>Ga0209048_10000992_pt1 | contig 29758 bp, 25 predicted proteins | sample FrelakmetCRP12CR_FD_187146 | JGI IMG/M metagenome (GOLD analysis project Ga0209048, IMG submission 187146) | Freshwater lake sediment microbial communities from the University of Notre Dame, USA, for methane emissions studies - CRP12 CR (SPAdes)... | ecosystem: Environmental > Aquatic >... | reverse complement strand
GATGACGAAACGAACGGCAATGCGACGGCGATGCCGAGGACGGCGCCGGCAGGGAAGCGATGGGACATCGGATTCTCCGCGAACGCTGCGCGACCCCGCGCGGCGGTGGCGACGGCCGCGGCGCGCAACGAGTGCGCAGCGCGAACCGGTGGCAGGCCGGTCTCCGGGCTCGTCAGTCTTGACCGCCCGCCTTCCCGTCCCTCGATTGCCGGACAGTGGCGTCTGGAGCGGCCCGCACTGGCTTACCGTTGCGGGGGCAGCTGCGGGTTGGCGCGGAGGAGACTCCCCGCGGCACCGCATTCCCGTTTCACCCGCCGCGACGGATTCGCGGCGGACACCTGCGGCGAGGATGTTACCAAAGGCTGCCTTTCGCATGGCGCCCGCTGCGTGCTCTTGGTAAAGGCAGCCTTTATCAAGGCGCCTGTTCAAGGGAATTATGGCCAATTATTTCCCAAGCCATAATGTGCTCGCCCCCAATAATTGGGCATAATCCAACGATACTCGATGCGTTCATCTACCAAAGACCCGACCTGGCCGCGTCGTTCCTCGACCGGCTCACCGGTCCGCTCGGGCACGGCAAGCCGCTCCTGCTCTTCGGCCCGCGTCGAATCGGCAAGACGACATTTCTGCGCAACGACTTGCTTCCAGCGCTGGTCGACAAAGGACTTCAGCCGCTTTACGTCAACCCGGAAAGCCGATCGTGCTCGTCATCGACGAAGCGCAACAGGCGCTCGCAACGCCGGAGGGTCAAGCGTTCATGTACGCGCTGAAGACCGCATGGGAGGAATTGAACCAGGGAAAAAGCGCAATCGGGACGGGGCCGCGACTCCTGATCGTGATGACAGGCTCGGCGCGGGATAAGCTGTCCCGGCTCGCTGTGCCGAAGGGCTCGCCGTTTTTCGGCGCTGCGGTGCCCGAGGAGTTTCCGTCGCTGCCGGATGCATTCGCGCTCCAATACGCCGAATACGTCAATCGCCGTGTAGCGGATCGGCTGCGGCTTGACCCGCAGCAAGTCGCGCGGGCATTCGACCGGCTTGGGCGAAAAGCAGAGATGTTGTTCCGCCTCATCACGTCAGCCGCCGACCGCATGACGTCGGATCTCGACCCTCTCACCAAGAAAATGCTTTCCGACCTAGCGCAACAGGCGGATGTCGAGTACCGCGAGACGCTCAACGGCCTCACCGACCTCCAGATTGCGGTGTTGCGGCGAATCGGCCAGCGAAAGCCCGTGTTTTCGCAGGAGGCGTTACAGGCCTACACCAGCGCCGTTGGCGAAAAGATCAATCCCAACGATGCTCAGACCGCCGCGCAGCAACTGCGTGCGCTCGGCCTCGTCTGGAATGCCGCGCGCGGCCATTACGAAATCGAAGATCAGGGCTTCGAGCAGTGGCTCGCCGAACATCCCGAACTGAAATGATTGCAGATCGATGCCGCAACTGACCTGGCTCGGCGATGACGACGCCAAGCGCGCTGCACGGCGAGTGCCGTACCGTTTGCTCGAACTGGTCGAAAGGGTAGGCGACCCGGTGCCGAACTACGCGATATTGCGGATCTAGCCATGCAACTTTATACGGGCAATTCCCGCGACTTCATCACCGACGCCACCCGAAACGAGATTGCCGGAAAGCTCCTGGCCGCGTTCGTCGACACCTATCACGCGAAACCCTCGTTGCAAGAAGTCCAGTCGTGGCAGAACTCGCTACTGCAAATGGCGACGGCGCTCCAAACTGGAAACCTGGATGACCAGGGCATTCTGCTGGAATATCAGCTGCCGCTATCGAGCCGTCGGCTCGATTGCATGGTCACTGGAATGGACTCCGTCGGTCATCCGCAGTCGGTCATCGTCGAGCTCAAGCAATGGGGTCAGCAGGTCGAACCGAGCAATGCCGAAGGAAACGTGGCCGTCTGGGTTGCCGGCCGTGTACGTGACGTATTGCATCCTTCACAGCAGGTCTACCAGTACGAACAGTATCTGCGCGACATTCACAGCGTCTTCAACAAAGACGAAGTCGGCCTGCGCTCCTGCGCATACCTGCACAATCTGACGTTCGACCCTGGCAATGAGATCTACAACGCGCGGCATGCGACGCTGCTAACCCAGGCGCCGGCGTTTGCCGGAGATCAGCAGGCGCAACTCATCGGCTATCTTCGGTCCGGCGTGGCTGCCGGAAATGGGCAGAAGGTGCTCGATGCCGTCCTGGCGAGCAAATACGCCCCGAGCAAGAAGTTGCTGGAGTACACGAGTCGGGTGATCGCCGACCAGTCCGTCTATGTACTGCTGGACGAGCAGCAGGCGGTTTTCAGCAAAATCGTGGCAGAAGTCAAGGAGGCCGCCCGCAGGCCCCGCAAGAAATCGGTCTTCATTGTTCAAGGCGGACCCGGCACCGGCAAATCAGTCATCGCGTTGCAATTGGTCGGGGCGCTGACTGGCGCAGGCTTGAACGTCCTCCACCTGACCGGCTCCAAGGCGTTTACCGAGAACATGAAGAAGGTGGTGGGCACGCGCGCCGCGGCACTCTTCAAATATTTCAATTTCAACAAGAAGGGCGACATTCCCCCTGACCAGTTCCATGCGCTCGTACTTGATGAAGCACACCGAATCCGCGCGACCAGCAAGGACCGGTTTACCAGACCCGACGATTGGTCCGGACTCCCGCAAATCGACGAGTTGCTGCCAGTGGCAAAGGTTTGCATCTTCTTCATCGACGACAGGCAAATAGTCCGGCCGGGCGAGGTAGGAAGCACGACGCTGATTGCAGAGGCTGCCGGGCGTCACAATGCGGTGGTCGAGGATTACGAGCTGGAAAGTCAGTTTCGCTGCAGTGGCTCGGATGCATTCATCAACTGGATCGACAACACTTTGGGTGTTCGCAAGACGGCTAACGGGCTTTGGGATCGCGACGACCCCTACGAGTTCAAAGTGTTCGGCTCGATCGAAGAACTTGAAGCGGCGATTCGGACAAAGAACCGACCGGGTCAGACCGCAAGGCTCGTCGCGGGGTATTGCTGGCCCTGGTCCGATCCCCAGCGGGACGGCACGCTCATCCCGGACGTAAGCATCGGCGATTGGCAGATGCCCTGGAATGCCAAGCCCGACGCGGGACGTTTGGCACAGGGTATTCCGAAGTCGAATTTCTGGGCCAGCGAGCCAAGCGGCATCTATCAGGTCGGCTGCGTCTACACCGCGCAGGGATTCGAATTCGACTACGTAGGGGTCATTTTCGGGCGCGACCTCCGTTATGACCCAGCCAGTCAGGACTGGGTCGGGGATCATCGCGAGTCAAGGGACGGAATGGTAACGCGGATGGGGCGGGCCAACTTCACGGATTACGTCAAGAACACCTACCGAGTGCTCATGACCCGGGGCATCAAAGGTTGCTATGTGCACTTTCTCGATGAGGAGACCCGCCGCTTCTTCGAATATCGAATGCAATGAACGGCCGTGGACCGGAAACGCGCGGCGCTCGCCTGAGCCACCGCGATGCCGCCGCAGCCTCAGCGGCAGCACATCCGAGAACCTCGGGGCACGACCCCTCTCGCCGGAACTTTCTCGGGGTGATAAGGTCTGACTTATCAGCGCAGCCCCGCAGACTGATAAGTCTAAACTTATCAAGCCCGGAAACATTTTTCGGACCCCCATCCCTGTTCCCGCCAGGAAAGGCGCCGGCCATGACCCCCTCCGAGATCGACCGACTGGAACGCACGCTCGAGGACCTGCGCGCGCGATCATTCCCGCCCGCCCCGCGCGAAGGCTGGATCAAGGCGTTGCGGGCCGCGCGCGGCATTTCGAGCCGCGAGCTCGCGCACCGTCTGGACGTCTCCCAATCCGCGGTCATCCAGGCGGAGCAGCATGAGGCGGCGGGCACGATCTCGATGCTGACCCTCTACAAGATGGCGCAGGCATTCGACTGCGATCTGCGCTACGCACTGGTACCCAAGCCGCGACGGCGAAAGGATCGGGCGCCGCGCCGGCCCAGGTGAGCCCCGGGCTTTGTTATAATCCGCGCCCCTGACCGACCCTCGCCCCCACGGGATAACCGCCCGCCACGGGGCCCATGCCGTGCCGCAGAAGCTCTACATCCGCACGTTCGGCTGCCAGATGAACGAGTACGACTCGGACAAGATGGCCGACGTGCTCGCCGCCGCCGACGGCCTCGTGGTCACCGACCGTCCCGAAGACGCCGACGTCATCCTGTTCAACACGTGCTCGGTGCGCGAACGCGCGCAGGAGCGGGTGTTCCACGATCTGGGTCGCGTGCGCGCGCTGAAGACGCTGAAACCGGATCTCATCATCGGCGTCGGCGGCTGCGTGGCGAGCCAGGAAGGCGCCGCCATCGTGAAGCGCGCGCCGTACGTCGACGTCGTGTTCGGCCCGCAGACCCTGCACCGGCTGCCGCAGCTGATCCGCGACCGCCGCGCGACCGGTCGCGCGCAGGTCGACATCTCGTTTCCCGACATCGAAAAGTTCGATCATCTGCCGCCGCCGTCGGTCGACGGCGCGGCCGCGTACGTGTCGATCATGGAAGGCTGCAGCAAGTACTGCACGTTCTGCGTGGTCCCGTACACGCGCGGCGAGGAAGTCTCCCGCCCCTTCGACGACGTGCTGACCGAAGTTGCCGACCTGGCCGACCAGGGCGTGGCGGAAGTCACGCTGCTCGGGCAGAACGTCAACGCGTATCGCGGACGGATGAGTTCGAGTACGCAAATGAGCCAGGACGGAGTTGCGGATCTCGCCACGCTCGTGGAGTACATCGCCGAAATCCCCGGCATCGAGCGCATCCGTTACACGACGTCGCATCCGAAGGAAATGACGCCGGCGCTGATCGCGGCTTACGGCAAGGTCGACAAGCTCGTCTCGCACCTGCATCTTCCGGTGCAATCGGGGTCCGACCACGTGCTGGCCGCGATGAAGCGCGGCTACACGGCGCTCGAATACAAGTCGATCGTGCGCAGGATGCGCGCCGTCCGGCCCGACGTCTCGCTCACCTCCGATTTCATCGTCGGCTTTCCGGGCGAGACCGACGCCGATTTCGAGCAGACGATGAAGCTCGTCGACGACGTCAAATTCGACGGCGCGTTCAATTTCGCCTACAGCCCGCGCCCCGGCACGCCGGCGGCCGAGCTTGCCCTGCAGGTGAAGCCGGAGGTGCAGCAGGCGCGGCTCGAACGGCTTTCGGCGCTGCTCGACGCGCAGTATCGCGTCTACAGCGAGGCGATGGTCGGCACGCGCCAGCGCGCGCTCGTCACGGGCCATGCCGCCCGCGGCGAGGGCGAGCTCGCCGCCCGCACCGAGAACAATCGCGTCGTCAATTTCGCCGGCGATGCGGCGCTGATCGGCCGCTATGCCGAGCTCACCATTACCGCCGCGCTTGCGCATTCGCTGCGCGGCGAGCTGCGACCGGCTGTCGGCCGGGACTGAACCCTCGCCTGGACCCAATGTCTGTTCGCCGTCCCCGACTTTCCCTCAAGAGGTCTGCCATGTATCGCCTTTCGACCCCCTACAACCTCCGCCTTCCGTTCGGCGCCTTCGCCCTTTCGGCCCTGGCGATCGCCCTCGCCGGTTGTGCCAGCGTTCCCGCCGCCGACAACGCGCCGGCGGCGCCGACCACCGCCCTGACGAGCGCCGTGGCGAACGCCGCCGCAGCGGGTGCTGCTTCCGGGGCTGCGTCCGCGGCTGCAACACGGCCGGCCGCCGCAGGCGCAGGTGCCGCAGCAGCACCTGTCGGTGCGGGAGCGGCGACGCCGCCCGTACCGGGACAGCCACGCCCGTTTGCCGAGGTCATCAAGGACGCGAAGGAGACCGCCGGGCTCTTCCCCGTCTGGCAGAAGGACGAAAAGGTCTGGATCGAGATCGCGCCCGAACAATTCGGTGTTCCTTTCCTCTTTACCGCCAACCTGAGCCGCGGCATCGGCGAGCAGGGCGTCTACGGCGGGATGATGCTGATGAATCAGATCGTCGAGTGGAAGAAGATCGGTCAGACGGTGCAGCTCATCGCGAAAAACTACGCGTTCACCGGCGGCGCGAATGCACCGATTGCGCAGGGCGTGAAGGAAGGCTTTACCGACAGCCTGTTGAGCGCGACTACGGTGGCGAGCGCGCCGCACCCGGACCGCAAGACGGTGCTGGTCGACGCCAACGCGCTGCTCCTGACCGACATTCCGGTCGGCGAGCGCTTCACGACCGGCATCCACATGAGGAGCTACACGTTCGACGCGAAGAACTCGAGCTTCGAGGCGTTGCGCAACTCGCCGGATCAATCGTCGTTCGTCGTGGCGGCCCACTATCAGAATCCGCGCGCGTCGCTGCCGCCGGCGCCTACGCCGACGCCCCCGCCGCCGAATCCGTTCCCGCCGTTCACCACGCTGCCGGATGCGCGGAGCCTGTTCCTCGGCTACACCTACAGCATCGCGAAGCTGCCGGACGCCATGCCGACGCGACGCGCCGATCCGCGCGTCGGCCATTTTGAGAGCACGGTCTGGGACTTCTCCGCCGACACCAAGTTCACCGCGCAGACGCATTACGTCAACCGCTGGCGCATGGAAAAGAAGGACCCATCCGCCGCCGTTTCCGAGCCGAAGGATCCGATCGTCTTCTGGATCGACCGCAACGTTCCGGTCGCCTATCGCACCGCGGTGCGCGACGGCATCCTCGAATGGAACAAGGCATACGAGAAGATCGGCTTCAAGGACGCGATCGTGGTGAAGCAGCAGGAGGCCGACGCCGCGTTCGACACGTTCGACGCCCGGCATTCGACCGTGCGCTGGTTCGTCGCGACCGACGCGGGGTTCGCCATCGGCCCGTCGACCGTCGACCCGCGCACCGGCGAGATCCTCGATGCACAGGTCGCGATCCCCGAATCCTGGTCGCGCTTCAACCGCACGTTTGTCAGCGAACAGGCGCCGTCGGCGTGGCCGGCGCTCGATGCCGGCAATTCGTCGCTTGGCATCGACGGCAGCGCGTGCTTGTACGCGACCGAAGCGCTGTCTGAAATGCAGTTCGGCCTCGACGTGCTGGCCGAGCGCGGCGAGATCGAGCCGGGCAGCCCGGAAGCGGAGGCGTTCGTGAACGCCGCGCTGAAGGCGGTCGTGATGCACGAAGTGGGACATGTGCTCGGCCTGCGGCACAACTTCCGCGCGTCCACGGTGTTCCCGCTCGCGAAGATCTCCGACCCGGTGTTCAGCCGGGAAGTCGGCATTTCGGGTTCGGTGATGGATTACAACCCGCTCAACATCGCGGTGAAGGGCGAATCGCAGGGTGCCTACGTCGAACCGACGATCGGGCCGTACGATTACTGGGCGATCGAGTACGCGTACCGGCCGCTGCCGAAGGAGACGGAGACGGAAGAGCTCGCGCAGATCGCCGCGCGCGGCGCGACGGATCCGCTGCTCGCATTTTCGTCCGACGAGGAATCCGTCGCCGGACTCGACCCGGACGCCAGCCAGTTCGATCTCGGCACGGACCCGCTCGTCTACCTTTCGAAGCGGCTCGTGATTTCGCAGGAGCTCTGGCAGCGCCTGCAGGCGAAGCAGCTCAAGCCCGGCGAATCGTATGACGTCCTGCGGCGCAGCTTCGACGCCGGTTTCCGGCAGACCAACCGCGCGGCCGTGCTGACGGCGAAATACGTGGGCGGCGTGTACTACGTGCGCGACTACGCGGGCACGCGCAACCTCCCGCTGACCCCGGTTCCGCCCGAGCGGCAGCGTGCGGCGCTGAAGCTCCTCGCCACCGGCGTGTTCGCCGCGGACAGCTTCCAGTTCAAGCCGGAATTCCTCCGCAGCATGGGGATCAACTACCTCGACATCGGCCTCGCGGGGTTCACCGCCGCCAAGTTCAATCCCGACTTCAGCCTGCGCACACGCGTGTTCACACTGCAGACCAGCGCGATGAACCAGCTCCTCAGCGACACCGTGCTCACCCGGCTGCTCGATTCGGAGGTCAAGGTCACCAAGTCGGACCAGGCGTTGACGCTGCCCGAGCTCTTCGCCGCGCTGCGCGGGTCGATCTGGAGCGAACTCAAGACGGGCGCTTCGATCCCGGGGCCGCGCCGCGACCTGCAGCGCGAGCACCTGCGCCGCATCGTGAACGTGCTGACGCGGCCGTCGGCGACCACGCCCGCGGATGCGACTGCGCTCTTCCGCGAGGAAGCGAAGCAGCTCTCGGCGCAGATCAAGGTTGCGTCGGCGAACGGCAGCCGTGACGCCGCGACGCGGGCGCATCTCGTCGAATCCGCGGGCACGCTCGACGAGGCGTTGAAGGCACCGATCATCCGGCAGGGAATTTGAGCCCCACGAAGACCGCCGACACCGCGGCTTTCGCATGACCGGAAAACGCGAGCGGCACGAACTCACGCTGTCCCCGCTCGACAACCGGGCGCTCGCCAATCTGTGCGGGCCGCTCGACGCCAACCTGCGGCAGATCGAAGCCGCGCTCGACGTCGCGATCGCGCACCGCGGCGGCAGCTTCACGCTGACCGGCACGACGGCGCACGTGGCGCAGGCCAGGGCGGCGCTCCAGCGTTTCTATGCGGCCGCCGAAAAGCCGTTGTCGGTCGACGACATCCAGCTCGGCCTGATCGAGCTTGCCACGCAACGGCACGCGGCGGCGGCGGTCGACGATGAGGCGACGCCGCTCTTGCGCACTCGCCGCGCCGACCTGCACGGCCGCACCCCAAACCAGACGCGCTATCTGAAGGACATCCAGGAGCACGACATCACGTTCGGCATCGGCCCCGCGGGCACCGGCAAGACGTATCTCGCAGTCGCCTGCGCCGTCGACGCGCTGGAGCGCGACGCCGTCAAGCGCCTTGTCCTCGTGCGTCCGGCGGTCGAGGCGGGCGAGCGGCTCGGCTTCCTTCCCGGCGATCTCGCGCAGAAGGTCGATCCGTACCTGCGCCCCCTCTACGACGCGCTGTACGACCTCCTGGGCTTCGACAAGACCGGGAAGCTGTTCGAGAGAAGCACCATCGAAATCGCGCCGCTCGCGTACATGCGCGGGCGCACGCTCAACCATTCCTTCATCATCCTCGACGAGGCGCAGAACACCACGCCCGAGCAGATGAAGATGTTCCTCACCCGCATCGGCTTCGGGACCAAGGCCGTGATCACCGGCGACGTCACGCAGATCGACCTCGCACGCGGGCAGAAGAGCGGGCTCATCGAGGCGGACCGTATCCTCGCCGGTGTGCGCGGGATCGCGTTCACGCGCTTCACCAGCGCCGACGTCGTGCGCCACCCGCTGGTGCAGAAGATCATCAGCGCCTACGAGCGCGAAGCGGCGAAGAAGTCGGCCGAGCCTGACCGCTGATGGCGGGACGCGCGCCGCGGTTGTCGCTTTCCGTCCAGTATGCGGTGGCCGGCTCCGGGCTTCCGCCCGCGCCGTCGTTGCGCCGCTGGGCCAAGGCCGCGCAGGAGCGCGATTGCATCGTCACGGTGCGCTTCGTCGGCAGGCGCGAGAGCCAGACGCTGAACGGCCTCTACCGCGGCAAGGACTACGCCACCAACGTCCTCGCGTTCGTGTACGATGAGCAAAGTCCGCTGGCCGGCGACATCGTGCTTTGCGTGCCGGTGCTGCGGCACGAAGCAAAAGCGCAGGGCAAGCCCCTTGCGGACCACTGCGCCCACCTCGTCGTCCACGGCATGCTGCACCTGCACGGCTACGATCACGATACCGTCCGCGCCGCACGGACGATGGAAAAGCGCGAGGCGGCGATCCTCGGGCGACTCGGCGTGCCCGACCCCTACGTGACCGGCCGCGCCGTCCCCGCCTAACCCATGGAAGATGCCGCCGACAAGCAGGACCGGCCGACGCTGCTCGAGCGGCTGTCCGCATTCCTGACGCGCGAGCCCGAGGACCGCGAGGAGCTCCTCCACCTCCTGCACGGCGCATTCGAGCGGAAACTCCTCGACGCCGATGCGCTGTCGATGATCGAAGGCGTGCTGCAGGTGTCGGAGATGACGGTGCGCGACATCATGATCCCGCGCGCGCAGATGGACGTCGTGTCGATCGAGGACGATCCGGCGGAGTTCCTGCCGCTGGTGCTCGAGACGCGTCACTCGCGCTTTCCGGTGATCGGCGAGAACAAGGACGACGTCGTCGGCATCCTGCTCGCGAAGGAGCTGCTCAACTGGTACCGCAGCCCCGACACGTTCAACCTGCACGACACGCTGCGCCCGGCGGTGTTCGTGCCGGAGTCGAAGCGCCTCAACGTGCTGCTGCGCGACTTTCGCGCCAACCGCAACCACATCGCGATCGTCGTCGACGAGTACGGCGGCGTCTCGGGCCTGATCACGATCGAGGACGTGCTGGAGCAGATCGTCGGCGACATCGAGGACGAGTACGACTTCGACGAAAGCGAGGACAACATCATCGCCGAAACCGGCGGCCGCCACCGCGTCAAGGCGCAGACCGAGATCGGCGACTTCAACGCGCACTTCGGCACCGATTTCGCCGACGACGAGTTCGACACGTTGGGCGGGCTCGTGCTGCAGGCATTCGGCCGCCTCCCGAAACGCGGCGAGGTCGTGACGATCGGCGAACTTCGCTTCCGCGTGGTGCGCGCCGACAGCCGCCGCCTCTACACGCTGCAGGTCGAGCCCGCGACATCGGTGGGGCCGCCAGCCCCGCCGCCCACCAGCCGTTGACCGCCCCAAGCCGCGCCGTCCGCGGGCGCGCCCACGCCATTTCCGCTCGATGACCTTCCTGCCCTCGCCGCACTCGCTGTTCGCGTTCGTCGCGGGCGCTGCAACCGTTTTCGGCTTCGCACCGTTTGGCGCCCCGCTCGTGCCGATCGTCATGCTCGCGCTGCTCCTGTTGCTGTGGCAGGGCGCGGCGATGCCGCGTATCGCGGCATGGACGGGGTTCGCGTTCGGCTTCGGCTTGTTCGGCGCCGGCGTGTCGTGGGTCTACGTCGCGCTCAACACGTTCGGCGGGATGCCGCTGCCCATTGCGGCGCTCGGCACTGCGGGCTTTTGCGCGTATCTCGCCCTGTTTCCGGCGGCGGCAGGCTGGTTGTGCGCAAGCTGGACCGCACCGCGCACATGGCAACGCGCGCTTGCCGGTGCCGCTGCATGGACGGCGATGGAGTGGCTGCGCAACTGGCTGTTCTCCGGCTTCGGCTGGCTCTCGCTCGGCTACAGCCAGCTTCCCGCAAGCCCGTTCGCCGGCTATGCGCCGGTTGGCGGCGTGTTTGCGGTCACGCTGGCCGTCGCGCTGTCCGCGGCCGCCGTGGCGCTGGCCATCGACGCGTTCGCGCGCGCCGCGCGCGGACGTGCCATCGCGTGGCTCGGTGCGATCGTCGCGCTCGGGATTGGCGGAACCGCGTTCGACATCGTCGAGTGGACGAAGCCAGTCGGCACGCCGATCGCGGTGTCGCTCGTCCAGGGCAACGTCACGCAGGATGAAAAGTTCGACCCGAATTTCCGCTCGCAGACTTTCGATCTCTACGCCGACCTCGTGGCGCGGAGCCGCGGCCGCCTCGTCGTGCTGCCCGAAAGCGCGTTCCCCGAATTTGCCGCCGAAATTCCGGAGCCCGTGCTGCTCGACCTGCTGCAAAAGGTCGCCAAGCGCGACGGCGACATCATGGTCGGCCTCTTCACGCTCGAGGCGCCGCTGCCCGGCAGCGACCAGCCGCAATATTTCAACAGCGTCGTGACGCTGGGCGCCGCCGAATCGCAGCTCTACCGGAAGCGGCACCTCGTGCCGTTCGGCGAGACGATTCCGCTGGAGCCCGTCGTCGGCTGGTTCATCCGTTCCGTGCTGTCGATTCCGCTGGCCAACCAGTCCTCCGGCACGCCCAATCCGCCGCCCCTCGCGATCGCCGGCCAGCAAGTCGCCGTCAACATCTGCTATGAAGATGCATTCGGCGCCGACATCCGGCCGCAAGCCGCGGCGGCCACACTGCTCGTGAACGTCACCAACGACGCGTGGTACGGCCGTTCGCTTGCCGCGGAACAGCACGACCAGATCTCGGCGATGCGCGCGCTCGAAACCGGACGCCCGATGCTGCGCGCGACCAACACCGGCATCACGTCCGCCATCGCGCACGACGGGCGCGAGATCATGCGGCTGCCGTGGTTCACGCGCGGCATCCTGGAGATCGAAGTCACCGGGCGGCAGGGCGTCACGCCTTATGTCCGCTTCGGCGATGCGCCGGCGGCAGCGCTGGCGGTCCTGCTGTGGGTGCTGGCTGTGTTCGCGCGCCGCCGCCGGTAGTCCTTTCGTCATCCGTCGGCCGGATCGGCGCCTCGTCACCGCACACCGCAGTTCACGACGGCGACCATTGCGGGGCGTTGGCGCGATCCCCATAATGCGCGCTCGCCGCGCGCAGGCCGTTGCGCAACTCCATTGATGTCAGGGGAAATCCGATGCCCTTCGAATTGACGATCTCCGGCCTGTCCAAGACCTACCCCAACGGCGTCAAGGCGCTGTCCGACGTTTCGCTGACGATCCCGCCGGGAATGTTCGGCCTGCTCGGCCCCAACGGCGCCGGCAAGTCGACGCTGATGCGCACGCTCGCCACGTTGCAGCAGGCGGACACCGGCACCGCGCGGCTCGGCGACATCGATGTCCTGCGCGACAAGGACGCCGTGCGCCGCACGCTGGGCTACCTGCCGCAGGATTTCGGCGTCTATCCCAAGGTCTCGGCCGAAACGCTGCTCGACCATCTGGCGCGGCTCAAGGGGCTCAACGACGCGGGACAGCGCCGCGACGTCGTGGCGACACTGCTGAAGCAGACGAACCTCCACGACGTGCGCAAGAAGGCGCTCGGCGGGTTCTCGGGCGGCATGCGCCAGCGGTTCGGCATCGCGCAGGCGCTGCTCGGCAATCCGCGCCTCGTGATCGTCGACGAGCCGACCGCCGGCCTGGATCCCGAGGAGCGCGTCCGCTTCCACAACCTGCTCGCCGAGATCGGCGAAAACGTCATCGTCATCCTGTCGACCCACATCGTCTCCGACGTCTCCGACCTCTGCGCGCGGATGGCGATCATCGACCGCGGTCGCGTGCTCCTGACGGGCGATCCGGCGCACCTGACCGCGGCGCTCGACGGACGAGTCTGGCAGAAGGCCATCGCGCGCACCGAGCTCGATGCGGTCAAGGCCGCGCACCCGGTGATCTCGACCCGGCTCCTCGCCGGACGGACGCTCGTCAATGTCGTTGCCGATGCCGCGCCCGGCGCGGGCTTTGCGCCGATTCCGGCGACGCTCGAGGACGTCTATTTCCACGCCATCGCGGGCCGGCGGCAGGACGCCGCGGCTGTCCCGCTGGCCGCCTGATGCGCAACCTCGTCACCATCGCCGCGTTCGAGTTCCGGACGCGCGTGCGCCGGATCTCGACGTGGGTCTATTTCACGATCTTCTTCGCGCTGGCGATGCTGTGGGCGGCCGCCGCGGGCGGCGTGATCCCCGGCGCCATCGTGTCGTTCGGCAGCGGCAAGGTCTGGATCAATTCGCCGTATGCGATCGCGCAGACGATGGCGTTTCTCGGCATGGTCGCGCTGACCGTGATCGCCGCCATCATGGGGCGTGCCGTGCAGCAGGATTTCGAGTACCGCACCGAGCATTTCTTCTTCACGTCGCCGATCCGCAAGTGGGAATACCTGGGCGGCCGTTTCGCCGGCGCGATCGCCGTGCTGATCCTGATTCTTTCCAGCATCGCCTTTGGCGCCGCGCTCGGACTCTTCCTGCCCGGCATCGATCCCGACCGCGTCGGGCCGTTTCGCCTGCTCGCCTATCTGATCCCCTTTGCGACGATCGTCCTGCCGAATCTCGTCGCGCTGGGCGGCGCCTTCTTCTGCATCGCCGCGTTGTCGCGGCGAATGCTGCCCGTTTACATCGGCAGCGTGGTGCTGCTGATCGGCTACCTTGCCGCGCAGGGCCTGCTGCGCGACATGGAAAACAAGGTGCTGGGCACCATGCTCGACCCGTTCGGCGTCGTCGCCAATTCGCGGTTGACCGAGTACTGGTCGATAAGCGAACGCAACACCCGGCTGATCCCGTTCGAGGGACTGCTGCTGTGGAACCGCCTGCTGTGGCTCGGCATCGGCGCTGCGATCATCGGCATCTGCAGTCATCGTTTCACATTCGCCTATCCGGGCACCTCGGGCAAGGCGCGCAAGGCGGCGGTCGAGGGTGACGCTTCGCCGGTGACCGCGATGGCGACGCTGCTCACGGTGGATCCCGAGCCTGCCAGCGCGTGGCGCCTGCTCCCGCGAATGGTCTGGCTCAACTTCCGCGAGACGGTGAAGAACATCTACTTCGGCGTCATCGCCCTGGCGGGGGTGTTGTTCTTCGTCACGACGAGCACGACGTCTGGCAGCTTCTTCGGCACGACGACGTGGCCCGTCACCTACCAGATGCTGGAGCTCGTCTCCGGCACGTTCGGCGTGTTCATGCTCGTGATCATCACGTTCTATGCCGGGGAGCTCGTATGGCGCGAGCGCGAGCACCGGCTGGACCAGATCCACGACGCGCTGCCGATCCCCACCTGGCTGCCATTCGCGGCCAAGCTCGGTGCGCTGATGCTGGTGCCAGTGGTGTTGCAGGCGGTGCTGATGTTGTCCGGAATGGGCGTCCAGACCGCCAAGGGCTATCACAATTACGAGCTTGGTCTCTACGTCCATTGGCTCTTCGGCATCGAGCTCATCGACTACTGGCTCGTCTGCGTGCTGGCGCTGACCGTGCATTCGGTGGTCAACCAGAAATACCTCGGCCATTTCGCGATGATCGTCTATTTCCTCGTGATTTCGTTCGCGCCGCTGCTGGGCCTCGAGCACAATCTCTACAAATACGGCGTCACGACCAACATCACGTATTCGGACATGAACGGCTTCGGCCCGTTCCTGCCGCGCGTGCGCATCTTCGAGGCGTATTGGGCGGCGGCGGCGCTGCTTCTGGCGGTAGCCGGCTATCTGTTCTGGGTCCGCGGCACGACCGACGACTGGAAGGGCCGGCTTGCGCTCGCCCGCCGGCGCTTCACGCCTCCCGTCGCGGCGGTCACCACCGTCGGCGCGGTCGCGATGGCGGCGCTCGGCGGCTTCATCTTCTGGAATACCAACATCCTCAACACCTACACGACGACGTACGATCAGCAGAAACGGCAGGCCGACTACGAGAAAAAATACAAGGCGCTCGCCGCCGATCCGCAGCCGAAGGTCACGACGGTGAAGGTCGCGGTCGACCTCTACCCGCGCGAGCAGCGCGTCCGCATGAAGGGGGGCTACGGCCTCGAGAACCGCACGGGCAAGCCGGTCGATGTTGTCCATCTTTTTTTCGGGCCCGGGGAACGGCTCAGGATCAACGCGCTCGAATTCTCGGCGCCGGCGGCCCTGGTCACCGACGATCCCCGGATCGGTTTGCGCAGCTACAAGCTCGCTAAGCCAATGGCGCCCGGCGCAACCCTGGACCTCGCGTTCGACCTCGAGGTACCCACCCGCGGATTCAGGAACTCGGACGCGACCACGGACGTGGTGGCCAACGGCTCGTTCGTCAACGGCCAGACGGTGCTGCCGTTCATCGGGTATGGGGAGCGCGGCGAGCTCGCGACCGATCGCGACCGCAAGAAGTTCGGCCTCGCGCCCAAGGAGCGGATGCGCGACCGCGACGATCCCGTTGGCCTCGCCGAGAACGCGCTCGCGCCCGACGCCGATTTCATCGCCTTCGAGGCGACGGTCGGCACCGATGCCGACCAGCTGGCGATCGCGCCGGGCTATCTGCAGCGCGAATGGACCGAGGGCGGCCGTCGTTACTTCGAGTACAAGATGGACAGCCCGATCCTCGATTTCTTCGCGTTCCAGTCCGCGCGTTACGCCGTGACAAAGGACCGCTGGAACGACGTCGCGATCGAGGTCTGGCACCATCCCGGCCACGAATACAACATCGACACGATGATCGCGGCAACCAAGGCCGGGCTCGACTACTTCACCGCGAAGTTCGGCCCGTATCAGCACAAGCAGTTCCGGATCATCGAATTCCCGCGCTACGCGGCATTCGCGCAGTCGTTCCCCAACACGATTCCGTACTCGGAAGGCATCGGCTTCATCGCGCGCGTGCGCCCGGACGACCCCGAGGACATCGACTATCCGTACTACGTCACCGCGCACGAGCTCGCGCACCAGTGGTGGGGCCATCAGGTGCCCGGCGGCAACGTGCAGGGCGAGACGTTCCTCGTCGAAACGCTGGCCCAATACTCGGCGCTGATGGTGATGAAGCAGAAATATGGCGCGGAGAAGATGCAGCGCTTCCTGCGCTACGAGCTCGATCGCTATCTGCTCGGCCGCAGCACCGAGGAAAAGAAGGAACTGCCGCTCTCCCGCGTCGAGAACCAGCCGTACATCCACTACCGCAAGGGCAGCCTCATCATGTATGCGCTGCAGGACTACATCGGCGAGGAGAACCTCAACCAGGCGATCCGCGCCTACCGCGACGACTGGGCGTTCAAGGGGCCCCCGTACTCGAGCGCGTCGCACCTGCTGGCGAAAATACGCGCGGTGACGCCGCCGCATCTGCAATACATGATCGACGACTTTTTCGAGACGATCACGCTCTACGACAACCGCGCGCTGTCCGCGAAGGCGAAGGCGCTGCCCGACGGCACCTACGAAGTTGCGCTGCAGGTGTTCGCGAAAAAGCGCAAGGCGGACGAGCTCGGCAAGGAAACCGACGTACCGCTGGCCGACTGGATCGACATCGGCGTGCTGGATGCCGACGGCAAGCCGCTTTACCTCGAAAAGAAGAAGATCGAGCAGGAAGAAACGACGCTCATGCTCGTCGTGCCGAAGAAGCCGGCGAAGGCCGGGATCGACCCCTTCAACAAGCTGATCGACCGGCGACCGAAGGACAACGCGATTCCCGTTGAAATAGATTAGTCGGAGGTCCATTTGGGGTCGGCGGTCGAAACCCCGTAAAATCAAGCCTTTGGTCAATCTGGCCCGGGCTTCGCGCGGACACACCTTTCGATGCCGACGTTTCAGCAGATCATCCTCACCCTCCAGAACTATTGGGGGGAGCAAGGTTGCGCGCTCCTGCAGCCCTACGACATGGAAGTCGGCGCCGGCACGTCGCACACGGCGACGTTCCTGCGCGCGCTCGGCCCCGAGCCGTGGCGCGCCGCGTATGTGCAGCCGTCGCGCCGGCCGAAGGACGGCCGTTACGGCGAGAATCCGAACCGGATGCAGCACTACTATCAGTACCAGGTCGTGCTGAAGCCATCGCCGCCGGACATCCTCGACCTCTACCTCGGCTCGCTCGCCGCGCTGGGTTTCGATCTCAAAGCCAACGACGTGCGATTCGTCGAGGACGACTGGGAAAATCCTACGCTCGGCGCCTGGGGGCTCGGCTGGGAGGTGTGGCTCAACGGAATGGAAGTCACCCAGTTCACCTATTTCCAGCAGGTCGGCGGACTCGATTGCAACCCGATCACCGGCGAGATCACCTACGGCATCGAGCGGCTCGCGATGTACCTGCAGGGCGTCGAGAACGTGTTCGACCTCGTCTGGACCGAATGCGCGGAAGGCGGCGCGAAGCGGCAGCTCACGTACCGCGACGTCTACCACCAGAACGAGGTCGAGCAGTCGACGTACAACTTCGAGCATTCCAATGCGCCGAAGCTCGTCGAGCAATTCGCGTTTTTCGAGTCCGAGGCGAAGCGGCTGCTGGAAGCGAAGCTGCCGCTGCCCGGCTACGAGATGATTCTCAAGGCCGCGCACACGTTCAACCTGCTCGACGCGCGCGGCGCGATCTCGGTGACCGAGCGCGCGGCATACATCGGCCGCATTCGCACGCTTTCGCGGCTGGTGGCGACCGCCTACGTCGAGGCGCGCGAAGCGCTGGGTTTCCCGATGTTGCCGCCCGAGCATCGGAGGGCGGCATGAGCACGGCGACCCTTGTCGTCGAGCTCTTGAGCGAGGAGCTTCCGCCGAAGGCGCTGAAGCAGCTGGGCGCGGCCTTTGCCGAGTCGCTGGTCGCGGGATTGCTTGGACGCGATTTCGTCGCCGCCGGCGCCAAGGTGACCGCCTTCGCAACACCGCGGCGGTTGGCAGTGGAGATCGCGAACGTCCGCGCCATGTCGCCCGACAAGCCCTTCAAGCAGAAGCTGCTGCCGGTTTCAGTCGCTTTCGACGCGGCCGGAACGCCGACGCCCACATTGACGAAAAAACTGGCCGCGCTTGGCCTTGCCGACGCGTCGTCGCTGAAGCGCGAATCCGACGGCAAGGCCGATGCGCTATTTCACGAGGGCATCGCGCCGGGCGTCGCGCTCGCGGCGGGCTTGCAGGCCGCGCTCGACGACGCGATCGCCAAGCTGCCGATACCGAAGGTCATGAGCTACGCCGGCCCGGGCAGCTATTACAACGACCAGAAGTTCGTGCGCCCCGTGCACACGCTCCTTGCGCTCCACGGCGCGGACGTCGTGCCGGTCACCGCATTGGGACTGGCGGCCGGGCGCATGACCTCCGGGCATCGCTTTCTCAGCCGCCCGGACATCGCGGTCGCCGCTGCCGACGCGTACGAAGAGACGCTGGAAGCGGAAGGCAAGGTCGTCGCGAGCTTTGCCGATCGCCGGGCGCAGATCGTCGCCGCGCTCGGCAAGGCCGCCGTCGGCGCGGCAGTGATCATGCCGGACGCGCTGCTGGACGAGGTGACGGCGCTGGTCGAGTGGCCCGCGGTCTTCGCTGGCACGTTCGACGCCGCGTTCCTCGCGGTGCCGCAGGAATGCCTCATCCTGACGATGCAGGCGAACCAGCGCTATTTCGCGCTCGCCGACAAGGCCGGGCGGCTCACCAACCGGTTCCTGCTCGTCAGCAACCTGGCGCCGGCCGACCCCTCGGCGATCATCCAGGGCAACGAGCGCGTGCTGCGCGCGCGCCTTTCGGATGCGCGCTTCTTCTACGATCAGGACCGCAAGATGAAGCTCGAGGCGCGCGTCCTGCGCCTGCGCAGCATCGTCTTCCACAACAAGCTCGGGACGCAGGCCGAGCGCATGGATCGCGTGCGTTTCCTCGCCAGGGAGATCGCAGCAAGAATGGGCGCCGACTCCGCTGCGGCTGATCGTGCGGCGCAACTCGCCAAGGTCGATCTCGTCACCGACATGGTCGGCGAATTCCCCGAGCTGCAGGGCGTCATGGGCCGCTATTACGCGCAGCACGATGGCGAGCCTGCCGTGGTCGCCGACGCGATCGCGCAGCACTACTGGCCGCGTTTCGCCGGCGATGCGCTCCCGGAGAGCGGTGTCGCGCAGGCCGTGGCGCTCGCCGACAAGCTGGAGACGCTTGCCGGCATGTTCGGCATCGGACAGGTGCCGACCGGCGACAAGGATCCGTTCGGGCTCCGCCGCGCCGCGCTCGGCGTGATCCGCATCCTGATCGAGAAAAAGCTCGACCTGCCGCTGCCGGCGCTCGCGTCGATGGCGTTCAAAGCGTTCAACAGCGTCCCGGCGGTGAAGGACGCGAGCCCCGAGCTCGCGAGTTTCATCTACGACCGCCTGCGCGGCTACCTGCGCGACTTGGGGTACACCGCCAACCAGATCGCCGCGGTCGTCGACGGCGCGCCCTCCGACATCCATCTCGTGCCCGCGCGCCTCGCCGCCGTGCAGTCGTTCGAAGCGCTGCCGGAATCGGGCGCGCTCGCCGCCGCGAACAAGCGGATCGTCAACATCCTGAAGAAGTCCGAGTCCGACGCGGCGACGGCCGTCGACCGCGGCCGGCTGGAGGAGGGCGCCGAGCACGACCTGTGGCTTGCGTTCCAGAAGCTCGATCCCGCCGTCGACGCCGATTTCGCCCGCGGGGATTTCTCGTCGGCACTGAAGGCGCTCGCGACGGCCAAGCCCGCCGTCGACCGCTTTTTCGACGACGTGATGGTGATGGCCGACGATCCCGCGATTCGGGCGAACCGCCTTGCTCTCTTGCGCGGAATCAGGGCCACGATGAACCGCGTCGCCGACATCTCGAAGCTGGCGAGCTAGACGGCCATGGTCCAGCTCGCCTCCGAGGCCGTCGCCCAGACCCGCGCCGTCAAGCTGATCGTACTCGACCGCGACGGCGTCATCAACCGCGACAGCGACCAGTTCATCAAGTCGCCGGACGAGTGGCGTCCGATTCCCGGCAGCCTCGAAGCGATCGCGCGTTTGAATCACGCCGGTTTCCGCGTGGTCGTCGCCACCAACCAGTCGGGCATCGGACGCGGCCTGTTCGACATGGCCACGCTGAACGCGATCCACGAGAAGATGCACAAGGCGCTGGCGCTGGTCGGCGGCCGCGTCGACGCGCTTTTCTATTGCCCCCACACCGCCGATTCCATCTGCGAGTGCCGGAAGCCGAAACCGGGGATGCTGAAGGAGATCGGGCAGCGCTTCAGCATCGACATGACCGGCGTGCCGTGCGTGGGCGATTCCGTGCGCGACCTCGACGCCGCCGAGGCGATCGGCGCGCAGCCGCTGCTGGTGCTGACGGGCAAGGGCGAGAAGACGCTGCGCGCGGGCAACTTTCCGAAGAATACGGTGATCTTCCCCGACCTCGCGTTCGCGGCGTCCGCGCTGCTCGCGGCCGATTGAACCGGCGCGCCTGGCCCGATGTCCGCCGTTCGCTCCCTGCTGTTCCTCCTTTTCCAGATCCTCGTCACGCCCGTCTATGCGTTCGTGATGCTTGCGCTCTTCTGGATTCCGCGCGTGCCGATGTACAAGATCGCGGCCGCCTGGTGCTGGACGAATCTCCAGGGCGCGCGGTGGATCTGCGGCATCCGGCACCGTGTGACCGGCGCGGAAAACATCCCGCAGGCGAGCGTCCCGCACATCGTGATGTCGAAACACAGCTCGACGTGGGAGACGATGGCGCTGACGTTGTTCTTCCCGCCGCTCGCCTACGTCGCGAAGAAGGAGCTCCTGTCGATCCCGTTCTTCGGCTGGGGATTCGCGCTTTCGTCGCCGATCACGATCGACCGCAAGGCCGGGATGGATGCAATGCAGCAAATCGCCAAGCAGGGCCGCGAACGGTTCGCGCAGGGCTTCTGGATCGCCGTCTATCCCGAGGGAACGCGGATCCGCGCCGGCACGCGGGCCAAGTACAAAACCGGCGGCGCACGCCTCGCGCGCGAGCTTGGCGTGCCGATGGTCCCCGTCGCGCACAACGCCGGCTGGCTGTGGCCGAAAGGCACCTTCGGCAAGCGGCCCGGCATCGTGACGATTTCGTTCGGGCCGGCGATCGTGCCGGACGACAAGGACGCGCAACAGCTGACCACCGAAGTCGAAGCATGGATCGAAAACGAGGTCGCTCGGCTGGGCCGGCCGACATGAGCCTGCCGGGCCGCCCCAAGGGCGAATGCCGGAGCGCGCAGCGCGAAGGCTTTTTTATCCACCCGCCGGGCCGCCCCAAGGGCGAATGCCGGAGCGCGCAGCGCGACATACACAAATGAGCGCCCATCGCGTGCCCCTGCGCATCGACGATCTCATCGGCGGGCGCCGCACCGCCGATGACGGCGACCTGCGCCGGATCGTTCTCGACGGCGAAGTTGTAGATTACCGTCTTGTCCGGGCGAGGCGCCGCTCGATCGGCATGCAGATCGGACTCTCCGGCCTCGTGGTGCGCGCGTCGCGGTGGGTCACGTTGCGCGACATCGAGTCGGCGCTGCGCGAGCATGGGCCATGGATCAACCGCCGGCTGGCCGAATGGCGCGCGCTGCGCCGGGACGTGCTGCCCGGTGAATGGAAGACCGGCGCGACGCTGCTGCTGCAGGGGCGCGAGCTCTCCCTCGCCGTCCTTCCGGCGCGCAAGAAGGAGATCGCGGCGGACCTTCTCAACCTCACGGTGCTTCATCCGTCGCCCGAGGACGAGCGGGCGCTTGCCGTCTTCGTCATCCGCTGGCTCAAGGATGAGGCGTTGCATTTCGTCCTGCCGCGCGTCGCCGCCTGCGCGGAGCGGATCGGCGCGGGAGCGCCGTCGGTGAAGCTATCGAACGCCCGCTCGGAATGGGGAAGCTGCAACCGGAAAGGCGAAATCCGCCTGTCGTGGCGGTTGATCCAGCTTCCCCCGGAGCTAGCGCAATACGTCGTCGCGCACGAGGTCGCGCACCTCGTCGAGCTCAATCACTCGCCGCGGTTCTGGGCGCTCGTCGAGTCGCTGCACCCGGGGCACGCGGCGGCGCGGCGCGCCCTTTCCGACTGGTCTACGGTGCTTGAATAGACCTAAGGCGCGGGCAGCGGCGGCAGCGCCACGTCCAATCCTGCCTGCGCCTTGAGCAGCGCCGCCAGCGACACCGCGAGGTCCGCGCCCGAACGCGTGTCGCGCCAGCCGCCGTCGCGCACCCCGAAATGGAAGCCGCCGGATCTCGCCGCGACCCAGATTTCGCGGTTGGGGACGTGCCGGTTCACGATCAGCTTGCTGCCGTCGTCGCACTCGATTTCGAGGATCCCGTCGTTGAGATTCCAGTCGAGATCGACGTCGCTGTCGTCCTGTGCCGCGTCGATCGCCGCCCCGATCGCGGCGAGCGCGCGGTCGGTGGCGGCCATGAATTCGCTGTCGGTGGTCATCGCATACGCATGCTAGGATTCCGCTCGATGTTACGTGAATTCGCCGCCGCCGTTCGCGCTGTCCGCCCGGTCCGCATTGCCGTCGTGGTTGCCGTCGCGTGGATGGTGCTCGCCGCCACCGGATGCGGCATCAAGGGCCCTCTCCGGCCCGCCACGCCACCTGCGCCCGTCGCAACCGATGTCGGGCCGCCACTGCCGCCCTCGACGCCGAATCCCGCTCCCGAAGCACCCCGGAAACCATGAGCGCGTTTCGCCTCGTCGACGGCGAACTCCATGCCGAAGGCGTGCCGCTTTCCGACCTCGCGGCCCGTTTCGGCACCCCCTGTTTTGTCTACTCGCGCGCCGCCATCGAGAGCGGTTACCGGGCGTTCACCGCCGCGTTCGATGGGCAGCCGCACCTCATCTGCTATGCCGTCAAGGCGAACTCCAATCTTGCGGTGTTGAACCTCCTTGCACGCGCCGGTTGCGGCTTCGACATCGTGTCCGGCGGCGAGCTCGCGCGAGTGATCGCGGCAGGCGGCGAGCCCGGCAAGGTCGTGTTTTCGGGGGTGGGCAAGACGGCGGCCGAAATGGCCGACGCACTCGCCGCCGGCATCCTTTGCTTCAACGTCGAATCGGCCGCCGAGCTCGATCTGCTCGAAGCGGTCGCAGGAGACGCAGGCAAGGTTGCGCCGGTCTCGTTCCGCGTGAACCCCGACGTCGATCCGCGGACCCATCCGTACATCTCGACCGGCCTCAAGGAAAGCAAGTTCGGCATCGCCTGGGCCGAGGCGCCGACGCTGTACCGGTACGCGGCGACGATGCCGCACATCGCCGTGCGCGGCATCGATTGCCACATCGGTTCGCAGGTCACCGACCTGTCCGTCTGCGTGGAGGCCGCCGAGAAGATCTTCGCGCTCGTGGACCGGATCGAGGCCGACGGCATCGCGCTTACGCACGTCGATCTGGGCGGCGGGCTCGGCATCCGCTACCGCAGCGAGGAGACGATCGACCCGTACCAGTACGCGCTCGCCGTGCGGCGCGCGCGCGGGTCCAGATCCCATCGGCTCCTCTTCGAGCCGGGCCGCTTTCTCGTCGGCAACGCCGGCATCCTGCTCACCCGCGTCCTCTACCTCAAGCCGGGCGATGCGCGCGACTTCGCGATCGTCGATGCGGCGATGAATGACCTGATCCGGCCCGCCCTCTACGATGCCTGGCATGACGTGGAAGCGGTGCGGCCGCGCAGCGACGCGCCGAGGCGCTGGCAGATCGCGGGGCCGATCTGCGAGAGCGCGGATTTCCTGGCGCACGACCGCGACCTGGCGCTCCTCGCGGGCGACCTACTCGCCGTGCGCTCGGCGGGTGCCTACGCATTCGCGATGAGCTCCAACTACAACTCCCGACCGCGTGCCTGCGAGGTCGTCGTCGACGGGAGAACGGCGCATCTCGCCCGCTCGCGCGAGACGAACGCCGAGCTGTTCACACGCGAATCCTTGCTCCCGTAAGAGCGCGCATGCGCGGCATCATCGTGCATGCGCAACCGCATGGATATCGCGTTTTGCGCCCCGCTACGCTGTGTGCGAAATCGCAACAGTCGCGAATGCAAGGCCCGGAATTGGTGCGGAAATCTTGCAATCCGGATAAATCTGGCTAGAATTCATGCAGCAGGTGGAAAGGTTTTGTCAAGAGGTCGCGAAAAATTGCGCTTCCAAAAGACCGAGCCGGAACCGCCTGCGAAGAAGGTGAAGCACCATAACAGTTGCAGAAACTCAGACAGGAGACCTAAGAATGGCTGACATTATGTCGATGATGCCGGTGGCCGCGCCGGCGCCGAAGAAGGCGACCAAGCGGAAAGCAAAGAAGAAGGCGACGAAGAAGGCCGCCCCGAAGAAGGCTGCGAAGAAGGCGACCAAGAAGAGGAAGGCCGCCCCGAAGCGCAAGGCTGCGAAGAAGGCGACGAAGAAGAAGGCAGCAAAGAAGGCGACCAAGAAGAAGAAGGCCGCCCCCAAGAAGCGCAAGGCAGCGAAGAAGGCGACCAAGAAGAAGAAGGCCGCCCCGAAGCGCAAGAAGGCTGCCAAGAAGGCGACCAAGAAGAAGAAGGCCGCCCCGAAGCGCAAGGCTGCCAAGAAGGCAACCAAGAAGAAGGCCAAGAAAAAGGCCAAGAAGCTGTAGGCAATTGCCGCAGCCAGTCTGCCCCCGTCGGCCCGACAGCACGGCGACCGGCGGCAGACAAAAAGACAGGCGACGCGCAACGCGTCGCCTGTTTTGTTTTGGCGCCTGGAAATCCCGGCAGCGGGCCGCGACGACGCGCCGCGTTCAACCGCCGGCAGCCGCGCCCGTCTTCGCTGCCTTGGTTCCCGTCTTGGCCGGCGCCGGCGCCGGCTTGTGACTCGCCGGCGCGGCGACCGCGCGCTTCTGCGGCGCCTTCGTCGATGCCGAGGCCGTCCCCTTTTTTCCGGTGGCGCGCTTGGCCTTGCCGACGTTGGGCGCGCGGTCGCTCGTGATGCGGAGCGACTGTCCCGGCGCGACCGTGGCCTGCGCGAGCCCGTTCCAGCGCCGGATGTCCTGCACGCTGACGTCGTACCGGCCGGCAATGCCCGCCAGCGTGTCGCCGCGGTTCACGCGGTAGTAGAACGTCCGGCCCTGCGGCACCGTCGTGAACACCGCCTGGGACAGGCCCAACTCCGCCTCGGAACTCGCGCGTGTCGACGGCACGAGCAGCATGTGTCCGGCGGGCACCTTGGCCTTCGTGCCGAGCCCGTTGACGGCGCGCAGCGACTCGATTGGCAGCCCGAATTTCGCCGCCACCTGCGGCAGCGTCTCGCCGTTGCGCATCCGGTAGGCCTGCCATGAAACGAGCGGCTGATCAGTGAGGTCGAGCTTCGCCGCGAACAGTTCCGCCTTGTCGATCGGCAGCAGGATTGTGTACTCGTCAGCCCCCGCGATGACCGGCCGGTTGAAGTGGGGGTTCAGGAACTGGAACTCCTCCAGGGGCATCTCCGCCAGCTCGGCGGCACGCTTCACGTCCATTCTCTTCTTCGTGTGGACCACGGCGAAATACGGCGCGTCCGGAATGTCGTCCAGCACGATGCCGTACTTCGCGGGGTCGCTGACGATGTTCTTCACCGCCTGCAGCTTCGGCAGGTAGTTGCGGGTCTCGTCGGGCATCTTGAGGCTTTCGTAGTTGCCCGGCAGCCCCTTCTTCTGGTTCAGCGCGATGGCTTTCGCGACGTTGCCTTCACCCCAGTTGTACGCGGCAAGCGCCAGCTGCCAGTCGTCGAAGTCGCCGTGCAGCTTCATGAGATAGGTGAGCGCGCCCTCGGTGCCGGCAATGACGTCGCGGCGCGAATCGAACCAGAACGTCTGCTTCAGCCCGTAGTGGGTGCCGGTCGAGGGAATGAACTGCCAGATTCCCGACGCGCGGCTCGTCGAGAGCGCAGTCGGGTTGTACGCGCTCTCGATCATCGGGAGCAGCGCAATCTCCGAGGGCATTCGCCGCTCGTCGACCTCGACCACGATGTGATAGAGGTAACGGCGGCTGCGGTCGATCATCCGCGCGACGTAATCAGGGCGCGATGCGTACCACTCCTCCCATTTCGCGACCAGCGGATCGTCGAGATCGGGCATCGCGAATCCTTTGCGGATCCGGACCCAGATATCGTCGGCGGGAGGCGGCAGCGCTTCGAGCGACGCGGCGACCGCGGGCGGAAACGGTTGCGCATCCGGCACCACGACATTCAATTCGACGAGAGCGGGCGGGTCAGGCTCCGGCGGCGGCTCGATCGCGGGAATGGGTTCGGTCACCAGCCCCAGGGGCTCCGGGGCGGGTGTCGCGCACGAGGCAAGCAGCGCGGAAAGTGCGAGGACGAGGACTAGGCTTTTGCGCAATTAGGTCGATGCCGATGCCGGCTTGGGTGCGGCGATGGTAGGCGCCGGGAAAGCGGGCGTCAACCGAGCCGCTGGCCGGAGCTCCGCCGCTCGCCGCTCGCCGCTCGCGACGCACCCGTCAAAAGCCGTTCTTCCACTCCCGCAACGTCGCAAAAGCATCGACCGTGTCGGCAAGGGGCCGTCCGGCATGCGCCGCCGCCGCCGCAAACACCGCGGGTTCCGCCGCCCGCAGGAACGGATTCGTCGCGCATTCTTCGTCCATCCGCGCGGGAACCGTCGGCAGGTTGCGGTCGCGCTTCGCCTGCTCGCGCGCCTGACGTGCAAGGAGAGCGGGATTGCCCGGCTCGACCGCGAGCGCGAAGCGCAGGTTCGCCAGCGTGTACTCGTGCCCGCAGTAGACGAGCGTATCGCCCGGGAGCGCGGCGAGCTTCGACAACGAAGCGTGCATCTGCGCCGGCGTGCCCTCGAAAATGCGCCCGCAGCCGGCGGTGAACAGCGTGTCGCCGGTAAACGTGATCGGCACGCCGTCGCAGCGGCCGAAGTACGCGACTTGCCCCGCCGTGTGGCCGGGAACATCGAGCACCGAGAGCTCGAGCCCGACATCCGGCAGCGAAACGATGTCGCCCTCCACGACCGGATGCGTGCGCCCGGGAATCGATTCGTGCGCAGGGCCGTAGACGGGAACGGAGTGTCGCGCCGTGAGCGCGGCGACGCCGCCGACGTGATCCCCATGGTGATGGGTGATGAGGATGCCTTTCAGCTCGACGCCCTCCTGTGCAAGCCAGGCGAGGACGGGCGCTGCGTCGCCGGGGTCGACGACGATCGCATTGCGGCCTTCGCGCACGACCCAGATATAGTTGTCGCGCAAGGCGGGGATGGGGATAATCGCGGCCATGGACGCATCTTCCGGAGCGACGGCGGCAAAGTCAACGACGCTCGCCGAGTGGTTTGCGACGCCGCTCGGCCGCTACCTGCTCGCACGCGAGCAGGCGTGGTTCGACCGGACCGTTACCGACATCTTCGGGTTCCACGCCATCCAGGTCGGGTTGCCGGACTATCCGTACCTTGCGCAAAGCCGCATCACCACCCGCTGGACGGTCGACGTCGCGCCGCCCGCGCAGGTGCTGGCCGATCCCCTCTGGTTGCCGTTTCCCGAAAACTCGCTCGATCTCGTCGTCCTCCCCCACGCGCTCGAGTTCAGCGCCGATCCGCACCAGCTGCTGCGCGAGGTCCATCGTACGGTGCGCCCGGACGGACAGCTCGTCATTGCCGGCTTCAATCCGTTCTCGCTGTTCGGTGCGCGCCGCTACTTCGGGCGGGGCGAGACGCCACCGTGGGACGGCAGCTTTATCGCGCTGTACCGGTTGAAGGACTGGCTCGCGCTGCTCGGCTTCGAGGTGACCGGCGGCGGACTCGACGGCTACGTGCCGCCGTTCGCGCAGGAAAAGTGGCTGTCGCGCTTCGGCTTCTTCGAAAGCGCGGGCGACCGCTGGTGGCCCATTGCCGGCGGCGTCTACTTTCTGCGCGCGACCAAGCGCGTGCTCGGGATGCGCGTGATCACCCCGGCGTGGGAGCTGCGCAAGAAAGGGATCGCGACCGCGCCGCGGCAGGCGCGAGAGTGCATCGAGCGCACCCAGCACGAGCGAGTTGCGTGACCGGCGAAAGCCACAAGCGTGCGGGTACCTCACCGGGCGCGGCAGTCACGATCTACACGGACGGGGCGTGCAAGGGCAATCCCGGGCCGGGCGGCTGGGGCGCGCTGCTGGTCCAGGGCGACCGCGAGAAGGAGCTCTTCGGCGGCGAGACCGCAACCACGAACAACCGCATGGAAATGACCGCCGTCATCCGCGCGCTGGAAACGCTGAAGCGCGAGTGCGAGGTCGACCTTTACACCGATTCGCAATACGTGAAAAACGGGATCCAGAGCTGGATCCACGGCTGGAAAAAGAACGGCTGGAAGACGTCCGACCGGAAGCCCGTCAAGAACGCGGACCTGTGGCACGAGATCGACGCGCTTGCCGCGCGGCACAAGGTCCGGTGGCACTGGGTCAAGGGACACGCCGAACATCCCGGCAACGAGCGCGCCGATGCGCTCGCCAATCGCGGCGTGCCGGCCGACTGATGCCGTTGCGGGGGGCAGGCCTCCAGACCATGGCGGGCGACTTGCCGAGCAACGGGCGTTGTCGGACGGCGGCCGACATGAAATATGTTAGGTAGCGTACAGACTGCCCGGCGAAGCTGTGCCGAAATGCCTCCATCAGGTTCAATGTGCCGGGGTGGGTTATGTCGATCTGGTGGATGGTTGGAGCATTCGTCGTCGGCGGTTACGCCGGTATGCTGCTGCATGCGCTCCTGACGATGGCCGCAAAACGGGAAAAAGCCACCGCCAGGGCACTGCGGTCGCTGGACCTCGACGGTCTATCCTCCTTGAATGTCGAGACGCGCTGACCTGCGACGTTGAGCTGCGGACGGCGTCCGCACACCGCCCGTCCGCACACCGCCAACCGCGGGCTCCCGCGGCGGGTCGCGTGGCCCCGCGACCGCTTGAGCGCCGCTATTTGACGGTTGCCGCGCCGACCTTGCAGACCACTTCGTCCTGCGAGCCTGTGCCGCCGGAACATCCGATCGCGCCGATGATCTTCCCGTTCTCGATGAGCGGGATGCCGCCGCGCGACCCGATGACGCCGTCGAGCGTGATGAGATAGTTGAGGCCTCCCTGGATGCCGTTCTCGAAGGCCTTGGTTTCGCGCCGGAACGTCGCCGACGTGCGCGCCTTGTGCTCCGAGATCGCAATCGACGCCATTTGCGCGCCATCCATGCGCTGGAAGGCGACCAGGTTGCCCCCCGTGTCGACGACGGCGACGTTCATTTTCCAGTCCCGTTTCTTCGCTTCGGCCACCGTCGCCGCAATGGCGGCCTCGGCGCGATCGAGCGAAATCGGCGCGCCGTAAGGGACGTCGAAAGGCATCTTGTCAGGCACGGCGTCGAGCGGATTGGGCGGGGGCGTCTGTTGCGCGCCGGCCGGAGCGATCGCGAGCAATACGGCGCCGAACACGGCGATGGTGACGCAATGTCTTGGGGACATGGTGCGGTTCCTCCTGATGTTGATGGGGGCAATGAAGCGAATTCTCCTGCTGCGAGGAGTTCTGGTGCCGGCATGAGTGCCGTTATGAAAGGCGAAGTTTGCCTCCGATCATCCGGGCACGCCATCCCCCGTTGTCGCGCGCGCGGGTTGACCCAAGGGGCCCAGCCGGGCCCGGAATTGTGCCCGCAACAACAGCAGGCTAACGAGCGCCTGCAGCGTCACGGTCGCCACTGAGAGATGCCAGACTTGAACGAGCTCGAAGCCCGGCCGTGCGGATAGCCCGATCGCGGGCG
>Ga0209048_10000991_pt1 | contig 29792 bp, 29 predicted proteins | sample FrelakmetCRP12CR_FD_187146 | JGI IMG/M metagenome (GOLD analysis project Ga0209048, IMG submission 187146) | Freshwater lake sediment microbial communities from the University of Notre Dame, USA, for methane emissions studies - CRP12 CR (SPAdes)... | ecosystem: Environmental > Aquatic >... | reverse complement strand
ATCAGGAAGGATAATGGCAAGCTCGAGCGGGTTATCTCTGGCGACTGTTATCAGCTGTAAGTGAGAGGTACTTTTTTATCGTCAACCATTCAATTTTTTATGGTTGACGATGTTTGGGGACCTGCAGAAATCCAGAACTATTGCATATTCTGCCGCATTTATTGGCCTTCTCAGCCTTGGCGCATGGGTGTCAATACCTTTCTTCCCCGTCCCGTTAACACTTCAAACGCTCTTTGTGTTACTCGCCGGCGCGGTTATGAAGCGATACGCGGTGATCCCGGTATCGCTGTATGTGGTTCTCGGTGCACTGGGCCTTCCGGTGTTTCATACGGGTGTTGCAGGGTTTGGTATCCTGTTGGGACCAACCGGCGGTTACCTGATAGGTTTTATCTTCGCTGCGCTGGTGGTCGGACTTGCCTATGAACACGAGTCGGTGACCATCCGGATAACAGGACTTTTGGCTGGAACCGTTATCATCTATGGTTGTGGCGTTGCATGGCTGATGTATTCCCTTACTATAGGACTCTCACCTGCAGTACTAAGTGGAGTACTTCCGTTCATCCCGGGTGACGTGATAAAAATTTATGCTGCGTACATGATTGCGAAACGACTGCCATGATCACCGCTGAATTCCTGTGCTACCGTAATCTTGCGATTGATGCACTCACTATCAAACCCGGCATCACAACAATCATTGGAGCAAACGGCAGCGGGAAAACCACATTTCTCAAGCTTTGCGCCGGCATCGCAATACCAGACTCCGGTACTCTCATGATCGATGATGCACTACCACGAGAAACCGAAATTGGCTGGGTGAACGAGTTTCCTGACCGCAATATTCTTTTTGTAAACGTGTTTGATGAGATTGCATCCCCGCTTCGTTTCCGTCGCACTCCCTGCGATGAAATTGATTCGAATGTCCGTGCATGTGCAGAAGCTATGGGCATCACCCATCTCCTCAAACGAGCGGTACGCGAGTTGTCCGGGGGTGAAAAAGTGCTCGTTTCCCTTGCTGCAGCACTGGTTCACCACCCAAAGGTGCTGGTACTGGACGAATACGATTCACATCTTGATGCACACTCTTTGGCAAAGATTGAGCAGGGAATCAGAACATCAGGGGCCGATTATGTAATCCGTTGCACGCAGCAGATGGACACAGCCATTCACAGTGATCATCTTCTCTTTTTTGATTCAGGGCGGATTACCCTTGCTGGCACGCCGGACCTTGTCTTTCCTTTCCTTAAAGGAACAGCGTATTTCCCGGTGTTATGGGGGTGCCGATGGTCAGAATCACCTTAAACCGGGTGTATGCAGTTCGCGACCACTGGTCACTTTCTGCTTCCGGCACATTCAATGAAGGCGTTCACCTGGTGAGCGGAGATGTGGGGAGCGGGAAGTCAACGTTGGCACTGATGATGGCGGAGCTCCTTCCCCTGTCTGGCGGAGACATAGAGAGAGAAGAGATTACCACAAGCATGCTCTCGCTCCAGTTCCCGGAACTCCATGTCACCGCCCTTTCTGTTGCTGAAGAATGCGCATCCTGGGGTGTTACTCCTGATGAAATTCTTGATGCTGTTGGACTGACCGGAAAAAAGGAGGCGTCGCCCCTCTCCTTGAGCAGGGGCGAACTCAAACGGCTCCACCTTGCATGCGTGCTGGCAAAAGACTATGACCTTCTGTTGCTTGACGAACCGTTCAGCTCGCTTGACTGCGAGGAAAAAGTAAAACTCTGTGCACGCATCGGGCAAAAGTCGCAGGGTATTTGCGTTATTTTCACCCATGAACAGAATATCCTTCCCAGAGTAAATCGGATCTGGGAGATTGTTGATGGCACGCTTGTTGATTGTGGTATACCACCGGATGCGTTCCAGCACTGGCGCCACGTCCCACCAGTAATTGAGAGACTCACTGCTCTTGGGTCCCCACCCGATAATATTTCACGGGATGATTTTTTGGAGGCTATATGCAGGATCCAAGGATAAGAATTGCTGTCGCGGCAGTTCTCTCTCTTGCGGCGTTCATAAGCCTTCAGGGTGCTGCCGCTGTATTCCTCTGGTGGCTGGTGTTTACTCCCCGCCTGCAGCTGGTAAAAAGAATCAGGCTGGTTTTATCTTTACTCCTCATGATTGCATTTTTCAGCCTGGTGTTGGAACTTTTTGGCGGCGGTGGCCTTTCGTATTTTACCAGGATGACCGTGATCGTGCTTATTGGCATGTGGCTATTCAGCGAGCAGAAATCGGGAGAATTCCTCAGTATTGGTGTCTGGTTGTTTGGCGACAGGGCAGGATTTGAGCTTGGTATGGTCGCTGAGATGGGAATGCAATCATTAGTAGCAGTCACCACCGATCTTGACCGGATTCGTATGGCAGAGAAGATCAAAGGTATGCAATGGGAAGTACGCAGCCTCGTTCCCGCAGGCCTGGTGCTTGTCCATGGTGCACTTGCCAGGGCAGAGGATACTGCAGAACTGCTCGCAATCCGGGGATACCAGCATGGGGGGACCCTGTGCCCAAAATTTTTTACACGACGCATGGATATCGTTGCAGGCATCTTTTCCTTATGCATTTTAATTTTCGCGTTGATTCCAGTTAGTGAATTTTTTATACTTTACCGATGAAGGTTTGAGAGGCTTACTATGATCCAATGAAAGCCCTGAGGATCTTCATGCGCACCGCCTCTCAAAAAAAAGTTAACATCACTGATACCACGCTACGGGACGCCCACCAGTCACTCATCGCCACACGGCTCCGGACAGAGGATATGCTTCCTCTTGCCCGGGAGATCGACAACTGCGGGTTTTTTTCCGTTGAGGCATGGGGCGGCGCCACCTTCGATACCTGCATTCGTTTTTTAAACGACGACCCTTGGGACCGTCTCCGGGCCTTGAAAGCTGAACTAAAGCATACCCCGGTCCAGATGCTCCTGCGGGGACAGAATCTTGTCGGCTACCGTCACTACCCTGACGATGTAGTCGATACGTTCGTCACCGCAGCGCATAAAAACGGGGTGGATATCTTCCGGGTATTTGATGCGTTAAACGATATCAGGAACATGAAACGGTCAATGGATCAGGTAAAAAACACAGGAGCCCATCTGCAGGGTGCGATATGCTATACAACAAGTCCTGTTCACACCATACAGACATTCATTGAGATGGCAAAAGATCTCTATGGAAATGAGTGCGACTCCATCTGCATCAAGGACATGGCAGGGCTTATTATGCCGGGAGAGACGCGGGAGCTGATCAGCGGTATCAAAGAGGCTGTGGATGTCAAGATATGCCTGCACAGCCATTCTACAAGTGGTATTGCCCCGATGAGTTACCAGGCTGCGATCACGGCGGGCATTGACATTCTCGATACCGCGATGTCGCCGTTCTCCATGGGTACGTCCCAGCCCCCTACTGAAAGTGTAGTTGCGTCTTTGATTGGTACCCCGGGAGACACCGGCATCGACCTCCTTAAACTCCGGGCAGTCCGCAATATCTGCATCCAAATCAGGGAAAAATATGCCGGGCTGCTCAACCCGATATCCGAGCGTGTTGACAGCGATGTGCTCCTCTACCAGCTGCCCGGGGGTATGATCTCAAATCTTGTTTCACAACTGCAGGAGCAGGACGCACTCAACCGGATGGATGAGGTGCTCGCAGAAATTCCGCGGGTAAGAAAAGATCTCGGCTATCCGCCCCTTGTCACTCCCACCAGCCAGATTGTCGGTACTCAGGCAGTGCTCAATGTGCTGGTAGACGGACAGCGGTACCGGAACGTCACAAAAGAAGTCAAGGACTATGTTCACGGACTCTATGGAAAGTCACCCGCACCGGTAAGTGATGAGATCCGAACGCTGATCATCGGGGATGATGCAGTTATTACTGTTCGCCCGGCTGATTTGCTCGAACCCGCGTATGAAAAGATGAAAGAGGAAGCAGAGAAAGCCGGGCTGGTAAAAAAGGAAGAAGACGTCCTGACCTATATCCTCTATCCTGCGATTGCACCGTCATTCCTGAAGGGGGAACGGACATTAGAAGAGATACCCAAAAAACAAACGGTGACAAAACCTGAAACCGGGATGCCCAGCCAGATGGAAGTAGAAGTGGACGGGGAAGTCTTCTCTGTCCGAATTATCTCAGTCGGTGGAAGCAAAGTTGAGGTGGCAAGTATAGCACCGCAAAAGATTCCACGGGGCGACTTTGCCGGAGGCATAAAAAGCAACATACAGGGAATGGTGCTTAAGGTGCTCGTGAACCGTGGTGCTTCGGTGAAAAAGGGTGACACCCTTCTTGTGCTTGAGGCCATGAAGATGGAAAATCCCATCCATAGCCCGGTGGACGGAAAGGTCACCGAGATCTTTGTGGATACCGGCGATGTCGTCCAGAATGGAGACGTCCTGCTGGTGGTGCAATGAAATATTTTGAAAAACTCCTGATCGCTAACCGCGGAGAGATTGCGATCCGTGTCATGCGGGCATGCCGTGAACTTGGTATTGAGACGGTGGCTATCTACTCATCTGCTGATAATAACGCGCTCCATGTCAAATATGCAGATGAAGCGTTTCTTGTCGGGGATGCCCATCCTTCAAAGAGTTACCTCAACATTGAGAGAATAGTTGATATTGCTAAAAAGAGCGGTGCGGAAGCGATACATCCTGGTTATGGGTTTTTAGCGGAGAATTACCGGTTTGCAAAGATCTGCCAGGATGAAAATGTAATCTTTGTCGGTCCCAGCTGGAAGACGATCAAGGCGATGGGATCGAAGATTGGCAGCAAACAGATGATGAAGGACGCAGGGGTTCCCGTCGTCCCCGGAACCGAGGGTGGCGTTAAAAACATTGACGATGCAAAAAAAGTTGCCGGGGAGATTGGTTACCCGGTGATTATCAAGGCAAGCGCCGGTGGGGGAGGGATTGGAATGCAGATCGTCAATGATGAGCTGGGTTTGGAAGAGGCTATTGCAGCTGCCATGCGCATTGCAGAGTCTGCATTCGGTGACGCAACGATCTTAATTGAGAAATATCTGGTAAAGCCACGGCATATCGAGATACAGGTACTGGCGGATGAACACGGCAATGCTGTTCATCTCTATGACCGCGAATGTTCGATCCAGCGCCGTCACCAGAAACTCATCGAAGAGGCTCCTTCACCTGTCATGACAACCGATTTGCGTGACATGATGTCGGCATCAGCGCTCAAGGTTGCTGAAGCATCAGATTATACCAATGCAGGAACTGTTGAGTTCCTGTATAGTGATGATAAGTATTATTTCATGGAAATGAACACACGACTTCAGGTAGAACATACCATAACTGAGTTTATCACGGGTGTTGATATTGTAAGGCAACAGATCGCAATTGCTGCCGGTGAGTCACTTCCCTTTGACCAGTCCGATCTTTCCATCCGCGGGCATGCAATTGAGTGTAGAATCAACGCAGAAGACCCGATTAATAATTTCTCCGCTGACCCGGGAAAAATTACCCGGTACCGTTCACCGGGCGGACCAGGAATAAGAGTGGACAGTGGTATCCATATGGGATACAGGATTCCCCCTAATTATGACTCAATGATCGCAAAGCTATGTGCCTGGGATAGCACAAGAGTCGAAGCGATAACAAGGATGCGTCGTGCAATTTCTGAATACATCATTCTTGGTGTCAAAACAACGCTTCCCCTCCACTACGCGATTATGAACAACCAGCAGTATATTGCGGGGAATACGCACACGCACTTTTTGCAGGAGGAACATATCCTCAGTACGCTCGACCGCTATAAACGTGACGAGGAAACACGGATGCAGACACTTGCTGGATCTTTTGGAGAAGGGAAAAAGGTTGCAGCGATATCTGCTGCAGTGAACATGTACCTGCAACCAAAAAAGGACTGATGTTCGATTAAAACGCCGTATCAGAACCTTTAATAGTTTTTACGGCGTTTTTACTATGCACTTTTGTGCTGCGGTGGCCTAGCTGGTTAGGGCGCCAGACTCATAGGGTTTGCGAATGCATTCATGCGTTCATGGCTTTGAGAGATCTGGAGATCGGGGGATCGTAACCCTCCCGCAGCATAGTAAAATCGATCGTTTATTCACAATTCTTACGCTGTTTTTGATTCAGTTCCCAGCCCTTCACCAGGACACAAGATCCTCAGAGTTTTATGATTTTTTATTTCACCGGCGATATGTTTATTTACCGCATCACCAAACAAAATTACGTAAATTGAGGTGTAACTATGCTTTTAGCAAACGTTGTTGTAGGATTAATCCAGTTGATTATTTCCATTATCTTTGCAGTCCTGGCACTGTATATTGGTTTTGCCGTGCTCAGTAAGATAAACAAAAACATGGATGAGGAAAAAGAACTCGCACAAGGGAATGTCGCTGTAGGGATTATTGTTGCGGCAGTTTTTGTCGCAATTGCACTTGTCGTTCAGTCGGGAGTATCCGGGCTTTCCGTCGGTATCAACAAGGCGATAAGCATGGGAATTTTATCTGTTGACGGGCTGCTCGCTATTGGTGTAGCATTCATCCAGCTTATCCTTGGTATTGTGCTGGCTGTCGGGGCGATCTACCTTGCCCTTTACGTCCTTGCCAAACTGACAAAAGGGGTTGATGAGTTCGAAGAGATCAAAAAGGGCAATATCGCAGTCGCGCTCATGATGGGCGGTGTAATTATTGCTGTTGCAGTAATTATCCAGTCCGGTGTGATTGGCATCACTGCAGCACTGATATAAAATCCCCCTTTTTTTCTCGTAGAAATCGAAGAATTAAAAAAAATGGCTCTGTAGAATTCCTTTTACTACGATTTGAAATACAAAACCCTGGTAAGAAGACGGAGGGGATAGTGCCTGTCCCCCCATACCGCCCCTGCGCTTATCACGATGATGACGTAGTACCTGTTCAGGAGTTATCGCATTTTGGGGGGAGCCAAAGCGGCGGGGGTGAAACCCCCGTGAGCGTTTAGCTTGTTATTGAACATTTCTAAAGAGCCAAAAAAATCGTGTTACTTCCCATACCGGTTTATCGTGCGGATCAAGTCCGCAAACCCATCCATCTCCATCTCAAGAACCTTCTCACAAGTCATCCCCATACTCGTCTCAGCATCAGCAGTCAGCATTTCGGGACCCCGGATTACCTGGCGATCGATACCATCTAAAGAGAGTACATCCTGTACTTCTGCATCGTGAACAAATGCCCGACCGGGAATAATCACAACGGGTTCAAGCGCGGAAAGTTCCAATTCGCGTAAATCATCAATCGTGATCAGGCAAGCGATCTCTTTACGTACAGGAACGACCGGAACTTTCGATCCACAAGAAGCGAGGACTTTTTCAATAAATGGTGCCGCAATACTCCCGCTGATCACGGATGCCCTGCGCTGTATGCGGGGGAGGTTTTTCATTAAGCCAGGATCATTAAGGATCGCAAAGGGTGAACCAATATCAGGATCCCACAGAGGGGTTCCGGAGATTTTTATATTGAACCTGAGGTTCAGGCCGGAGATGAGATCCCGGAATGATTCAACAGTCTGGACTTTTTGATTGTTGATAATTGGACCATTACCAAGAATAAGCCCCTGTTCAGTTTCGTTGGCAAACCGCATCAGGATTATGCCTTTTGCTCCACGGTCCTGGAGCCATTCGCAGGTTTGGTCAAGCACGAGCCCATCGTTGATTCCCGGCAGGATTACGGCAGCTGCATATACATCCACCGTATCGCACAGTTTTTCGAGGATTGTCAGAGAGACTTCGGGAGTCGGATCGTGCATGTAGCGCTTTCTGAGAGCAGGATCTGTTGTAAAAACCGTGAAAGATAATTCGGAAAGACCATTATCAATAAGCAGATCTGCAATGGCCGGATCGTCCCAGCCTTTACCGCTCGTGTATCCAATATGGAGGGGAGCTTCCATACTGCCGAGGAGTTCAATCAGTTCATTGAACCGCGGATAGCAGCTGGGATCCCCGCCACCGCTAATGGTGATCCGTTCAAGATCCCCGCTTTTTCCCTGCAGGTTTGCAAGCGTTTCATCCGCGATTGTCTTGAGATCTTTGAATCCGCTATACTCTTCCTTGACACCGCGGGTACAATAATCGCACCCTTTTTTGAACGGCAGGCAGTATTTGCAGCCAAGCGGCTGGACACCACGAACTTTCTTAAAGTAACAATATTCGCAGAATCCACGGCAGTTAATACCGGGGCTTCCTCCAATATCCACGGTTAACTGTGCCATCTGTATTAATTAGTCCGTTCTTGTTCCTATAATGTGTTTGGAAATGTGAACCTGGAACGGTCATAGAATTATAAATTTATAAATATATGACGCTCATAGCGGTTACCGGTAGGCAAATCTCGTGCTCCATGACCTGAAATACCCTCCCAAAAAAAGGGCTGCTGCAAGCCCGCTAAATTGCAGGGTCAAAACCAGCGGAAATCAGTCTAATTTGAAATATAATCGTTTTAATTGGTATTTTCCGTGGGCATGGACACCATTTCCACTGTGCCCGGAGACTACCCCGATATTTTGGTAAAATGAGCCCTTTTAAGGATTATTTTTCCTTATCTTTCTCTTTGAGTGAATAATATGCGATTTCGTGATGCAGGGGCAGGTTTGGCTATACCATGAGTGATTGAGAATCGAATCGCTCCCAGCACCATCTTTTTTACCATCAACTGTCTAAATTATATGGCGCCTCAGTGGCTTAGTTGGCAGAGCGGCTGACTTGTAATCAGCAGGTCCCGTGTTCAAATCACGGCTGAGGCTTTGAAATTTTAATATTCCGTATAATTATTCTCTTTTTGAACAACACAATAGATTCAAATTTTTAACTGCGAATTACTACATACACGTGATCGCTCATGACAAAAAAAGCATTCATCACAGGAATTACGGGGCAGGACGGGTCATATCTCGCGGAGTTGTTACTCTCAAAAGGATATGAAGTCCATGGTCTGATACGGAGATCATCAACGTTCAACACCAGCCGTATTGATTCGATCTATCTCGATCCGCATGATCCTCATGCCCAGTTATTTCTGCATTATGGAGATCTCTCAGACTCCGAGCAAATAGCGAATGTGATGTACAATATCCGTCCGGATGAAGTTTATCATCTCGGTGCGCAGAGCCATGTCCGTGTCAGTTTTGATACCCCGGAATATACCAGCAATGTTACTGCACTCGGGACTACCCGTCTGCTTGAAGCGATACGGCGATGTTCATATCCAATAAAATTTTACCAGGCTTCATCCAGTGAGATGTTCGGGGCGGCCAACCCGCCTCAGAAGGAGGACACTCCTTTTCATCCCCGCAGTCCGTATGCCTGTGCCAAGGTGTACGCATACTGGATGACCAGGAATTATCGGGAGGGGTACAAACTCTTTACATCCAACGGCATTCTCTTCAACCATGAATCGCCACGCCGGGGGGAGACCTTTGTCACCCGCAAAATTACAAGGGCAATTGCCAGAATCCTTTGGGGGAAGGATAAATACCTGTATCTAGGAAACCTCAATGCAAAACGGGACTGGGGATTTGCCCCCGAGTACGTGGATTGCATGTGGCGAATCCTGCAGCAGGAAAAGCCGGATGATTTTGTGATTGGAACCGGGGAGACTCATTCGGTCCAGGAATTTGTCCATGAGGCATTTGCGTATGCTGGTCTTGATGTGGAGGAGCATGTGCGAATTGATCAGAAATATTTCCGTCCGACAGAGGTTGAAGTCCTTATTGCAGAACCAGCCAAATCACATAAGATACTCGGCTGGAAACCTTCGATAAAGTTTAGAGATCTGGTAAAGATCATGGTGGACGCCGATATGCGTGCCTCCGGATTGGCACCCATTGGTGAAGGGGATCTAATAATCAGATCAAAATTTTCGGACAGGTGGTGGAAAGCTGATTGATGGGGTTGCAAAGGGTAAAACCATACCCTCATTACCGCAAAGAAAGGGGATTACTTCCTCTTCTGAACGAAGAGAATTCAAGTGATAATTCAATTAAAACCTAAGGTAAGGGATATGACATTCTGGTCGGGTAAACGCATTCTGTTGACAGGTGGTGCTGGCTTCTTAGGCACCCAGGTAGTGAACCAGCTCCTGAAAAAAGGTGTAGCGAGGGAAGATATCCTGATACCACGGAGCAGAGAGATCGATCTGCGGAAATGGGATAACTGTGTACGGGTGGTCAAAGATTGTGATATCGTGATTCATCTCGCTGCGAAAGTGGGGGGCATCGGATTCAACCAGAACTTCCCGGGACAACTTTTCTATGACAATGCTATCATGGGAATCCAGATGATAGAGGCTGCGCGGCAGGAGGAAGTCGGGAAGTGTGTAGTTGTGGGTACGATCTGTGCTTATCCAAAATATACCCCTGTTCCGTTCAAGGAAGAAAATCTCTGGAACGGATATCCCGAAGAAACAAACGCAACCTACGGGCTCGCAAAAAAGATGCTCCTTGTCCAGTCCCAGGCATACCGCCAGGAATATGGATTCAATTGCATTTACCTTCTCCCGGTAAATCTGTATGGTCCTGGCGATAATTTTGATCCGGCAAGCTCGCATGTTATTCCTGCACTCATAAAAAAATTCACCGAGGCCAAACGTGAAAACATATCCTTCGTTGACGTGTGGGGCACAGGCTCGGCATCACGGGAATTCCTGCATGTCGATGATGCTGCACGCGGGATCGTTCTTGCAACCGAGCACTACAATAAATCAGATCCGGTCAACCTTGGATCTGGGATTGAAATTACAATTCGCGATCTTGTAAATATGATTAAGGAATTAACCGGTTTTGTTGGTGAGATTCATTGGGATATCACAAAGCCTGATGGGCAGCCGAAACGAAGATTGGATGTGAGCCGGGCAAAGCAGGAGTTCGGATTTGAGGCACAGATATCATTCAAAGAAGGTTTGAAACAAACGATTGAATGGTACGAGAAACAATCTGCAGAGCCTCAACAGCAGGGATTGGGAGATCATTGCTGAATTCATCTTTTTGGATCTTTCCCCTTTTCACGACAGTGTTGCAGTACAATTTTTTTCAACAGATTAAAAAATACCAAAAACTGTCAAGCCTGTGCATACCCGTTCGTCATGAAGGCATTGTTAGCCCATTCACTTCCAAATAAGACAGATTACATTAAATTAGTGTCAAGTAAAGTCACTGATTTTGAAAAGGGGCTCAAATTGGCCCTTAAATGATGCCATTGGCAGCCTCATAAACGCATTGTGGCAGTCTTTATTTTTCTGCATCACCTGCTGTAGGTATTTTTGAGATCATGCTGAGAAATTGATATAGAGTGCCATTATAAACTTGTCCTTTTTAAAAAATACCGATTTTTTGAGGACTTTTTAAATCGGAGGCCGATTCGGGCTCTTTTTAGGAGGGTCCGATGCCAATCGGAGCCTGAAAAGAACCCGGATTGACTTCATGTCACAAATAGCGATCGAAAAAAATATCCATATAAATAACCCGGAGACGTCAGACAAACAGGAAGGGCGTTAATGGGGACCTTCAACCGATTTTCATCGCCTATGCAATTTTTTCACAGAAATTCCCGATCTCAATACTTTTTGATCACCATTAAATTCTCCGGTCTCACGAAATCATTAACAATTTTCTCAACAATTTTACTATGTGTTCACACCGTCCCTTTTCATTTCCAGACTTATGAAAATCAGTTCAATCCAGCGACAGAGCGTGATCACTCTTTTTTCAACGATTGCGCTAACCGGAATTGGCTTCCTCTCAACAATATATTTTGCCCATACGTTAGGACCAGCTCCACTAGGGGCATACTTCCTGTTTCTGGCATATTTAGGAATTTTAAACGTTGTTGGTGATGGGGGATTCGGCTCGGCTGTTGTCAAGCGGATATCTGAAGGATTAGAACAAAATGAATATATTTCGGCATATGTTTTTATCAGGATTGTACTACTTGTAGTATCTGTCACCGCACTCCTTTTCGCAGAACCTTACCTTAAGGAGATCACACAATCAGGGCTTTTTTTCTGGCTCGTATTAGCGCTTATTGTTTCAGTTTTTTCAAGTAGTGCTGGAGCAGGGGTATATGGCACCGGAAAGGTTGGGGTATCTCAGATTAGTCTTATTGTGGATGCATGCTCACGCATTCTTTTTCAAGTCTCTGCAGTCATTCTCGGTTTTGGTGTTGCAGGACTTGCCGGAGGTTTTGTTGGAGGATTAATTGCCGGGGGGATTATAAATCTCCGGTATTTTGACCTTAAGTTAGTCTGGTTCAGGATATCCCATCTAAAAAACCTGGCCGGCTTTTCTTTCTGGATATTCCTCACCGCGAGCGGTTCACTGGTATTTTCCTACGCTGATACAATCCTTATTGGATTTTTCATGAATGCTGCAGATGTCGGGATTTATCGCACCGCATTTCAGCTCACCTCGATTGCCGCATTCACAGCATTGGCTTTCCAAACCGTTCTCTATCCAAAGATCAGCAGCTGGAAAGCACAAGGACAGGTTACCGAAATTGAAAATTCTCTGGCGAAGGCTTTTACCTATTCCCTTCTTGTTGCAATACCAACCTGCATCGGGGGGTGGATTTTAGGGGAGAGTCTCCTGTACTACCTTTATGGGGATTCTTTTACTGAGGGGACAACTGCTCTTTTTTTCCTCTTATTTGTGCAGGTTGTTAATGTGTTCATGTTGCTTGGAACGATGAGTCTTACTGCCCTTAACCGACCGAAAGATGCCTTTCTTGTAATAGTTATTGCAAGCATCACAAACATTCTTCTTGACATCGTCCTTATCCCGGTTTTCGGGATAACCGGGGCAGCAATTGCAACACTCATAGCGATGACATTTAATGCAGTTGGCGCACTCGTTCTCCTTTCCCGGATCATTTCAGTAAAATTCGAATACAAGCCGATAAAAAATATTCTTTGCGCTGCAGGTTTAATGGGTATTTTCCTTCTGTTTGTCCATTTTCTCCTGCCCTTTACTCATGTAGTCACCTTGTTAACTATTGTCATCGTCGGAGCAGGAATCTACTTATTTATTTTATTTAAACTAGACAGGAAAATTCATGATGAACTCAGGGATCTCACTGTCAATCTCGGGGTTCCATGGCCAGAGTGGTTATAAGTAATAGTGATTGCACAACTCCGAACGATCCGCTTGATGAAATCCTTACACAAGAGGGAGGAAATTCCGGGCAAATTTCAGGTCAGGTCCGATTCTTATTAGAATGGGATTTAATCTGGTTCGCATAACATACATTATGAGGCAAACATTATGGTAAAACAGATCCAGACGATCATTCTCTGCGGAGGACTTGGAACCCGCCTGCGTGAAGAGACCGAATACCGCCCCAAACCCATGGTTCCGATTGGAGGAAAGCCTATCCTCTGGCATATCATGAAAATTTATGCCCAATTCGGGCACACGGATTTCATTTTGCCGCTTGGTTACAAAGGAAATTTGATTAAGGAGTATTTCTACCATTACCACCTGATGAGTCAGGACGTCAGCATCCGACTCGGAAATCATCATGCAGTCTCTTTTCTGCCAGGAGATACTCATGAAACTGATAACTGGAGTATCACCCTCGTCGATACCGGTGAGAATACCTTAAAGGGGGGCAGGTTGAAGCGCGTTGAAAAATATCTCACTGGTGATGAAGTCATGGTGACCTATGGGGATGGGGTTGCAGATATTGATCTCGATAAACTCCTCGCATTCCACCGGTCACATGGAAAGATAGCAACGGTGACTGGTGTGTCCACGGCATCCCAGTTTGGAGAATTGCAGATTAGCAATAATCGGGTTGTTCATTTTAGGGAGAAACCATCAGCATCTGATCATTATGTAAGCGGAGGTTTTTATGTATTCAACCGTTCTTTCTTCACCCGTCTAAACGAGAAGGAGACTTGTGATCTGGAAGCGGGTCCACTCGAGGAACTGGCCGCAGAGGAAGAATTGATGTTGTACAAACATCCCGGGAAGTGGGCATGCATGGATACTATCCGTGATATGGAATACCTGAACCGATTATGGGATACTAATGAAGCATTCTGGAAAATCTGGTGATTAAGGTATATGGATCTTTCAGAAGTCTATAATGGCAGAAAGGTTCTCATCACCGGCGATACCGGGTTTAAAGGATCCTGGCTTGCCCTCTGGCTTCATAACCTCGGCGCCGTAGTAACCGGTATCGGACTGGATCCAAAAACATCTCGGGATAATTATGTTGTCTGCGGACTTGGATCCGTCATAACCCATCATACCTGCGATATTCGTCACTACGATAAAATTCAGAAAATTTTTACCGCAACACATCCTGATATGGTGTTCCATCTTGCTGCCCAGGCATTAGTATCTGAATCTTATACATCACCTCGTGAAACATTTGACATCAATACACAAGGTACTGCCAATATTCTGGAATCCATTCGTCACACTCAATCCGTTCAGGCCGGGGTGATGGTGACCAGTGACAAATGTTATGAGAATCAGGACGGGGTCCATGGGTACCGGGAAACCGATCCTCTCGGGGGGCATGATCCTTACAGCGCATCGAAGGGGGCGGCAGAGATTGTCATATCATCATATATCCGGTCTTTTTTTTCAAAAGACGGTACACCGGTAATTTCTTCTGCACGGGCGGGAAATGTGATCGGAGGCGGGGACTGGTCAGAAAATCGTATTATCCCGGATTTCATGCGATCGCTTGAGGAGAGAAAACCTATTGACCTCAGAAATCCCTGGGCAGTCAGACCATGGCAACATGTTCTTGAACCCCTTTACGGGTATCTTCTATTAGGTGCAACGATGATCGCTAAGGGGCATTCATTCAGCGGTGCCTGGAATTTCGGACCATTGTACCGGAATAGTCTGACGGTTGAGGATCTGATACGGAGATTTATTGAACAGGGAGAACGTGGGAAGATGAAAATTCCGGACCACCGTGGAAATTTCCATGAAGCCAGGTTCCTTAGCCTTGATATATCCAAGGCAGTACATCAACTCGGCTGGCATCCGGTTCTGGATATCGAAACGATGATTCAGTTTACTCTTGATGAATACAGAGTGGATGGCTTTTCTACTGAAACGGTCTTCAACCAGCGGTGTGCCCATATTGATGAATATATGAACCTTAAAAAAAGGGTGTGAAAATGGAGTTCTGTCGATCCTGCGGGTCACCACTACCTAAGCCATTTTTGGATCTGGGAAATTCTCCCCTATCAAACAGATATCTCTCAGAAAAAAACATTCATGTGATGGAACCGTATTATCCCCTTGAGATCTATTACTGCCCGCATTGTTCGCTGGTTCAACTGGATGAGTTTGAGGCACCGGGACAGATCTTTTCATCAGACTATGCGTATTTTTCTTCCTACTCTTCGAGCTGGTTAGCGCACTGCAAAGCATATGTTGAGATGATGGTGAAGAGGTTCGGATATAACAAAGATTCTTTTGTGATGGAGATTGCAAGCAATGACGGGTATCTTCTCCAGTATTTCAAAGAGTATCACATTCCCGTGAAAGGTGTGGAACCTGCAAAAAATACGGCAGAGATTGCCATCGCAAAGGGTATCCCGACTGATATCACGTTTTTTAATACCGGTTATGCAAAGGATATGATTTCCCGGAATTGCCCGGCGGATCTTATCATTGGTAATAATGTTCTGGCGCATAATCCAAACCTGAATGATTTTGTTGAAGGGTTACGTATTTCCCTGAATCCTCATGGAGTTATCACGATGGAATTTCCCCACGTTCTCCAACTTATAGAGAATAACCAGTTTGATACCATCTACCAGGAACATTACTCCTATCTTTCTCTGCATTCAGTCCGGCATCTATTCAATGCACACCATCTCGAAATTTTTGATGTTGATGAACTTCCCACGCATGGTGGATCGCTGCGGATTTATGCAAAACATCAGGCTGATCAGATACATGAAATATCACCTCGCGTTGCAGAAATGCTGGATAAAGAGAAACAAGCGGGATTACTCAATGTGGCTACTTATGAACAATTTCGCAAGAATGTTGAGACAATAAAGAGAGCGTTGCTCCAGTGCCTTATCTCTGCAAAAAATGAAGGGAAAACTGTTGTAGGCTATGGTGCGCCCGCAAAGGGAAATACACTCCTGAATTACTGCGGTATCAGGAAAGATTTCCTAGATTATACGGTTGATGCAAATCCCCACAAGCAGAATTTATTCCTACCAGGTACGCATATTCCCATCAAACACCCGGACCAGATACGAATCGATAAACCGGATTATATCCTTATCCTACCGTGGAATATCAAGGATGAGATTATGGGACAACTCTCATTTGTCCACACCTGGGGGGGGAAATTTATTATCCCCATCCCCCTAGTTGAGGTGATCGATGCATGATTTTTACCAAGACAAAAATCAAAGGGGTGTATGTCATCGAACCAGAACTTCACACAGATGAACGGGGATTTTTTGCACGGTCATACTGTAAAGAGGAATTTCAGAAACATGGACTTGAAACAGATATTGTCCAGTGCAATATTTCTTATAACAAAAAAAAAGGGACACTGCGGGGAATGCATTACCAGGTTCCCCCGTTTGAAGAGGAAAAGATTATTTCCTGTACCAAAGGATCGATCTATGATGTGGTCGTAGATCTGCGGAGAGATTCACCAACATACCGTTTTTGGCACGCAGAGAAATTATCTGCCGATTCATACCGGATGCTCTACATTCCGAAAGGGTGTGCACATGGATTCCAGACGCTTGAAGACAATTGTATTGTGTACTATCAGATGGGAGAGTGCTATCATCCTGAATGTTCATGGGGCATACGATGGAATGATCCGTCAATAGGGATTGTCTGGCCAATTCCTGCCGGGATTATATCCGCAAAAGATAAAAATTATGTGGATATTGAATTATGAAAAAGGTTCTTCTCACGGGTGCATCCGGTTTTATTGGCAGGCATGCCATATTGCCCCTTGTCGAAAGAGGTTTTGATGTTCATTGTGTCTATCGTACAACCAAGCCGGACACTATTCCTAATGAGAACCACGTGACATGGTACCGGGCAGATCTTTTGAACACAAATGATATTAAAAATTTGTTCGACTCTATTTCACCCGCATATTTACTGCATTTTGCGTGGGATGTTACACCAGGAACATATCTTGAATCTATAAAAAATTATGACTGGCTTGTTTCCAGCCTGCATCTTCTCCATGAATTTGCTGAATCCGGAGGTAACCGAGCTGTATGTGCCGGCACGTGTTTTGAATACGATCTTTCGTCTGAATATTGTACTGAATATTTAACCCCGATGGTACCATCCACATATTACGGATCATGCAAACATCATCTTCAATCCATCGGTGAAAAATATGCAGATAAAAAGGGTTTTGATTTTGCATGGGGACGGATCTTCTACCCGTACGGGCCTTATGAATATCCAATGCGACTTGTTCCCTCGGTTATCCAATCTCTCTTAAAAGATGAAACTGCACAATGCACACATGGAAATCAGATCCGTGATTTTCTGCATGTCGCGGATGTTGCAGACGCATTTGCAGCAATTCTTGATTCAGAAGTAACAGGGATTATCAATATCGGATCTGGAAAGCCGGTTTCAATCAAAGAACTTGTTATGCAGATTGCCCAACTTCTTGGAAAAGAGGATGATATCCGATTAGGCGCTCTCCCTGCACGTGAAAATGAACCCCCGTTTATCGTCGCTGACACAACTCGCCTGCAAAAAAAAGTCCGATGGTGTCAGAAATATTCTCTTGATGAGGGGATTATGGATACCATATCATGGTGGAAAAAAATGGGGGAACAACAATGATTTCCCCGATTTGCCCTGTTTGCCGGTCGCAAGAAACTTTTGAGTTCCTTAAGCGAAACAGAATTCCTGTTGTTCAAAACATGATTTTTTCTGATAAGAAATCGGCAATTTCTGTGCCACGGGGGGATCTCCATCTTTCATGCTGTAGATCCTGCGGCTTTATTTTTAATAGTGCATTCCAGGAGAATCTGGTTATGTACGGAAATACATATGACAACCGTCAATATTTTTCTGAGTACTTTCACCAATACATAAAAAAAATATCAGAGTGTCTTATCCAAAAAAAAGGTGTTACGAAATCTCGTATCATTGAAGTTGGATGTGGGGATGGTACTTTTTTAAGACTTCTTCTGTCTGATGAACGAAACGGAAACACTGGAACGGGATTCGATCCAAGTTATCGTGGTCCGGAATTTGATTGTAACGGGAGAGCCCGATTTATCGTTGACTATTATGATCAGAAATATGCTGATTTTGGGGCAGATGTGGTTGTCTCCCGCCATGTGATCGAGCACATTGCCGATCCGGTAAAATTTTTGATCCGAATTCGTGATTCACTCGGTGAACAGGAAGATTCCACAATATTCCTTGAGACACCGGATGTCAATTGGATTTTAAAAAATAACACGTTCTGGGATTTCTGCTATGAACATTGTTCCTATTTCTCACCAGAATCTCTCTCATCCGCATTAAAATTTGCAGGTTTCAGATCTGTTGAGCTGATTAAGACATTTAGTGAACAATATATGCTGTCTGTGGCAAAACCTACGGAAAAAAAATCTGACAACGAATTCTGGGATCAATCAAAGAACAAAATTTCCGATTTTGCTGAAAAATATGCACAACATGAGCAGGATTTTGTCGAAAAAGACCGATCCGTCCTGAAAAATTTAAGTAGAACGGGTAACATTTTTCTCTGGGGTGCAGGCGCGAAAGGTGTTATGTATGCAAACATGATTGATCCAAATTCTGAATTTATTTCCGGTATCGTGGATGTTAATCCTGACAAACAGGGGGGGTTTATTCCAGGGTGCGGACATAAGGTAATCTCTCCTAATGACCTTCCACAAAGCGGATCGGTAATCGCCATGAATGAGAACTACACAAAGGAAATTAAAAAACAAATTTCTTCTCACGGAAAAGAGATTCGGTTATATTCCGTCCATAGAATTGCAGAGCAAATAACCTGAATAGTTTTCATGGATATCGTAAGAAAACGGGGCTATTAAGATGGATCCAAAAATGTTTCAAAAAGAATGCAATGAACGAATTAAAAATAATGTACACGACCTAAAGTTACAGCAATCATCAAAAACCTTCATAGAAAATACAATCCGTACGAAATATTCCTATAACTTCTCCTGGATGGGACGACCCATTATCCAGTACCCTCAGGATATCATCGCGATGCAGGAGATCATTTGGAATGTAAAACCCGATCTCATCATTGAATCCGGTATCGCACACGGGGGCTCCCTGATTTTTTACGCCTCGATGCTTGAATTAATTGGAGTTGAAGGTACAGTAATTGGCATCGACATTGATATCCGAAAACACAACCGCAGGGAAATAGAAAAGCATCCGATGTTTAAGCGTATCACAATGATTGAGGGATCTAGTATTGATAATAGTGTAATTGAAAAGGTTCGCAGATTTGCACAAGGGAAAAAACGGGTCTTGGTCTGCCTTGATTCCTTGCATACGCATGACCACGTTTTGCGGGAACTTGAAGCATATTCCCCGCTTGTATCACCCGGGAGTTATTGCGTCGTGTTTGATACGATTGTTGAAGATTTGCCGGATGAATACTCTGCAGACCGCCCATGGAGGAAAGGAAATAATCCAAAAACTGCCGTATGGAAGTTTCTTGAAGGAAATAACAGGTTTGTGATAGATAAGGAGATTGAGAATAAACTGTTGATAACGGTGTGTCCGGATGGGTATTTGAAGTGTGTGAAAAAATGAATTTAAAAATTATATTTTGCAGTAATTCGAATTTCTGATAGATTTCAAATACGTAAATTTTTAAGTCAAGTGATTGACCTAGAAAACGATGAATATTTATGGTATAATCTGAAATTTAAGATGATTCAGGATGATTAATCCTAAAGAACCTTCAATACGTGTTTATTTATGAAATGTGTCAGCATTGGAATGCCATTATATAATGAAGAGAAATTTATTCAAGAGGCAATTGAATCTATCCTCGATCAGGATTATAAAAATTTCGAACTAATAATATCAGATAACGGTTCAACGGATCGAACGAAGGAAATCTGTCTTGATTATGCTAATAAAGATTCGAGAATCAGGTTTTATTCACGAGAGAAAATGACAGATGCCATCACAAATTTTAATTTTGTTGCTTCAATTGCAAAGGGGGATTTCTTCATGTGGGCATCTGGTCATGACATACGAGATCCAACATTTATTTCCCGCTGTTTGACAACATTTAAAAAATCAACTTCAATTGTTCTATGCTATTCGGATGCCATTTGGATTGATTCAAATGGTCACACTATTGGACACGAACAGTCAGACATTGACACTGTTGGTATGGACAAGATACATCGTTTAAATAAAGTTTTTTGGAATCTCGGGTATGCTTATCCAATTTACGGTCTATTCAGAAAGGATGTATTGAAAACAGTTTTGCCTTCTCAAAAAGTTCTTGGATCGGATATTTTATTATTGAATGAATTATCGGTTATTGGTGAATTTACCAGAATACCAGAATCGTTATTTTATATCAGGAAATTATCAGATTGTGGGGATTGGCATGCTTATTTTCAAAAAAGCCTTAATATTAAATTGAATCGGAAAAAAGCAATTGGCTTATTTTTAGAATTTATCATAAAAAATTACCAAACTGTGAAGAAACATGCTATATCACCCAAAGAAAAATTAATGATGATTAAAATAATCCTTTTCGGTTCGATTATTAAATATCATGGGATCCTTATTGGATTGATCCGCTCATAACGATCACCATGAGGGAATATCTTGTTTAAAAAACAAAAAGAGATAAAAGTACAAAATAGGAATTTTACCATGAAAATCCTCTACGACCACCAGGTATTCACTATACAAAAATACGGGGGTGTATCTCAATATTTCATCGAATTGTATTCACATCTGCTCACAATGGACACAATCCAGCCGGAAATATCCGTTATATATACAGAAAATAGTTATTACCGGGAATTGTTTCATCAAAGATCAATTCTTCCTAATAAAACAATATTAGGGAAATACATGAACTTTGGAAAATACATCATTATCAACAAAATAAATGAATATAATAGCATAAAACGAATCACAAAAGGAGATTTTGACATATTTCATCCGACGTATTATGATCCTTATTTCCTAAAATACCTGAAAACAAAACCGTACGTTCTGACCGTATATGACATGATACACGAACTCTTCCCGGATATGTTTAAGGGAAATAGAATTTCAATACAAAAAAAGAACGTAATCGATTGCGCGACAAAAATTATTGCTATTTCGGAGAATACCAGAACAGATATTATCCGATTTTATGATATCGATCCAAATAAAATTGAAGTAATCCCTCTCGCCACTTCACTTCATATGCAAAATCCTGATAGCTCACTTAACCTGCCTCAAAAATATATTCTGTTTGTAGGAAATAGATGGTCCTATAAAAATTATAATTTTTTCATCAATGCAATTTCTTCTCTATTGTACGAAGAAAAAGATCTCTTCATGATCTGTGCCGGTGGAGATGTGTTCTCAGATGCTGAACTGAGTTTGTTGGATGATCTCAAGATTAGAAGAAAAGTACTCCACATTACAATTAACAATGAGAGAACACTCTCACAACTTTATAAAAAAGCGACTCTTTTTATATTCCCTTCCCTCTATGAAGGTTTTGGCATACCCGTTCTGGAAGCCTTCAGTTGTGGCTGTCCTGTTGCCGCAAGTAATTGTAGTTCACTTCCCGAAGTTGGAGGTGATGCGGTGAATTATTTTGATCCCTATAATTCCGACTCAATTAAAAATGTTGTAGAAGATATTGTGGATAACAAGGCTTTGCAGGATTCCCTGAGGATTCGGGGATATCAGCGATTGAAACTCTTTTCCTGGGAAAAGACGGCCTTGAAAACAAAAAAGGTCTATGATAATTTGTTATACCAGTAATTATAGATCTTTTCAAGACTTTTTTCAATTGACCAGTACGGTTTCCAACCGGTTTCGTGATGAAGTTTATCATAACTTCCAATAAGGATCGGATTGTCAATAGGACGGAGAAGATTTTGGTTCTGTTCCACAGTTACGGGAATGTGGGTTAATTCTGAAAGAGAATTAACAATATCATGTATGGAATACCCTCTGCCACTACACACATTATACACTTCCCCGGTTACCCCTTTTTCGAGTATCGCAGTATATGCCCGTATAACATCTTCAATATCCACAAAGTCCCGGATAATAGATCCTGCCCCAATTCCAATAATTGATTTTTTGTGACGAAGAGCAATTTCTGCAAATTGTTTTGCAATGGAACTTACCACATACTGATCGCTTTGTCCAGGTCCAATATGATTAAAGGAACGCGTACAACAAATATTGAGATAATATCCCTTTGTATAAATCTGTGCAAGATGTTCTTCGGACACTCTCGCAACGGCATACGGGTTCGCTGGAGCAAGGTATTTTTTTTCAGTAAGAGGGAGATCACTTTCTTTAACAATACCATATTCTTCAGAAGAACCTACGGATAAAAACTTTGTCTTGAGATTGTGTATCCTCACCGCTTCAACAATATTGAGAAATGCATTGGTATTATTGAGAAAAGACGCAAGAGGCTCTTTCCAGCTTTGAGCCACGGAACTAAACGATGCCAGGTGGACGATATAATCCGGCTGAATATCCCCGATTATTCTATTAATTTTTGCTGAATCGAGCAAATCGCACTGATGAAAGTTAATTGTCCCCAAAACCTGATCCAAGTCCTGAATAAAATCCCAGGCAGGTTTCGATCTGCTCACCCCATGAAGGATATAATCCGGTTGTTCATTCAATACGAATTGGGTGAAATGTCCTCCAACAAATCCACTGATACCGGTGATTAGTATTGATTTCATAATACACTAATTATGGTTTGATTCTGGGATACTATTTCAAAATTTTTCAATGATGGGTGTATCTCTATTTTGGTACAAATTGCGTCTCAATGTACATAGTATTTATCTCTACTATTGAAATGAATGCACGATGCTGATAAGTGAGTATATGTATATCAACGATAATTTAGACGGTAGCCAGTTCCCCATACATGTTGTATAATCGTACCTCCCGCAGTCAAAATTATTCCATCATCTTAAAAAATATACAATCTACCTGTAATAATCTTCCACTGGATATATCACTAATTCCGGGTATTATTTCACATAGAGTAAACCCTTTGCTTTCAATATTTTTTATTGTGTCAATAAATAACATTTCTCCTTCATACAAAGGTACCAAGGAACATTCCAATTGTATTCCTTTAAGGGAACTCAATAACTTTTCAGATCCCATCAACACAAATTTTTCGTATCCTTGGACATCCAGTTTTAAAAATAAAATATCATCGTTTTCGATATATTTGGGATAGATTGTATCTAATTTGAACATCTGGACGGTTTCTTTATTGAGATATTGAGAGTCTGGTGCGTGTTTCAGGTGACTATCCAACATGGGTAAAATCGAACTACTAACAAGGTTTTTTGAAACATTAATGAAAATTTCTTTGTCCTCTTCCCCTATAGCACATCGCTCTGCAATTTTCCATTGTTTATATTTATTTTTTTTCCGTAATAATGTATTATGCGCTTCCGTCAAAGGTTCAAAAGATACAATTTTTCCGTTATATCCATTGTTAAATAATGTTTCAGCATATTGACCTGTATTAGCTCCTACATCAAATATTTTATTTATGTTGTGATATTTTAGTAATTTTACTAGATTTTGATTGCCAATTGATGAAGCAAAAAACTCAATCAATAAAGGATTACAAAAAAAATTTGATACTACCTTTTTCAGCATAGATTTGTATTATTTTTTAATTTATTTATAGGAACGGTCAAACCTGGTACGCTTTTTAAAATAATGCAATTGGCAGGAGAACTCCCCCCAATATGATTGGATCTTAACAATAATTTGTCCCTCACAATAGCGAACAGATAAAAAGACACTATGAAGATATATTAAAAGAGACCCCCCATAATTAACCATCGAACGACGATTCACCATAAGGAACTGACCTGTATGAAAATTTCAATTATCGGTTGCGGGTATGTCGGTGCAGTTACCGGAGCCTGTTTTGCTGAACTGGGAAATGAAGTCTGTTTCATCGACATTGATGCTAAAAAGATAAAAAAAATTGAATCTCATCAATCTCCCATTTTCGAACCGGGTCTTGATGCCTTCCTTGAACGGAATGCTTCCCGTATCTCAACAAGCACCTCAATTAGTGAAGGAATTGTCGGTTCAGACTGTTCGTTTATTTGTGTAGGTACTCCTTCAGATGAGGATGGATCTATCAATCTTACCTATATCAAATCCGCATCGGAGGAGATCGGGGATGCATTATGCAATATGAAAAATCATACCATCGTGGTAAAAAGTACAGTCGTACCTGGAACCACGGAAGATGTGATCATTCCTATACTTGAAAGAAATTCAGCCATGGAGGAGAAGAAAAATTTCAGTGTTGTAATGAACCCGGAATTTTTAAAAGAGGGATCTGCACTGCATGATTTTTTCCATCCGGATCGAATAATTATTGGAACCAATGATGAACATGGGAGAAAGGTACTCGAAGAACTGTACCGATCGTTTCCCTGTCCCAAATTATATACCTCAATAAAAACCGCTGAAATGACAAAATACGTTAGTAATGCTTTTCTAGCCACAAAGATTAGTTTTTCAAATGAGATCGGGAACCTATGTAAAAAACTGGACATCAATGTATATGAGGTGATGAAAGGAGTGGGACTCGATCACCGTATCGGGTCACAATTCCTGAACGCTGGCGCAGGATTTGGAGGAAGTTGCTTTCCCAAGGATGTATTGGCCCTAATTTCCCTTGCTGAAAAAAACGGTGAGCGCCCGATTCTTCTGAAGTCGGCCATGGAGATAAACGACCATCAGCCTGGACGCTTGGTGGAACTGCTCAAATCCCGTGTCGGGGATCTGAATAATAAACGGATTGCAATTCTTGGTCTTGCCTTCAAGGACAATACGGACGATATCCGGGACTCACGGGCGATCAACGTGATTAGGTCGCTCATTGATTATGGTGCAAATATTACAGCATATGATCCCATGGCATGTGAACCAATGAAAAAAAAATTTCCATCGGTCATCTATTGTTGCTCTGCAGCGGAAGCTCTTAAGGATGCAGATGGATGCCTGGTGATGACCGAATGGCCAGAGTTTGCGCAATTAAATCACGAATTTAATAATATGCGGAAAAAAATCATCATCGAAGGCAGACGGATTCTTTCCTGTGAGGATTATGAAGGCATCTGCTGGTAGAATTACCTCTAATTGATTCAATAATTGGATGTTATACATGACAAAACTCACGGTTAAAAAAGCAGTGATTCCTGCAGCAGGATTCGGTACGAGATTCCTTCCTATCACAAAAGCCCAGCCAAAAGAGATGCTTCCGGTAGTGGACAAGCCGGTCATCCAGTATGTAGTCGAGGAGGCAGTGCTTTCTGGAATTGAGGACATCCTCATTATCACAGGAAGAAATAAACGTGCCATTGAGGATCACTTTGACCGTTGTTTTGAACTTGAATCAAAATTCGAACACAATAAAGAGAACTCATACTACGAATCTCTTGCTACCCTGTCGGAACTCCCGGATATCCACTATATCCGCCAGAAGGAGCAACGCGGTCTTGGTGATGCAATACTCCATGCCAAACGCCACTGCGATGGTGACCCGTTTGCTGTCCTCCTGGGAGATACCATCTGTATTTCTCCACGTCGAGAACAACCCTGCACACGCCAGATGATAGACGCATTTACACGCTACCAGAAACCTATTATTGCTGTTGAGCCTGTCCAACAGGAGAAAATCCAGGATTATGGAATCATCAATGCCCGTGAGATAGAACAAGGGGTCTATGCAATCCGCGATATTATAGAAAAACCCTCTCCTCAAACCGCCCCCTCAAACCTTGGTGCGATTGGTAGGTATGTCCTAACCCCGGAGATCTTTTCTTTTCTCCATGATGTAAAACCAGGATATGGGGGTGAGATTCAGCTCACCGATGCGTTGCGCATGTTTCATGAACCTATCGGACTCATCACCAACTGCCGCCGCTATGATATCGGTGACAAACTCGGTTGGATGAAATCGAGTATAGAACTCACCTTGGATCGTGAGGAATTTGCGACAGATATGAGGAAATTTCTCAATGAACTTCTTTTGCGGTGATCATATGAGTTACAATTTGAGCGAGGATCTCGCAATTATCCGGAAAAATCTTGGAGAAATTTCGTTCGAAGATCAACGGGTTCTTGTAACCGGGGGAGCAGGATTCCTTGGATCTTGGATGTGTGATGCTCTTCTTGATTCAGGTGCTTATGTTACGTGCGTTGATAACTTTGCCAGTGGGCTTGAACGAAATATCGCACATCTCAGGGATAACGAAAAGTTTCGGTTAATCCGGCATGACATCTGTCAACCACTCAAGATGGACTCCCCGATTGATCTCGTCTTTCATATGGCAAGTCGGGCATCTCCATTCGAATTCGAACATTATCCGATCGAGATCCTGAAAGCAAATACGATTGGTATACTTGTCTCGCTGGAAATCGCCAAGAAGTTCGGGGCTAAGATTGTATATACTTCCACGAGTGAGGTATATGGAAATCCAGCGATAATCCCGACACCGGAATCATACTTTGGGTATGTCAATCCGATCGGACCACGGGGGTGTTATGATGAGGCAAAACGCTGTGGAGAAGCATACGTGATGGCATACCAGAGGCAACATGGTCTGGATACACGAATTGCGCGTATTTTTAATACATATGGACCTCGCATAAGGAAGGATGGGATCTATGGTCGGGTTGTTCCACGATTTATTGATCAGGCACTGAAAGGACATACTCTCACAATTTTTGGTGATGGTTCACAGACGCGGAGCTTCACCTACGTAACTGACCAGATAGAAGGACTTCTGCGTCTTGCTGCACTCATTGAAGCAAAGAATGAAGTAATTAATATCGGAAATACCGATGAAATTACGATTCTTGAACTTGCTAAACACGTGATTATATCCACAGGATCGCAATCACCAATCTCATTTCATCCGCTACCAGAAGATGACCCTTTAAGAAGAAAGCCAGATATTAGCAGAGCAAATGAAATCCTTGGTTGGAAATCCCAAGTGCCGTTGGAAATTGGGCTTAAAAGAATAATTCAGTGGGCAAAAGGGGTATAAAAGGCAAAAAGTATTTTTCAAATATAATCACTTGAACTTTAAACAACTACTAATTGTCTCTAAGTCAATATGCGAAAGCTCAGGGTAATTTCCACAATAAAATCCATTATAATGTATGAAGTCTGTACCGGGCAAATCAAATTTTCTTTTCACATATTTTATATAAAATGGTTGTTTTTGAATATTTCCGGCTATCATTGGCCTTATTTCAACTCCAGCCCCAGAAAATTGAAAAAAATATTTGTTACGTAATTCCGGAGTTTTACATAGAATAGGAAAAGCAAAATTTGATACTCGTAACATATGTGAATGATCAATCGGGATTAATTCCGGGTTATCCTGAACAATTTTTTCCAGCAGCATATAATTTTCCTCGCGCTTCGAAATATTTTCTTCTATAAATTGTAATTGATAATGCCCGAGAAAACCTGTTATTTCGGTAGGTCGCAAATTATATCCGAGATCATAAAAGATATATTTTGCATCAAATTCATTATTTACGTGATGCTTCGCCCTCAAACTAAATTGTTGTTCTGAAGTAAGATTTCTATCCCATCCATTTGCACGCACCATGCGTAACATGAGAGATAAATTTTCATCATCTGTACATACCATTCCACCTTCAATAGTAGACATATGGTGAGCAACAAAGAAAGAAAAAGTCGACGCAAATCCAAAATTTCCTGCCTTTCCAGACGGTAATTCGCTACCCAAAGATTCACAATTATCCTCAAGAAGGAGTATATCATTTTCTTCACATATTTTTTTGATATTCTGCAAATCTCCAAGAAAGCCGAGTGCATTCGTAATAAAAAAAGCTTGAATTTTTTCTGATTGCAATCGCTGTTCAAGAGTTGATGACATTACATTCAATGTTTTTGGATCGCAATCTATAGGAACTGGTTTCATATTCATTTGAATTATTGGCATGGTATTTGTTGACCAGGTTAATGCTGAAAATCCAATCTTATCATTTTGTTTTAATATTCCAAGATTAACCAGAGATTGGAATAATGCAAGGTTTGCACTGCCACCACTATTGAATAAAACTGCATGTTTTCGTTTTTGATAGTGTGCAAATTCATTTTCGAAATTGATGCAATTGCTGTCCATACTCAATCGAGAAGTCTTAACTATAAAATCAGCCAGAGCTCTTTTCGTCTCGTATTCATTGAGAAATGTATTTTTCATTAAAGGTATCATTGATTTTACATCCCTGATTGTTTTGGATCATTACCATAATTATTAATCATACAATTAGCAGGTTTTTAATGAATACATCCTGCAAGGAAATCTTTATTAAATACTATATCCGAACAAATAAAAATTTTTTTGAAGATGTTTAATGGGAAATATCTTCCAGCTATAATTTTTATTATTTTCAGTAAATTCTGAAAAATATTCTTGATTATTAACTCCACCAAAATTAGCGGCAAATGCAAATAAATAATTCGAGCAGGCAATATCAGAATTTAATATTTGAGACCGTAGGAGTAAGGGACATTCACTAATTGACCAGAGTCCAATAAATATATCAATTTTTGCCTCATTTTTTAAAACTTTTTTCAATTCATGAATATCAGAAATTAATTTAAGTTCCTTGATTTTATTATCATTATCCGAATTTATATTAATATGAGGATTTACAGATCTCAAAAAATATTTTTGTAATGCAGTAAACTCGGGTAAATCATAAATAATATATTTTCCACTAAAACCAAGTTCATAACATAAACGGCAGAAACTTCCATACCCTCCGCCGAATTCAAAGATTGTATTAATATTTTTTAAAGTCAAATTGTTCATATTTAGAAATTTAAATAAGCTGTATGCATGGTGGATAAGATTTCCACTGCTATCAGGAAATGCAAAATAACGTTCCGGATTTCCGATATTTGATTCTTTTAAAGCTTTTTTCAGGATCGGCCAGTTATCCAAACTCTGAAGATAGTTAAATTCCTCAATTTTTGCAACATGAAACATTGTAAATCGAAGAGTATCCGATTCTAAAAAAAATCGAGGATCTGTTGTGAGGAGTTCTTTTCTTAAATTACTTCGAAATTGTATCCACGCAGGATCTATTAAAGAAGTATCTTCAAAATTTCTCTCAGAAATTTGTTGTATTTCTAACCGCAAATCATCAATTAATTTTTTTTCCTTTACTGAAGGTTCAGGATTATTGAAGAATCTCCGTAATTTTGATTTTATAATATATTTTACTTGCATATCATCCATTGATTTATCATAAATGATAAATGTGATCAAAATGTCCACAATCCTTCTATTCATGGGAACAGTTTCTCCTATACGATGTAGACATTTTTCAAAGATTTATTACGATTGAGATGTCAAAAAAAAGATACAAAAGCTGCTTTTCAGCCATGTTTTGTGTATTTAAAAAAATATTTTTATTAAAGGACCAGATACTTAATCTTTCTGTAGGTATTTATCCTGTTTTTATACCAGACTTTTAATCGGTATACATAATTATCATACCAT
>Ga0209048_10000990_pt1 | contig 29805 bp, 23 predicted proteins | sample FrelakmetCRP12CR_FD_187146 | JGI IMG/M metagenome (GOLD analysis project Ga0209048, IMG submission 187146) | Freshwater lake sediment microbial communities from the University of Notre Dame, USA, for methane emissions studies - CRP12 CR (SPAdes)... | ecosystem: Environmental > Aquatic >... | reverse complement strand
CCTGCTCTGCCCCCTCTATCTCGGCGGCTCGCAACCCGCCTCGCAACCCGGAGCCAGTGCGTTCGCGCCCACTGGCTCAGCCCCTCTCGATCGCGCCGTGGCAGTGCTTGTACTTCTTGCCCGAGCCGCAGGGACACGGCTCGTTGCGGCCGACCTTGCGCCCTTCGCGGACGACTGGCACCAGCTGCTCGGGCCCCGATATCGGTCCGGGGCCTTGCTGGGCGAACGGCCCGCCCGGACCCGCCGCGGCGGGCGGTGGCGCCGCCCCGGCTTCCGGCGCGGCGCCGGCGTCGGCCGAGATCGCCGACTGCGGCGAGGCGTGCTGCGTCTGCAGGCGGCGCGCCATCTGCCGCTCGCGCTCGCGCTCCTGGGCCTCGATCTCGGCCTCGTTGCGCACCTGCAGCAGCGACAGCAGCGAGAGCGCGTCGTGCTTGATCCGATCGAGGAGCGCAGTGAACAGCTCGAAGGCCTCGCGCTTGTACTCCTGCTTCGGGTTCTTCTGCGCGTAGGCCCGCAGGTGGATGCCCTGCCGCAGGTAGTCCATCCCCGCCAGGTGCTCGCGCCAGTGGCGGTCGAGCTCCTGCAGCATCACGGCCTTCTCGAGGTGCCGCATGATCGGCGCGCCGACCGACTCGACCTTTTGCTGGTAGGCGGCCTCGACCTCGCGCACGATGCGCTCGCGCAGGCCCGCCTCGGCAAGGTCGTGGTTCTCGACGAGCCAGGCTTTCGGGGCGATGCTGACCAGGAACTCGCGCGCGATGGCCTCGGCGAGGCCGTCGAGGTTCCACTCTTCCTCGGGGCTCTCGCGCGGCACGTACTGGTCGATGACGCCATTGACGACCTCCTCCCGAAGCGTCGTGATGCTCTCCGAGATGTCGTCGGCCGCCATGATTTCGGTGCGCTGCTGGTAGATGACCTTGCGCTGGTCGTTCGCGACGTCGTCGTACTCAAGCAGGTTCTTGCGCAGGTCGAAGTTGTACGCCTCGACCTTGCGCTGGGCGCGTTCGATCTGGCGCGAGAGCATCTTGCTCTCGATCACCTCGCCTTCCTTCATGCCCGCGGTCGTGAGCCAGCGCTTGGTGCGGTCCGGGTCGCCGAAGATCCGCATCAGGTTGTCTTCGAGCGACAGGTAGAAACGGCTCGAGCCCGGGTCTCCCTGGCGGCCTGAACGGCCGCGCAGCTGGTTGTCGATGCGCCGCGACTCGTGGCGCTCGGTGCCGACGATGTGCAGGCCGCCCGCGGCGACGACTTCCTCGTGGCGCTTATTCCATGCGGCCTCGGCCGCCGTCCGCGCCGCGAGGTCTTCCGTCGGGATCTGCTGCAGCTCGGCCTTGAGGTTGCCGCCGAGCACGATGTCGGTGCCGCGACCCGCCATGTTCGTGGCGATGGTGATCGCGCCCGCGCGACCGGCCTGCGCAACGATCAGCGCTTCGCGGTCGTGCTGCTTCGCGTTCAACACCTCGTGCGCCACACCCTGCTTCTTCAGCAGCCCCGACAGGTACTCGGACGTCTCCACCGAGGTGGTGCCCACCAGCGCCGGCTGCTTGCGCTTCACGCAGTCGCGGATGTCCTCGATGATGGCCTCGTACTTGTCCTTCGCTGTGAGGTAGACGAGGTCCGACGCGTCGTCGCGGATCATCGGCTTGTCGGTTGGGATGACCACGACCTCGAGCCCGTAGATCTGCTGGAACTCGAACGCCTCGGTGTCGGCGGTGCCGGTCATGCCGGCGAGCTTGCCGTACATGCGGAAGTAGTTCTGGAACGTGATCGAGGCGACCGTCTGGTTCTCCTCGCGCACCTTCACGCCTTCCTTCGCCTCCACCGCCTGGTGCAGGCCCTCCGACCAGCGGCGCCCCGGCATCGTGCGGCCGGTGAACTCGTCGACGATGATGACCTCGCCGCCGCGCACGATGTACTCGACGTCGCGGCGATACAGCGCGTGGGCGCGCAGCGCGGCGTTCAGGTGGTGCATCAGGCGGATGTTGGCCGGGTCGTACAGGCTCTGCCCCTCCTGCAGCAACCCCGCCTTGACGAAGAGCTCCTCGACGCGCTCGTGCCCCGCGTCCGAGAGGTGGACCTGCTTGCCCTTCTCGTCCGCCCAGTAGTCGCCCTCGCCTTCCTCCTCCTCCTGCCGCTTCAGGCGCGGCACGAGCTCGTTGACGCGCAGGTAGAGCTCAGTGCTCTCCTCCGCGGGCCCGGAGATGATGAGCGGGGTGCGCGCCTCATCGATGAGGATCGAGTCGACCTCGTCGACGATGGCGTACGCCAGGGTCCGCTGCATGCGGTCCTCGAGGCGGAACGCAAGATTGTCGCGCAGGTAGTCGAAGCCGAGCTCGTTGTTCGTGCCGTAGGTGATGTCGGCCGCGTAGGCCGCACGTTTCTCCTCGCTGGTCTGGCCCGCCTTGACGACGCCCACCGTCATGCCGAGGAACTGGTAGACGGGCCCCATCCAGTCCGCGTCGCGCTGGGCCAAGTACTCGTTGACCGTGACGATGTGCGTGCCGGTGCCCGGCAGCGCGTTCAGGTACGCGGGCAGCGTGGCGACCAGCGTCTTGCCCTCGCCCGTCCGCATCTCGGAGATCTTGCCCTCGTGCAGCACCATGCCGCCGATCAGCTGGACGTCGAAGGGGCGCAGCCCGAGCGTCCGGCGCGCAGCCTCGCGCACCACGGCGAAGGCCTCGGGGAGGAGGTCGTCGACCGTCTTGCCGGCGGCCAGCTGGTCGCGGAACTGCTGAGTCCTGGCGGCGAGGTCCTGGTCGGAGAGGGCCTGCAACGAGGGTTCCAGGGCGTTGATTTTCCGGACGATGCCGGTGTATTGGGCGACGAGCCGCTGGTTGCGGCTACCGAAGATGCGAGCGAGCCAATTGGCCACGGGGGCTCCGAATGGGGGGCCGTAGTGAAAGGCGGGAATTTTACAGGAAAGGGGGTGGGGATACCCCCGTACCGGGCTTACGGGCTCTGCAGGTAGCCCATCGGGTTCAGCACGTTCCCGTCGCGCTCCACCTCGAAATGCACGTGTGTGCCGGTCGAGCGCCCGGTGCTGCCGATGACGGCGATCGGCTGGTTCTTCGTCACGTTCTGCCCGGCGTGCACGAGGTTCACTGAGTTGTGCCCGTAGCGCGTCACGTAGCCCGTCGGGTGCGTAATCTCGACGACGTTGCCGTAGCCGGATTTGTAACCAGAAAATGACACTACGCCCGGACCGACCGCGACGACGTGGCTGCCGGGAGCGCCGGCGAAGTCCACGCCGGGATGAAACGAGCCGTGCCCGGTGATCGGGTCCGCGCGATAGCCGAACTGCGAGGAGATCCAGCCGCCAATCAGCGGGAGTCCACCGGGCAGGATGCGCTGCCCGAGCTGGCGCGTCGCGAGCAGGCTCTCAAGGACGAACAGCTGCTGCTCGCGGTCCTCGAGCTGCTGCTGCAGGCCGTCGAGCACGCCACTCAGCTCCGGCACCTGCGCCGAGCCGCCGCCGACCTCGCGACCCTCGGGGCCGCCGGCGGGCGGTGGCTTGTCGAAGTTGAACTCACCTTGGTCGAGCCCGGCCAGGCTCGTGAGCCGGCGGCCGAGCGCATCGAGGCGGATGAGTTCCGCGTTCAGCGAGCCAACGCGCGCCGCGATGGCGTCGACCTTGCCATCCAGCTGGCTACGCGCCGCCTGGATCTCCATCTTCTGCTGCTCGAGCGCTTGCGTGAATTCGCGGCTCTGCAACGAGCCGGCGAGGAAAAAGCGCCCGAGCGTCACGCCGAGCACGAAGATGGCAGCAGCGAGCAGCACCGCACCGCCGCAGAACGCCAGCAGCGTGCGGGGATCGGCGAGATTGAAGTGGCGAACGTGGCCGGTCCGGCGCGAGACGATCTGAAGATTCATAGCGGCGTAAACCCTCTAGACCGGCGACGGAGCAGAACGGCACGCCCGGCCCCTTTCCAGGGCACTAGGTGACGGATCCTCGGGCTTGCCGCGCAGACGCGCCTGGCCGCCCCCTCCATCAACCGACACTGAATTCCTGTGCGTCGATGAGCGGGCGCTGGACCCGTCCCGTTGATAGGCGGCAGACTATGGCGGATTCGACCGGCAGTGGCAATTAAGCAGGATCACTGTAAACAACGCCTTAATAATGTCTGACCCGCTCAAACCGCTGTTTTCCGGCCTGACCCCCAAGCTCGACAGCCTCGCCCGGGCGGCGGCCGAGACGCGTGCTTTGGCCGCCCGGGTGCAGGCTGAGCTGCCCGAAGGCGTACGACCCCACGTGCTCTCCGCTGCCCGCCGCGGCGAGGAGCTGGTGGTGATCGTGGATTCGGCGGCCTGGTCGCCCCGCATCCGCTATGCGGGCAGGCGGCTGAAGGCGCAGCTCGAGGCCGGCGGCGAGCCGCCGATCGCGAGAATCCGGGTCAAGGTGCGGGGCGGGCGCTAGGCGGTCGCCGCGGCCGCGGCGACGTAGGAAATCGGGGCGTCCTGCGGCGTCTCGAAGGTCACCTCCTCCCAAGCCGTGGCGTCCGCCACGAGCGTGCGCAGCAGGCGATTGTTGAGCCCGTGGCCGGACTTGTAGCCGCTGAACTCGCCGATGAGGCTGTGCCCGAGGAGGTAGAGGTCGCCGATCGCGTCGAGGATCTTGTGCTTCACGAACTCATCTTCGTAGCGCAGGCCGTCCTCGTTCAGGATGCGATAATCGTCGAGGACGATCGCGTTGTCGAGGTTGCCGCCCAGCGCAAGGTTGCGTGAACGCATGTACTCGAGGTCGCGCATGAAGCCGAAGGTTCGCGCCCGGCTGATCTCCCGCAGGAAGGTCGTCGTCGAGAAGTCCATCGCCGCGACCTGCGAGCGGCGCTTGAACACCGGGTGGTCGAACTCGATCTCGAAGTTCACCTTGAATCCGTCGTAGGGGTCGAAGCGCGCCCACTTGTCGCCGTCGTCGACCTTTACGCTCTTCTTGATGCGGACGAAGCGTTTCGGCGCGTTCTGCTCGACGATGCCTGCCGACTGCAGCAGGAAGACGAACGGGCCCGCGCTGCCGTCCATGATCGGCACTTCGCTCGAGCTCAGTTCCACGACCAGGTTGTCGATGCCGAGGCCGGCCAGCGCCGACATCAGGTGTTCCACCGTCGAGACCTTGCCCACCCCCTTGGTCAGGCTGGTGCCGAGCGTGGTCTCGCTGACGTTCTCCGCCCGCGCGGGGATGTCGATGATCTCCTCGAGGTCGGTGCGGCGGAAGGTGATCCCCGAGTTTGCCGGGGCCGGCCGAAGCACCATCAGCACCTTCTTGCCGGTATGGAGGCCGACACCGGTGGCGCGAATCGGGTTCTGCAGGGTGCGCTGTTTTAGCATGACGTGGTCGGCGGTTATTAACCAAATATGCTAGCACAGCCGCCCGGAGTCGACCCAAGCCATTGTGCCATAAGGTAAAGTCCGCCGATCCGTGCCCGCCGCATCAGGCGCAGATCCGCTGCGCGAACCGCCACGCCCGCGCCGCTATCGCCTTGACGTGACGAGCGTGCTCGCTCGCCTGGGCGCTCGACGTGCGGCGCGCCCCGCTGCTGGAGGCAACGCCTGACGCCCTGCCGGAACATCGCGTGCTCCGGCTCAAATATCGTGCGTTGCAGAGTTCGGGCGGGCCGTCAGGACGCCTGCAGCGCTCCGTAGTAGGTCTCGCCGCTCTTCGCACGCGCGAGCAGACCCCTGGTGGGCTTGAACCGCTCGCCGTAGAGCTTCGCGAGACGCTTGCACTCGGCGACGAACTTCGCCGGACCGACCGTGTCAATGAACGACAGCGTCCCGCCGGTGTAGGCCGGGAAACCCCAGCCCAGGATCGAGCCGAGATCGGCCTCGGGCACGCTCTTCAGCACGCCCTCCTCGTAGCAGCGCGCCGTCTCGAGCGCCTGGACGTACAGGAACCGCGTCTTCAGCTCCTCGAGCGAGGGCTGCTTCGCGAGCTGCGGGTACTCCCGGCGCAGGCCTGCCCAGAGGTGCTTGCGGCCGCCCTCCGGATAGTCGTAGAAGCCCGCCCCCGCCTTGCGGCCCGGCCGCTTGAGGTCCTCGACGAAGTGCCGGATCACCGGCCAGCCGATCGGCTCCTTTAACTTCGCGCCCAGGTCCTCCTGCGTCTGCTTGATGACCTTGTACTGCAGCTCCAGGCTCACCTCGTCGGTGACCGCGAGCGGGCCGACCGGCATGCCGGCCAGCCGTCCGGCGCTCTCGATCAGCGCCGGGTCGACACCCTCCGCCAGCATGCGCTCGCCTTCGTAGCAGTAGGTGCCGAAGCAGCGGCTCGTGTAGAAGCCGCGGCTGTCGTTCACGACGATCGGGGTCTTGCGCAGCTGCCCGACGTAGTCGAGCGAGCGCGCGATCGCCTCCTCGGAAGTCTGCTTGCCGACGATGATCTCGACCAGCGGCATCTTCTCGACCGGCGAGAAGAAGTGGATGCCGATGAAGTTCTTCGGGCTCTTAGACGCCTTCGCGAGTCCGGTGATCGGCAGCGTCGAGGTGTTACTCGCGAACACCGCGCTCTTCGGGATGACCGCCTCGGCCTTGGCCGTCACGTCGGCCTTGATGCCGCGGTGCTCGAACACGGCCTCCACCACCAGGTCGACGCCCGCGAGCGGCGCGTAGTCGACGGCGGTGCGGATCTTCGCGAGGATCGCCTGCACCTGCTCCTGGGTGCGCCGGCCCTTCTCGACGTCCTTCGCCAGGAGCTTCGCGGTGTATGCCTTGCCCTTCTCCGCAAGCTCGAGCGTCGAGTCGATCAGCACGACCTCGATGCCGGCGAGCGCCGAGACGTAGGCGATACCCGCGCCCATCATGCCGGCGCCCAGCACGCCGAGATTCTTGACCTGGAACTTGGGCACGCCCGCGGGGCGCGCGGCGAGCTTGTCGGCGAGCCCCTTGTTCACGAACGTCGTGCGGATCAGGTTGCGCGCGACCGGCCCGGTCACGAGCTGCGCGAAATACTTCGACTCGATCTCGAGCGCCGTGTTGAGCGGCACGATGGTGCCCTCGAATACGCAGGAGAGGATCGCCGCCGGTGCCGGGTAGTTGTGCAGCGTCTTCTTGGCGACGAGTGCTGCGGCGCCGGAGAAGACCTGCGCGACCGCCGGGTTGCTGGCCCCCGCGCCCCCGGGCACCCTGAAACCCTTCTGGTCCCAGGGCTGCACCGCGCTCGGCTGGCCGAGCAGCCAGCGGCGTGCCGCCGCGATGAGTTCGCCCGCGGGCACGACCTCGTGGACGAGGCCGAGCCGCTTCGCCTCCTTCGCCGGGATGTTACTGCCCTCGAGCAGGTACGGCAGCGACTGCGCAATGCCGATCAGGCGCGGCATGCGCTGCGTGCCGCCCGCGCCGGGCAGCAGGCCGACCTTGACCTCTGGCAGTCCGAGGAAGGCCTTCGGGTCGTCCGCCATGACACGGTAATGGCAGGCGAGGCACAGCTCGAACCCGCCGCCGAGGGCGAGCCCGTTGATGGCCGCGACCCACGGCTTGCCGCAGGTCTCGAGCCGGCGCAACAGCAACGTCAGGTCGCGGCCGTGCTCGTAGACGTCGACGGCCGTCTCGTTGCGCTCGAACTTCTTCGCCAGCTCGGTGAGGTCGTAGCCGGCGAGGAAGCTCGCCTTGCCCGAGGTGACAATGGCGCCGCGGATGGCGGGGTCGGTCACGACCCGCTCGACAATCTGCGCGAGCTCCTGCTCGACGTCCGGCGCGAACACGTTCATCGAACGCCCCGGGCTGTCCATCGTGATCAGCGCGATGCCGTCGCCGTCGACGGCCAGAGTGAAGTGCTTCAGCATTGTTGGGATTCCTGGATCGGTGTGGCGGTCAGACGCGCTCGATGATCGTCGCGGTGCCCATGCCGGCACCCACGCACAGCGTGCAGAGCGCGGTGTTGAGGTTGCGCCGCTCCAGCTCGTCGAGCGCCGTGCCGAGGATGATGGCGCCGGTGGCGCCGAGCGGGTGGCCCATCGCGATCGCGCCGCCGTTGACGTTGACCTTGTCGTGGGGCACGTCCATGACGGTCATGAACCGCAGCACCACCGAGGCGAAGGCCTCGTTGACCTCGAACAGGTCGATGTCCTTGATGCTCATGCCGGCGCGCTTCAGCAGCTTCTGCGTGACGATCGCGGGGCCGGTCAGCATGATCGCGGGCTCCGTGCCGATAGAGGTGAAGGCGCGCACGCGGGCCCGTGGCTTCAGGCCCGACTTCGAGCCGAAGCGCTTGCTGCCGACGAGCACCGCGGTGGCGCCGTCGACGATGCCGCTCGAGTTCGCGGCGGTGTGCACGTGGTTGATGGCCTCGACCTGCGGGTAGCGCATCTGCGCGACCGCGTCGAACCCGCCCTGCTCGCCGAGCCCGATGAAGGAGGGCTTCAGCGCCGCGAGGCTCGCGAGCGTCGTGTCGGGGCGGAGGTGCTCGTCGCGGTCGAGCACCACTCGGCCGAGGATGTCGCGCACCGGCACGACCGACCGGGCGAACCTGCCTTCCTTCCAGGCGGTCGCCGCGCGGCGCTGGCTCTCGACAGCGAAGGCGTCGACCGTCTCGCGCGAAAACCCGTCGAGCGTCGCGATCAGGTCGGCGCCGATGCCCTGGGGCACGAAGTAGGTGTTGTAGGCGACGGCCGGGTCGGTCGCCCACGCCCCGCCGTCGCTGCCCATCGCCACCCGCGACATCGACTCGACGCCGCCGGCCACCACCGCCTGCGACTGGCCGGACATGACCTGCGCGGCGGCATTGTTCACCGCCTCGAGGCCCGAGGCGCAGAAGCGGTTGAGCTGCTGGCCGGGCACGGTCTCGTCGTAGCCCGCCACCAGCACCGAGACGCGGGCGATGTCGGCTCCCTGCTCGCCCACCGGCGCGACGCACCCGAGCACGACGTCGTCGAGCAGGCTCGTGTCGAGCTCGTTGCGGTCGCGCAAGGCCTGCAGCGACTGCGCGGCGAGCTGGATCGGCGTAATGCCGTGCAGCGAACCGTCCGGCTTGCCGCGTCCGCGCGGGGTCCTGACGTGGTCGTAGATGAATGCGTCTGCCATGCCTGTCACTCCGATTGGGCCGCCCGGACGCCCCTGCGTCCGCCGGGCTTGGGTTTGTGCCGATCGATCGACGAATCGCGACGGGGGGAGGAGACCGGGGTCGCGCCGGGCACGACGGTCCTCTGCGTCCGGGCGGTACCGCCGCCGGGATCGATGATAATGGAGCAGCGCAGCATACGGTTAGTCTAGGCCGGCGTGACGACGGCGTCCCCCGCGGGAACGGAGCTCCTCGCCCGGGGCGTGGCGCAGGCGCACGGCGGTGGGCGAAGCTTCCCGTGTCTCCGCGGGCAGCGTCCGCGGTTCCCCGGACCGCCGCACACCTATAACCTCTCGGCGATGCGGCCCCTGACCGCTGCCCCGGGCCGTCTCTCGGTCGCGGGCGCCTTCGGGCTAACGTACTCTTTTGGTTCGAAAATTCATGCGCGGTCCGCGGCTTGCGCGGCCGATGAAGTAGGTACGCTGATGTTCAAACCATTCGATCTCACCGACCACGTCGCGCTGGTGACCGGCGGCAACGGCGGCATCGGGCTCGGCATGGCGGAAGGCCTCGCGCAGGCGGGGGCGGACGTCATGATCTGGGGCACCAACCCGGCCAAGAACACGGCTGCAGAGGAGGCGCTCCGCGCCCGCGGGCAGCGCGTGCTGTCGCGCGTCGTCGACGTCTCATCCGAGGAAGCGGTCAGCCGTGCGATGGCCGAGACCGTGCAGGCGATGGGCCGGATCGACTCCTGCTTCGTGAACGCCGGGATCAGCAATGCGTGGAAGTCGTTCCTCGACATCGGCGGCGAAGGGTACGGGCGCCTGATGGCGATCAACCTCGACGGCGCGTTGTGGACCATGCGCGAGGCCTGCCGGCACATGAAAGCGCGTGCCGAGGCGGGCGATCCGGGCGGCTCGGTGGTCGTGGTCTCGAGCATGGGCGCGCGCTGGGGCTCGGCGCGCAACGAGGACTACGCGGCCAGCAAGGCGGCCGTGAACGCCATCATGCGCGGTGTGGCCGTCGAGTTCGCACGCTACGGCATCCGCTGCAACTCCGTGCTGCCGGGCTGGATCGCCACGGAGATGACCCGCGCGCTGCAGGAAGACGTGGTATTCGCCGACAAGGCGATCTCGCGGGTACCGATGCGGCGCTGGGGCCGCCCGAACGAGTTTGCCGGCATCGCAATCTACCTGGCGAGCCCGGCAAGTTCCTTCCACACGGGCAACGAGATCGTGATCGACGGCGGGTACGGCTGCTTCTGAGACCGCGCGGAGCTGCGCGGGACCGCGGCCGGGGACCCCGGCGGGCGGCGGCCACGACGGGGACGCCAAGCGGAGGCCCGGAGCAGAGAGCCTCCGCCTGGCGTGCGTAAACTCCCCGGCGCTCGCCGGGGAGCGCACCGTCGTCAGTCGGCCTGACGCCGCAGGAACGCCGGGATGTCGAGGTACGACTCGTCGGCTGAATCCGCGCGGATGTCCTCGCCCACGGCTCGGGCGCGGCGGCGGAAGGCGGCCGGCGTGTCGTAATCGGCGTAGTTCTCCGTCTGGCGGCGGCCGCTGCGTCCGCCGGCGACCACCTCGACCTTCGGCTGCGCACCCGCGGGCATGCCGCGGACGGCGGCCGGCCGGCCGATGCCGGTGGCCACGACCGTGACGCGGATCTGGTCGGTCATCTCCGCGTCGATCACGTAGCCCACGACGACAGTCGCGTCGTCGGACGCGAACTGCTTGACCGTGTCGCCCACGACGTGGAACTCGCTGGTGCGCAGGTCCATGCCGGCGGTGACGTTGATCAGCAGGCCGTGCGCACCGGAGAGGTTGACGTCCTCGAGCAGCGGGCTGGAGATGGCCGCCTCGGCCGCCGTGCGCGCGCGATTCTCGCCGGTGGCGGAGCCGCTGCCCATCATCGCCATGCCGGTCTCCGCCATCACGGTGCGGACGTCGGCGAAGTCGACGTTGATGAGGCCGGGGCGCGTGATCAGCTCGGCAATGCCCTGCACGGCGCCCTGCAGCACCTGGTTCGCCGACTTGAAGGCGTCAAGCAGCGTGGTGTCGCCGCCGAGCACCGTGAGCAGCTTCTGGTTCGGGATCGTGATCAGCGAGTCGACGTGCTTGCCGAGCTCGTTGATGCCCTGCTCGGCGAGTGCGAGACGCTTGTTGCCCTCCATCTCGAAGGGCTTGGTGACCACGGCCACCGTGAGGATGCCGAGTTCCTTGGCGACCTGCGCCACGACCGGCGCGGCGCCGGTGCCCGTGCCGCCGCCCATGCCGGCGGTGATGAAGATCATGTCGGAACCGTCGATCAGCTCGACGATCCGGTCGCGGTCCTCCATGGCGGCCTGCCGGCCGATCTCCGGGTCGGCGCCGGCGCCGAGGCCCTTGGTGATATTCGAGCCGATCTGCAGGCTCATCTTGACCTTCGAGTGCTTGAGCGCCTGCGCGTCGGTGTTGATGCAGACGAAGTCGACGCCCTCGATGCCCGAGTTGACCATGTGCGTCACGGCGTTGCCGCCGCCGCCGCCCACGCCGACGACCTTGATGACCGCCCCCTGATTCTCTGTGTCTGCGAGTACGAACATTGCTTGCTGCTCCGTTAAGAAGTGACCAGTGATTAGTCAACCGTTACGAAAGACGAAACCCATGACCCCTGAAGACCGTGTCGATTTGCCCTGCCCTTTCCGCTGCGGTCCCTTCTGACCGCGATCCGCCGTCGTCTGAACACCCCGCTCAGAAGTTGCCCTGGAACCACGCCTTCATCCGGTCCATGACGCTGCGCACGCTGTTCGCGACCGGCACGGCGCGGCCGCGCCGCACGTAGTGCTCCCGGCCGAACAGCAACAGGCCCACGCCGGTGGCATGGATCGGATTGCGGACGACGTCGACGAGGCCGCTCACGCCCTGCGGCAGCCCGAGGCGGACCGGGGCGTGGAAGATCTCCTCGGCCAGCTCGATGACGCCCTCCATCTTCGCGCTGCCGCCGGTCAGCACGACGCCGGCGGCGATCATTTGGTCGAAGCCCGAGCGGCGCAGTTCCTCGCGCACCAGCGCGAACAGTTCCTCGTAGCGCGGCTCGACGACCTCGGCGAGCGTCTGGCGCGCGAGCCGGCGCGCCGGCCGATCGCCAACGCTCGGCACCTCGATGGTCTCGTCGGGGTTCGCGAGCTGCGAGAGCGCGCACGCGTACTTGATCTTGAGATCCTCGGCGTGCTGCGTCGGCGTGCGCAGGCTGACGGCGATGTCGTTCGTCACCTGGTCGCCGGCAATCGGGATCACCGCGGTGTGGCGGATTGCGCCGCCGGAGAACACCGCGATGTCGGTCGTGCCGCCGCCGATGTCCACCAGACAGACGCCGAGTTCCTTCTCGTCCTCGGCGAGCACTGCGTAGCTCGAGGCGAGCTGCTCGAGCACGATGTCCTCCACCTCGAGGCCACAGCGCTGCACGCACTTGACGATGTTCTGCGCCGCGCTCTCCGCGCCGGTGACGATGTGGACCTTGGCCTCGAGCCGCACGCCCGACATGCCGATCGGCTCGCGGATGCCTTCCTGCGAGTCGATGATGAATTCCTGGGGGAGGATGTGCAGGATCTTCTGGTCGGCGGGAATCGCCACCGCACGCGCCGCGTCGATCACGCGGTCCACGTCGCCGGGCGCGACTTCCTTGTCGCGGATCGCGACAATGCCGTGAGAATTGAGGCTGCGTACGTGGCTGCCGGCGATGCCGGCGAAGACCGAGTGGATCTCGCAGCCGGCCATCAGCTCCGCTTCCTCAACGGCCCGCTGGATCGACTGAACCGTCGAGTCGATGTTGACGACGACCCCCTTCTTCAGCCCGCGCGAGGGGTGCGAACCGACGCCGACGACCTCGATGTCGCCGCTGGGGTTCAGCTCACCGACGATCGCGACCACCTTTGAGGTGCCGATGTCGAGGCCGACGATCAGGTTTCTTTCAGGTTTTCTAGGCATCGGGGGTCGCGTCCTCCTGCGGGGCGGCGGCCAGTGAGGCACGGCCGTTCCAGCCCACGCTGAAGCCGTTCGTGTAGCGCATGTCGATGTATCTGATCTCGGTGACCCGCTTCGCCACCATGGGGCTCGCGAGTCGGATGAAACGATCGAGCCGGACGGTCACGGCCTGGCGGCCCAGCTTGACGATCAGGCCGTTGCCGAGCTTCAGCTCCCAGGCGCCGCGCGCATCGAGGCGCACCCCGGTGAGGCGCAGCCCGGCCTCGAGCAGCTTGCCCTGCGAGTCGACGTACAGCTGCGCGACCATGCCTTCGCTGCCTTCCGGCCCCTCGAGCAGCGGCAGCTCGGGCGGCACGTAGCGGGCGTTGCGGATGAAGAGCTCGCCGCGGGCGTTCAGCAGGCCCGTGTCATTCCACCGCGCCGCGGCCACCTGCTCGACGACGACCACCCGCAGCGCGTCCGGCCAGCGCCGGTTGACGACCACGCTGTCCACCCAGTCGATCTTTCGGACGCGCTGGCGGACTGTCTCCAGGTCCACGGAGAGGAGCCCACCGCGCACGACCTCGGTGACCGCGCTCTCGATCTCGGGTGGCGAGACCCGCTGGAACGCACCGGCGACGATCACGCGACGCACCGGGCGGTCGAGGGCGACGGTGAGCGCCCAGGTCGCGAGGGCGGCGCCGGCGACGATCCCGGCCGTGACGGCGATGACACGCCAGTTCAGCCGCTGCGCCCAGCCGGCCTCATCGGTGGCGTTGGCCGCTCGTCTGCGATTGCGTTTGCGCCAGAGGAACACCTGCACTGCCTCCGTCAGACCGTCCGCCGTTCGAAACTCGTCTCGAGCACCCGCCACACCAGCTCGTCGAACTCGATGCCGCGCTGGCGCGCTGCCTTCGGCACCAGCGAATGGCTGGTCATGCCGGGGGCGGTGTTGACCTCGAGCAGCCAAGGCCGACCGGCGCGATCGCGCATGAAGTCCACCCGGCCCCAACCGCTGCAGCCGACCGCCACGAAGGAGGCGAGCGTCAGGCTCGCAAGCTCCTGCTCGGCCGCGCCGGCGAGACCGGGGCAGATGTACTGCGTGTCCTCGGCGACATACTTCGCGTGGTAGTCGTAGTACTCGCCGGCGGGCACGATGCGGATCGAGGGCAACGCCTCGAGGCCGAGCACGCCCACGGTGTATTCCTCGCCCTGAATCAGCTGCTCGACGAGCAGGTGCCCCTCGTAGCGGGAGGCCAGCTCGACCGCGGCCGGCAGGTCGGCCGCCTTGAAGCAGCGGCTCACGCCGACACTCGATCCCTCGCAGGCGGGCTTGACGATCACCGGTAGGCCGATTTTGTGCGCCGCCACCACCACGTCCTCGCCGCGCTGCAGGCTCGCGAACGCGGGCGTCGGCAGGCCGATCGCCTGCCACACCTGCTTGGTACGGACCTTGTCCATCGAGAGCGCGGAACCGAGCACGCCCGAACCCGTGTACGGCACTCCGAGGGACTCGAGCAGCCCCTGCAGCACGCCGTCCTCACCGCCACCGCGGCTGCCGTGCAGGATGTTGAAGACACGGTCGAAGCGGCGGCTTTCCGCGGCGGTGAGCGCGCTCAGCAGTGCCGGCACGCCATCCACGGCGGCCGCGTCCACGCCGCGGCGCCTGAGCGCCTCGAGCACGTTGCGTCCGGAATCGAGCGACACCTCGCGCTCGGTCGAGGTCCCGCCGAGCAGAACCGCGACGCGGCCGAACTGTGCGGGATTGGTGACCAGGTGCGGGCGCGTCATGATCGGGCTCCTCGGGCGGCGACCGCCCTCGGCAGGGCGTGCGGCAATTCGTGCGCGGCGGCGCTGATGCTGCCGGCGCCCATCGCCAGCACGACGTCGCCGTCGCGGACGATGCCGGCGAGCGCCTGCGGCAGCTCGCCGAGGTCCTTCAGCAGCACGGGCTCGACGCGGCCACGCGAGCGGATGGCGCGGCACAGCGCCTTGGCGTCGGCGCCCGGGATCGGGGCTTCGCCCGCCGGGTAGACCTCCGCCACGATCAGCGCCTCGCTGGCAGCGAGCACCTGGGCGAACTCATCGAGCAGGTCGCGCGTGCGCGTGTAGCGGTGCGGCTGGAAGACCAGCACGATGCGGCGCCCGGGCCAGCCCTGGCGAGCGGCCTCGACGGTCGCCACGACCTCGGTCGGGTGGTGGCCGTAGTCGTCGACCACCGTGACGCGGCCGGCGACGGTGTCGATGTCGCCGAGGGACTGCAGGCGGCGGTCGATACCCTGGAAGCCAGCCAGCGCGCGCTGGATGGCGGCGTCCTCGATCTCGAGCTCCGTCGCCACGGTGATCGCCGCGAGCGCGTTCAGCACGTTGTGGCGGCCGGGCAGGTTGAGCGTGATGCTGAGCGGGGCCTTCGCCTGGGGCCGCAGCACGTCGAAGGTCGAGCGCGGCCCGCTGCGCACCATGTTGACCGCGCGCACGTCCGCTCGCGGCTCGAACCCGTAGGTCAGGTACGGGCGCGACAGCTGCGGAATGAGCCCGCGGGCTTCCGCGTCGTCGTCGCAGATCACGGCCAGCCCGTAGAACGGCAGGTTGCGCAGGAAGTCTACGAACGACTGGCGGAGCTTGCCGAAGTCGCCGCCGTGCGTGCCGAGGTGGTCGGCGTCGACGTTGGTGACAATCGCGATGACCGGCTGCAGGTGCATGAACGAGGCGTCGCTCTCGTCGGCCTCCGCGACGAGGTACTTGCCGGCGCCGAGGCGGGCGTTGCTGGCCGCGCTCTTCAGGCGCCCGCCGATGACGAAGGTCGGGTCCTCGCCGCCCTCGGCGAGCACGCTCGAGACGAGGCTCGTGGTGGTCGTCTTGCCGTGCGTCCCGGCGACCGCGATCGAGTAGCGCAGCCGCATCAGCTCGCCGAGCATTTCGGCGCGCTTGACCACCGGCACCCGCTGCGCCAGCGCCTGCGCTACCTCGGCGTTGTCCGGGTTGATGGCGCTCGAGACCACCACGACGTCGGCACCGGCCACGTTCTCCGCGCGGTGCCCGACCAGCACCCTTGCCCCAAGCCGCTGCAGCCGCGCGGTCGTCTCGCTCCCCTTCAGGTCGGAGCCCTGCACCGCGTAGCCCAGGTTCAGCAGCACCTCGGCGATGCCGCTCATGCCGCTTCCGCCGATGCCGACGAAGTGGATCGTGTGGATCCGCCGCATCCGGTCCTTCATGCCGCGCCTCCCGCCGCCGCGACGCAGGCGTCCGCGAGGCGCTGGTCGGCGTCCGGCCGCGCCGTCGCGCGCGCGGCCCGCGCCATCGCGAGGAGGCGGGGCCGTCCCGCCTCGAGCAGTTCGCGCAGCCGGGCCGCGAGCGACACGGGCGTGAGCTCGCGATCGGGCAGCATCAGCGCGGCCCGCGCCTCGACGACGTGCTCCGCGTTGCGGGTCTGGTGATCGTCCACCGCCGCCGGGAACGGCACGAGGATCGCCGGCACGCCCGCTGCCGCGAGCTCGGCGATCGTGAGCGCGCCGGAGCGGCACACCGCAAGGTCCGCCCAGCCGTAGGCGCCCGCCATGTCGTCGATGAACGGACGGACGTCGGCCTCGATGCCGCGCGTGCGGTAGGCCTGCACCGTGTCGTCGAAGCCGAGCTTGCCGGTCTGGTGCAGCACGTCCGGTCGGAGGCTCTCCGGGAGTTCCGCGAGCGCCGCGGGCACCACGGCGTTCAGGCGCTGCGCGCCCTGGCTGCCGCCGAACACCAGCAGGCGGGCGCGGCCGGCGCGGCCCGCGTAGCGACGCTCCGGTGGCGCGACGGCGGCAATCTCGGGGCGGACGGGATTGCCGACGCACTCCGCGTGGATACCGGGGCCGAAGCTGCCCGGGAAGCCCTCGAGCACGCGCGTGGCGAGCCGCGCGAGGATGCGGTTGGTCAGGCCCGCCACGGCATTCTGCTCGTGCACGACCAGCGGCCGCCGGAGCAGCCAGCTCGCGACGCCGCCGGGCCCAGAGGCGAACCCGCCGGCGCCGAGCACCACCTGCGGCGCGTGCCGGCGGACGGCGCGGATCGCCTGCAGGAGCGCCACGGCGAGGCGGACTGGCGCGGCGAGGTAGGCCAGGATCCCCTTGCCGCGCAGGCCGCTCACGCTCAGCCACTCGACCGGGATGCCCTCGGCGGGCACGAGGCGTGCCTCGATGCCCCGCTGGGTGCCGAGCCAGACGACGTCGAACCCCCGGCTCTTCAGCACGCGCGCCGTGGCAAGCGCCGGGAAGACGTGTCCGCCCGTGCCGCCAGCCATGATCAGTGCGACCCGGCCGCTCATTCGCGCCGTCCGTCGCGCGCGCCCGTCGCCGGTCGCCCGGCGGCCTGCGTCTCGTGGTTCACGCGCAGCAGCACGCCGATCCAGCCCAGCGTGATCAGCATGCTGCTGCCGCCGTAGCTCAACAGCGGCAGCGTGAGACCCTTGGTGGGCAGCAGCCCCATGTTCACGCCGATGTTCACGAACGACTGCAGGCCGAGCCAGATGCCGACGCCAGCCGCCAGGTGGGACTGGAACATGAGACCCGCCGCCGCCGCGTCCCGCGAGATCTTGAGCGCGCGCGTGACCAGCAGCGCAAACAAGGCGATCACCACCACGACGCCGACGAAGCCGAATTCCTCCGCGAGCACGGCGAAGACGAAGTCGGTGTGCGACTCCGGCAGGTAGAAGAGCTTCTGCACGCTCGAGCCGAGCCCGACGCCGAACCACTGGCCGCGGCCGATGGCGATCAGCGACTGCACGAGCTGGAAGCCGCTGTCGAACGGATCGTCCCAGGGGTTGCGGAAGGCGACGAGGCGACGCAGGCGGTACGAGGAGGTTACGGCCAGCGCACCCATGCCGGAGACGCCGAGCACGATCGGCACGAGCAGGTGATGCGGCCGCACCCCGGCGAGGAACAGGATGGCGAGTCCGGTCGCGATCAGCACGGTCGCCGCGCCGAAGTCCGGCTCGAGCAGCAGCAGCAGGGCGGCGAGGCCGAGCACGCAGACGGGCTTCATGAAGCCGACGAAGCTGGAGCGCAGCTCCTCGGCGCGGCGTACGGCGTAGCTCGCGACGTAGATGAGGAGCATCACGCGCGCGAGTTCGGAGACCTGGAAGTTCATCAAGCCGAGCCGCACCCAGCGGCGGCTGCCGTTCACCACCGCGCCGATGCCGGGGACGAGCACCAGCACCAGCAGCAGGAATCCGCCGGCCAGCAGATAGATCGAGGACTTCTCCCACACCCGGGTCGGCACCGCGACCCCGATCAGCGCGGCGACCACGCCGGCGCACACGTAGACGAGCTGCCGCTGAAAGTAATAGAACGCGTGCCCCGTCTCCTTCTCCGCGACGCCGATCGAGGCGGAGGCGACCATCACCAGGCCGATCAGCAGCAGCGCGGTGACAATGCCGATCACCCACGGATCGAGCGTCATGCGGCGCGGCTGACCTGTCGAGCGCGCGTAGGACATCGTTGCGGCGGTGGTGCTCATGCGGCGAGCCTCCTCACGGCCGCGACGAATTCCTCACCGCGGTGGGCATAGTCGCGGAACATGTCGAGGCTCGCGCAGGCCGGTGAGAGCAGCACCACGGACCCCGGGCGGGCGGCGGCGCGCGCGGCGCGAACGGCCGCATCCATGTCGGCGGCGCGCTCGGTGGCGCAGACGCCGGCGAGCACGCCCTCGATCAACGGCGCGTCGCGGCCGATGAGCACGGCGTGCTCCACCTTGCCGCGGAACGCGGAACGCAGCGCCGAGAAGTCCTGGTTCTTGCCGTCGCCGCCCAGGATCAGCACGAGCGGGCCCGGCATGCCCGAGACGGCGGCGAGCGTGGCACCCACGTTCGTGCCCTTCGAGTCGTTCACGAACTGCACGCCGCCCACGTCCGCGACCCATTGCGCGCGGTGCGGCAGTCCGCCGAACTCGGCAAGCGCCTCGAGGGCCGGCCCGCGCGGGATCTCGAGCGCCTCGCACATCGCGAGCGCCGCCATGGCGTTCGCGGCATTGTGCCGCCCCTGGATGCGCATGGCCGCGAGCGGCAGCAGCGGCTCCCCGCGTCGCACGATCATCGGCTGCGGCGACTGCTCGAGCATGTAGTCCGCGTCCGGCGACTCGAGGCTGAACGACAGCACCCGCTGCCCGGGCCGCGGCATCTCCCGCACCGCGGGGTCGTCGGCATTGATCACCGCGACCTCGCAGCCGTCGAAGATGCGGGCCTTCGCCGCCGCGTAGTCCTCGAGCGTGTCGTAGCGGTCCATGTGGTCCGGCGTGACGTTGAGGACGGTCGCGGTCGCGGTGCGCAACGAGTAGGTGGTCTCGAGCTGAAAGCTCGACAGCTCGAGGACGTAGAGTGCCGGCGTCGGGCGCTCGAGCAGGTCGAGTGCCGGCTCGCCCAGGTTCCCGCCGGCGAGCGCCCGGCACCCGGCCGCGTTCGCCAGCTCCGCCACGAGTGTCGTGACCGTGCTCTTGCCGTTGGTGCCGGTGACCGCCGCCACCGGTGCGGCGCTGTCGCGGGCGAAGAGTTCGATGTCGCCGAACACGGGCAGGCCGCGACTTCTCGCCTCCGCGGCCACCGCCTCGCGCAGGGACAGTCCGGGCGAGATGACCACCTGCGCCACACCGTCGAGCAGGTCGGGCCGGAACTCGCCGGTGCGAAGCTCCGCCTGCGGCACCTGGGCGCGCAGCGCCTCGGCGCCGGGCGGCTCGCGGCGCGTGTCGGCGACCCGGACGGTGAGCCCCTTACGGCTCAGGTGGCGCGCACACGATAGCCCCGTGCGGCCGAGACCGAGCACCAGCGCGCGGGTGCCGGCTTCGAGGGGCGCGAGGTCGGGGGCGGCGGTCGTCATCGCAGCTTCAGGGTCGCGAGGCCGAGCAGCACGAGGACGACGGTGATGATCCAGAAGCGGACGATCACCTTCGGCTCGGCCCAGCCCTTGAGTTCGAAGTGGTGGTGGATCGGCGCCATCTTGAAGATGCGCTTGCCGCGCAGCTTGAACGACGCCACCTGCAGGATGACCGAGACCGTCTCCATGACGAAGACGCCGCCCATGATGAACAGGACGAGCTCCTGGCGGACGATCACGGCGATCACGCCAAGCGCGGCGCCGAGGGCGAGCGCCCCGATGTCGCCCATGAAGACCTGTGCCGGATAGGTGTTGAACCAGAGGAAGCCGAGACCGGCGCCGAAGATCGCCGAGCAGATGACGAGCACTTCGCCGGCGCCGGCGATATAGGGAATGCCGAGGTAGGCCGAGAAGACGACGTTGCCCGACGCGTAGGCGAACACCCCGAGCGCACCGGCCACCATGACCGACGGCATGATGGCGAGGCCATCGAGGCCATCGGTGAGGTTCACGGCGTTGCTCGACCCGACGATGACGAGGTAGGCGAGCGGCACGAACAGCACGCCGAGGGGCACCAGCACGTGCTTGAAGAACGGCACGAAGAGCGTCGTGTCCGCCGCGCTGTGCGCGGTCGCATACAGCGCGACCGCCGCGGCCAGGCCGGCGACGGACTGCCAGAAATACTTGTAGCGCGCGATCAGGCCGCGCGAGTCGCCCACCACCAGCTTCAGGTAGTCGTCCCAGAACCCGATCAGGCCGAAGGCGACGGTGACGCCCAGCACCACCCAGACGAAGCGATTGCCGAGGTCGCCCCAGAGCAGGGCCGCCGCGACAATCGCCACCAGGATCAGCAGCCCGCCCATCGTCGGCGTGCCGGCCTTGGTCAGATGCGACTGCGGGCCGTCAGAACGAACGCGCTGGCCGACCTGGCGCTCCGCGAGCTTGCGGATCATGGCGGGGCCCACCAGCAGCGAGATGCTGAGCGATGTGAGCGCGGCGAGGATCGAGCGCAGCGTGATGTAGTTGAAGACACGGAAGCCCGAGTAGAACTGGGCCAGCCACTCGGCGACGTAGTGCAGCATCTCAGTGCACTCCTGCCGCCGCGCTGGCCGAGGGCGCGAGAGCGCCCGTGACGCGCTCCAGCCGGTTCACCCGCGATCCCTTAACCAGCACGGTCAGGCCCGGCGCGAGGCCTGGCTTCACGGCGGCGATCAGTTCCTCGGCATTGGCGAACCAGCGGGCGCCCGCACCGAACGCCTCGACCGCGTGCCGCGCTTGGCCGCCGACCGCGAACAGCTGCGACACGCCGCATTCGCGGGCGTACGCGCCGATCTCCGCGTGCAGCTGCGCCGATTGGGGACCCAGCTCCGCCATCTCGCCGAGCACGAGCCAGCGCTCCCCCGGGATCTCGGCGAGTGCGCGCAGCCCGGCGCGCAGTGAACCGGGATTGGCGTTGTAGGCATCGTCGATGAGGCGCGCGCCGCCGAGCGCGGATTTCACCTGCAGCCGGCCGGAGACCGGCCGCACGGACTCGAGGCCGTGCTGGACCGCGTCGAGGGTGGCGCCCGCCGCGATCGCGGCGGCGGCGGCGCCTAGTGCGTTCATCACGTTGTGCTCGCCGGCGAAGCTGAGCGTGACGTGGCGGGTGCCGTCGGCGGTCACGAGCTCGAACTCGGTCACGAAGCCGGCGTCCGTCGCCCGCGGCGAGACGTCCGCGGCGCGGACATCGGCGCGCTCGCGCAGGCCGAAGGTGACGACGCGGCCAGCTCCGCGCGCCAGGCCGTGCCAGAGCGTCGCGAACCGGTCGTCGGCGTTGATGACGGCGGCGTCCTCGATGCCGAGCGCCTGGAACATCTCGCCCTTGCCGCGGGCCACGCCCTCGAGGCCGCCGAAACCCTCGAGGTGGGCGGGGCCGGCGTTGATGACCAGGCCGATGTTGGGCTCGGCGAGCGCGGCCAGGTGGGCGATCTCGTGCAGGTGGTTCGCGCCCATCTCGATCACCGCGTAGCGGTGCGAGTCACCCAGCCGGCAGAGCGTGAGCGGCACGCCGATGTGGTTATTGAGGTTGCCCTGGGTGATGAGGCAACCGCCCATCCGCGAGAGGATCGCGCCGAGCATCTCCTTGACGGTGGTCTTGCCGTTGCTGCCGGTCACGGCGACCACGGTTCCCGCGAACTCGAGACGCCACGTGTGGGCAAAGCGCGCGAGCGCGGCGAGCGTGTCGGGCACGATGACCTGCGGCACGGCGAGCGGCAGCCGACGACTCACGACCGCGCCGACCGCGCCGCGCGCGGCCGCGTCGGCGACGAAGTCGTGTCCGTCGAAGCGCTCGCCGCGCAGTGCCACGAACAGCGCGCCGCGTGCGAGTGTGCGAGTGTCGGTCGTCACGGCCGCGAAGGCGGTGTTGCCGCCCTGCAGGACGCCGCCGGTCGCACGCGCGAAGCTGGCGAGATCGCGCAGCATCAGCCGGCCTCCCCGAGCGCATCGCGCACGACGGCGCGGTCGCTGAACGGCCGCACCTCGCCACCGACGATCTGGTATTCCTCGTGGCCCTTGCCGGCGATCACCACCACGTCGCCGGCGTCCGCCTCCGCGATCGCGAAATGGATCGCCTCGGCACGATCGGCGATGACGCTCGCGTCCTCCGGGCGTGCCATGCCGGCGAGGATCTGCTCGATGATCGCGCGGGATTCCTCGCTGCGCGGGTTGTCGTCCGTGACCACGACGGTGTCGGCGAGGCGCTCGGCGATCGCGCCCATCACGGGGCGCTTGCCGGGGTCACGGTCGCCGCCACAGCCGAATACGCAGCGTAGCCGGCCGCGCGCGTGGCCACGGGCCGCCTCGAGCACTTTGCCGAGCGCGTCGGGCGAATGGGCGTAGTCGACGAGCACGAGCGGCTGGGCACCACCGCCAAAGCTCTCCATCCGGCCCGGGGGCGCCACGCAGCTTCCCACCGCGACCAGCGCCTTCTGCAGCGGGACCCCCCAGCCGAGCAGCACGCCCAGCCCGGCCAGGAGATTCTCGGCGTTGAACTCGCCGATGAGCCGCGAGCGCAGAGTACCGGTTCCCCAGCGGCTTTCGATCTGTAGCGTGAGGCCGGCCGTCGTCGTACGCAGCTCGGAGACGCGGATCCAGCCGACGTCGCGCTCGGCCCAGACTTCGCTCGCCGTCGTGTACACGATGCGCTCGATGGCCGGGTCGATGCGCTCGACGAGCTCGCGACCGAACGCGTCGCGCACGTTGATTACGGCGCAGCGCAGTCCGGGCACGTGGAAGAGTCGCGCCTTGGCCGCGCCGTAAGCGTCGAGCGAGCCGTGGTAGTCGAGGTGGTCGCGCGTGAGGTTGGTGAACACCGCCGTGTCGAATCGCACGCCGCCCACCCGCCCCTGGTCGAGCGCGTGGGAGGAGACCTCCATGGCGAGCGTCGCCGCGCCGGCGTCGCGCGCCTCCGCAAGCCGACGGTGCACCGTGACCGCGTCCGGCGTCGTGAGACCGGCGTTGGCCAGGGCGCCGGCACGGCCGAAGCCGAGCGTGCCGAGGTAGGCGCCGCGGCGGCCGACGAGATCGGACGCCTGGGCGAGCAGGTAGGCGCTCGTCGTCTTGCCGTTGGTGCCGGTGATGCCGGCGACGCGCAGCTCCGACGACGGGCTGCCGAAGAAGCGGTCGGCAATCTCGCCGACGCGACGGCCCAGGTGCGGGATGCCGACCGAGGCGACGCCGTCGGGCAGCGCGGGCGGCGCCAGGTTGGGCAGGCTCTCCCAGATCACCGCAGTCGCGCCGCGCTCGAGCGCATCGCCGAGGTGGGCGAGGCCATGCGTCGTGCGCCCCTGGCAGGCGATGAACGCCGCTCCGGGAGTGACCGCACGGCTGTCCTGCGCCAGGTCGGACACCGGCACGTCGGGCACGACGACGCCGAAGCCCTCAAGCAGCTTGCCAAGCGCCATGCTCGAAGCGCGGGCGGAGGTGGACTGGGGCATTGCGCTCACGCCTGCCTCACCACGGATCCTGCGCCCGCACCAGCGTCGTCGCCGGTACGCGGTTCAGGTCATCGGGCGGGATCGCGAGCAGGCGCAGTGCCCCGGACATCACCGCCGAGAACACCGGCGCCGAGACGTCGCCGCCGTAGAACAGGCCGGTGCTCGGCTCGTCGATCACCACGACGGCAGCCAGGCGCGGATTGCTCGCCGGCACCACGCCACCGAAGATCGCCATGTACTTGTTGGTCGAGTAGCCGCCGGACTCCGCGGCTTTCCACGCCGTGCCGGTCTTGCCGGACACCTGGTAGCCCATGATCGAGGCGCGCCGAGCTGTGCCCTCGTCGCTCACGACCCGCTCCAGCATGCGGACGAGCTCGTGCGCCACCGGCTCCTCGAGGATCCGCTCGCCCGGCGGCGGGTTGTCCACCTTGCGCAGGCTGATCGGGCGGCGGATACCGCCGGCGCCGAGCACGGCCCAGGCCTGGGCGAGCTGCAGCGGCGTGACGGACAGGCCGTAGCCGTAGGCCATGGTCGCCTGGCCGATCGGGCGCCAATGCTCGAAGCCGGTCAGGATGCCGGCCGACTCGCCCGGGAAGCCGCTGCCGGAGACGCGCCCAAAGCCGAACAGGTCGAGCTGGCGCCACATCTGCTCCGGCGTGAGGGTGAGCGCGATCTTCACCGTGCCGACGTTGCTCGACTTGGCGAGAACGGTCGTCACGTCGACGGTGCCGAGGTTGCTGTGGTCCTTCACCGTCTTGATGCCCACCCGCAGCATGCCGGGCGAGGTGTCGATCAGCGTGTCGGCATGGAAGCGGCCCGTCTTCATCGCGGTCGCGATGACGAACGGCTTGATGCTCGAGCCGGGCTCGAAGAAGTCGTTCGTCGCGCGGTTGCGGTAGCGCGAAGGCAGGTACTGCTCGCGGTCGTTCGGGTTGAACGCGGGCTGGTTCACCATCGCCAGCACTTCGCCGGTGGCGATGTCGAGGATGACGATCGAGCCGGACTGGGCCCGGTTCGCCTGCACCGCGGCCTTGAGCTCGCGGTACGCCAGGTACTGCAGGCGCAGGTCGATGCTGGTGCGCAGGTCCTGTCCGGGCCGCGCCTCCTTGATGCGCTCGATATCCTCGATGGTGCGCCCGAGGCTGTCGCGCATGACGCGCTTCGCGCCGGGCTCGCCGCCCAGCCACTGGTCGAAGGCCAGTTCGAGGCCTTCCTGCCCGACGTCGTCGACGTTGGTGAAGCCCAGCAGGTGACCGGTGACCTCGCCCGCCGGGTAGTAGCGGCGGTACTCGCGCAGGGTGTCGACGCCGGGGATGCCGAGCGCGCGGACCTTGACCGCGTCCGCGGGGCGCATGTGCCGCACGAGGAAGACGAATTCCTTGTCGAGGCTGCTCGTCACGCGCCGTGCGAGCCACTGCGGGTCGCGGTCGAGCGCCTTGGCGAGGCGAGGGAACTCCTGCGGCACCTCGGCGAGTTTCTGCGGGTCCGCCCACACGGTGTCGACCGGCGTGCTCACCGCCAGCGGCTCGCCGTTGCGGTCGAGGATCATGCCGCGGTTCGCGGAGAGCTTGGTGACGCGCAGGATCCTGGCATCTCCCTGCTTCTCGAGGAACTCCTGGTCGATGACCTGCAGGTACACGGCGCGCGCGAGCAGCGCGACCGCGCCGACCCCGAGCAGCCCGAGCACCAGCCAGTGGCGCCAGGCGTAGTTGCCCGGCCCTGCGTCGCGGCGGTTCCTATCGCGCATCATGGCTGGACGATGCGCAGGTCGTTGGCCTGCGGAATGACCATGTGCAGGTCGTCGTGCGCAACCTGCTCGACGCGGCCGTGGGTGGCCCACGTGCTCTGCTCAAGCTGCAGCTGGCCCCACTCGATGTCGAGGTCGTCGCGCGCCTTGGTGAGCTTCTGCAGCTCGTTGAACTGGTTGCGTGCCTCCTGCTTGCCCCAGATCACGCCGAGCGAGGATGCGAGCACCGCGACCCAGAGGATCGCTACCAGCACGCGCCAGCCTCGCGTACTCATGCGGCCAGCCTCTCGGCGATGCGCAGCACCGCGCTGCGCGCGCGCGGATTGCGGGCGACCTCCTCGGCCGAGGCCACGATCTTGCTGCCTATGCGCCGCAGCTTGGGCCGCGCCGCGGCCGGCACCTGCGGCAGCCCGGCGTAGACCGGATCGCCCTGCGTCTCGCGCTGGATGAATCGCTTCACCAAGCGGTCCTCGAGGGAATGGAAGCTGATCGCGCAGAGCCGGCCGCCCGGTGCCAGCAGGCGCACCGCCTGTGGCAGCGCCGCCTCGAGCGCCTCGAGCTCGCCGTTCACGTGGATGCGGATCGCCTGGAAGGTGCGCGTGGCCGGATGCTTGCCGGGCTCCCGCGTGGGCACGGCGGCCGCTACCAGCTCGGCGAGCTGCGCGGTGTGCGTGAGCGGCTGCGCCGCCCGCGACTCGACGATGCGGCGGGCGATGCGCCGCGCAAATCGCTCCTCGCCAAGGGTCCGCAGCACGTCGGCGATTTCCCGCTCGCTAGCCCGCGCCAGCCACTGCGCTGCGCTCTGTCCGGACTGGTTGTCCATACGCATGTCGAGCGGCCCGTCCTGCATGAAACTGAAGCCGCGTCTGGCCTCATCGAGCTGCGGCGAGGAGACCCCGAGGTCCAAAAGCACGCCCTGCAGCTCCCCTTCCAAACCCGCCGCCCGGACCAGCTCTTCGAGCCGCCCGAACGACCCCCGAATCAGCGTGAGACGTGGTTCCGCGCCGAAATGCACCCGTCCGGCCGCCACGGCCTGCGGGTCGCGGTCGATCGCGTACACGCGACCGGCGGGCCCGATCGCAGCCAGAATGGCCGCTGTGTGGCCCCCGCGACCGAACGTGGCATCGCAGTAGCGAGCCCCGGGCCGTACCTGGAGACCCGCCAGGACTTCCTCGAGAAGTACCGGCGTGTGCTCCGCCACGTCCGGCGCCTACAGCGACAGCTGCCCGAGCTCAGGGGGCATCTCGCCCGTCTCTTCGCCCGCCTGCAGCCACGCCTCGCGACGCTCGTTCCAGTGCTGCTCGTCCCAGAGCTCAAAACGACTGCCCTGCCCGATCAACATCGCCTGCCGCGACAGCCCCGCGTACTCGCGGAGCTTCGGCGGGACCAGCACCCGCCCGTGCGCGTCGAATTCGAGGTCCGTCGCGTGCCCCACCATCAGCCGCTGCAAGCGCCGCGCCTGAGGGTTCAGGGTCGGCAGCCGCATGAGCTTGCGCTCGATCTCCTCCCAGTCCGGGAGGGGGTAGATGAGGAGGCACTTGTCGCTGCGGTCCACGGTCGCCACGAGACGCCCCTCGCAGCGCTCCACCAGGGTGTCCCGGTAGCGCGCCGGCATGGCCATGCGGCCTTTGGCGTCGAGCGTGACTTTGTTGGCTCCGCGAAACATGTCAGACCTTAGACGGGCGAACAGCCCATTTCATCCCACTTTTTCCCACCCGGCCGGACTATAGGGCGTGCTGCCGCCGGGCGTCAACGGTTCCGGTGAAAGATTTCCTAGGGCCGACAGGAACTTAGCTCCATATAAGCACCCCAGTACTGAGCATGAGTCCTATGAATACGAGTTTTATCAAACGGTTAGAAATTTTTTCTTGAACGGAGATGAGACTTCGGTCTGGGTGGGAATCGGCCGCCCGGGAGGCCCGACTCGCCCGGACGAGGTGGCTGTTGCGGCAAAACACGGCAAAACACCCCCGGATCCGGTGGGAGACAGGGGCGCGGGGCGGCGCCGGCCACCGCGGAGGGCGAGTGGGTCCCCCGGTGGGGGAAAGTGGGCAAATGCGGAAGGAGGTGGGAGTCGGCCGATAAGCCGGGTTCTGTCGAGAGCAACCATCCATCTAGGACGCACGTCGCCGTGCGCCTCGAGCGACCTACCCGGAAGCCCCTGCGGGCCGCAGGAACGGGCCCAGAGGCCCGCGCGCTTCCCTATTTGGTCTTGCTCCAGGTGGGGTTTGCCATGCCACCGTGTGTTGCCACCGGCGCGGTGCGCTCTTACCGCACCGTTTCACCCTTGCCCTCACCGCATTGCTGCGGCGAGTCGGCGGTTTGCTTTCTGTTGCACTTTCCGTGGGCTCGCGCCCCCCAGGCGTTACCTGGCACCTCGCCCTATGGAGCCCGGACTTTCCTCTGCAAATTGCGCAGCGGTTGCCTGGCCGACTCCCATTCGAAGTATACCGCGAGCGCGAGGGCATCCGCGTTCAATGCGGCGACTTGCCGGCAATCGCCAGTGCGAGTTCGTAGAGTTCACCGCGACTGCGGCCGGTGAGCCGCGCCGCGAGCTTCGCGGCCTGCGACACCGGCAGCTCCTCGAGCAGCACGCGCAGCGTGGCCTGCGCGGCCGCCGCCTGCGCCGCCCTCGAGGCCTGCTCATCGCAGCCGCGCACCACGATCACGATCTCGCCGCGCGACCAGTCCGGCTCGCTCGCTGCGCGCTGCGCGAGCTCGGCGAGCGTGCCGCGATACACGGTCTCGAACTTCTTGGTGATCTCGCGCGCCACGGCGGCCTCGCGCGCGCCGCCGAGCGCGTGCGCCATGTCGGCGAGGCTCGCGGCGATGCGGTGCGGCGCCTCGTAGAAGACAAGCGTGCGCGTCTCGGGCGCCAGCGCCTCAAGCGCCCGGCCGCGCGCGGCTGGCTTCGCGGGCAGGAATCCTTCGAACGCAAAGCGCTCGGCCGGCAGGCCCGCGATCGACAGCGCGGCAATCGCCGCGCAGGGGCCCGGCACGGCGACGACGTCGATGCCGGCGCGCGCGGCGCGCGCGACCAACTGCGCGCCCGGATCGCTCACGAGCGGCGTGCCCGCGTCGCTGACCAGAGCCATCTGCTCGCCGCGGCCCAGCCGCTCGAGGAGCCGCTCCACCCGCTCCCGCTCGTTGTGCTCGTGCAGCGACTCGATGCGCCCGCCCGCGCGCACGATGCCGCAGGCCGCGAGCAGCTGCTGCGTGTGGCGGGTGTCTTCCGCAAGCAGCACGCCGGCCTCGCGCAGCACGGCCGCCGCCCGCGGACTCAGGTCCTGCAGGTTGCCGATCGGCGTGGCCACTACGAACAGTGTGCCGCGTGGCGGCGTCCCTATAGAATCAGCGGCATCTTCCGTCACGTGCGCCTCCCCGGAATCACCGCATGCTGCATGCAACCCTCCGCGGCCGGCAAGCCCGCAGAGCCACCGCCGCGCTCGCCCTCGCGCTCGCGCTCCTCGTGTCACCCGCACCGCCGGCGCATGCGGCGGACGCCGCGCAGGCCGAGCAGCTCGCGCGCAGCGGCCACCATGCCGAGGCCGCGCAGCTCTACGAGCAGCTCGCCAAGCAGGGGGTGCTGAGCTCGGACGCGCGCCTCGCGCTGCTCGCGGCGCGCGAGTACGCCGCGGCGCGGCAGTACGACGCCGCCGATCGCATGCTCGGCAAGGCCGAGGGCCGCGCCCGCGGCGACGACGCGGTGCTGCTCGCGCGTGTCGAGGCGGAGATCGCGCTGGCGCGCAACGACCCGCAGCGTGCGCTGGCCGCCCTGCACACCCTGCCCGAGCCGCTGCCGGCGCCGCAGGCGGCCGACCTGCTCGCCCTGCGCGGCCAGGCCGAGTTCGGTGTCGGGCAGCCCCTGGCGGGCATCCGCAGTTTCGAGGAACGCGGCCGGATCGTGGGCACCGCGGAGGCGCGCCGTACCAACGACCAGATGCTTGTGGACCAGTTGCTGCAGCATCCGGCCGCGATCAAGGTTCCTGCCGACGCGACCGATTGGGAGCGCGGCTGGCTCGAGTTCGGCCAGCTGCTGTCCGCTGCCGCCGACGCCGCCACGCTCGAGCGCCGCGGGCTCGACTGGCGCGCGCGCCACCCCGGGCACCCGGCGGCCGCCTTTCTCCCCGGCACCGCGCCGCCGCCGGCAACGGCCGTGGACGCCGGGCGCCCCATCGAACCGGCGGGCTCCATCGCGCTGCTGCTGCCGCTGTCGGGCCGACAGCAGGCCACCGGGGCGGCGGTCCGCGACGGGTTCATGGGCGGCTGGTACGCCGCCCCGCCGGCCGCGCGGCCGCGGGTCAGGGTC
>Ga0209048_10000989_pt1 | contig 29816 bp, 23 predicted proteins | sample FrelakmetCRP12CR_FD_187146 | JGI IMG/M metagenome (GOLD analysis project Ga0209048, IMG submission 187146) | Freshwater lake sediment microbial communities from the University of Notre Dame, USA, for methane emissions studies - CRP12 CR (SPAdes)... | ecosystem: Environmental > Aquatic >... | reverse complement strand
GGCATCGCCACCCGATAGCGGATGTCGCGCAGCGGAATGCAGAGCAGATCGGACTCCGGCCGCTCGCCGAAATAGAAGCTCGCATCGAGATCCCCGCTGCGGACGCGGGCAAGGGCGTCGCTCGACATGACGTGCGTGAGTTCGATCTCGATCTGCGGGTACCGCTCCCGCGCGCGCACCAGAAGGTCGCCCACCCGCAGCACGGACGGATCGAGCACGGTGCCGATCCGGAGCGTCCCGGTCGGCTCGCCACGAAGCTCCTGGGCCGAATGCTTCAGGTGCTCGACGGCGCCGATGATCTGTTCGGACTCGGCGAGCAGGCGCCGGCCGGACGGCGTCAGCGTCATTCCCGACGACGAGCGCTCGAACAGCGTGACGCCGAACTCCTCCTCCAGCGCCTTGATGTGCGCCGACAGCGCCGGCTGGCTCAGATGAAGCGTCTCCGCAGCCCGGGTCAGATGGCCGAACTGGGCGACGGTGACGAACGAGCGCAGGTGGTTGAAGTCCATTTGAGCGATGTTACGTCGTTGGAACCGGCGAGCAATCGTCGAGTTTTCCGCACTGCACCAAAGCAGCGCGTCGTCGACATGCCCGGGCTCCGGCGCTCGGCAAGGTCCGGGGGCAGAGACGGCCGGCCATTCTAGCGGCGATTTGCTGCGCCGCACAAGGCTGTCTGGCGCGAATGGCGAACGGCCCATGCACGGGCGTGTGACGCGAATCCGCCGTACCCGGTCCGGAGGTGTCGGGTTGGACGTGAAGATCCGGCGCCCGGGATATGCGGCTCACTGTTCGCCGGCGGCGCATCCCGTATTGCGTGCTCGATATTGGCTCGATAATACGCATCGCGCGCAGGTCCGGGATGGCGATCGCGATTGCCGCCGGCGACGTGGAAGGGCATCGACGTCGCGCTGCGCGGCGCCGGAGCGGGGATGAAGGGGGGAGTCAGGATGAGAAAGCTCGAGAGCAAGGTGGCGCTCGTCAGCGGCTCGGGCCGCGGCATCGGGCGCGCGATCGCGGTCAAGCTCGCGTCCGAAGGCGCGCGCGTCGTGGTCAACGACCTCGACCTGGCGCCGGCGGAGGAGACGGTGCAACAGATCCGCGCGGACGGCGGCGAAGCGGTCGCGTGCGCCGGCGACGTCACGACGGCCGATTTCGGGGAGCGCTTCGTCGGCGCCGCGCTGGAGTCGTTCGGCAGCCTCGACATCATCGTCAACAACGCGGGCTACGCGTGGGACAACGTCGTGCAGAAGATGACCGACGAGCAGTGGTACGCGATGCTCGACGTCCACGCGACCGCTCCCTTCCGCATCCTCCGCGCCGCCGCGGGACCGATCCGGCAGCTGGCGAAGAAGGAAGCGGACGAAGGCCGGCGCGTGCAGCGCAAGGTCGTCAACGTTTCGTCGATCGCCGGGCTCCACGGCAACGCCGGGCAGGTCGGCTACTCGGCGGCGAAGGCCGCCGTGATCGGCGTGACCAAGGCGCTCGCCAAGGAGTGGGGCCGCTACGCCGTCAACGTCAACGCGGTTGCCTTCGGCTACATCCAGACGCGGATGACGCAGCCGGTGGGCTCGCCCGACGCGCTTGCGCGGATCGGCGAACGCGACGTGCGGATGGGCGTGCAGCCGGAGACGATCGCGTTCATGAACCGGATGATCCCGCTCGGCCGCGGCGGCACGCCGGAAGAGGCCGCGGGCGCCGTCTATCTCTTCTGCATTCCGGAATCGGATTACATCAGCGGCGAGGTCGTCCTGGTGAGCGGCGGGTTCGTCATCTGACGCATCGGCGCGGGTGCGAAGGCGCCCGTGCCCGCTCGAGGCAACGTTGCTGCGATCGCAGCGAAAGAGGAGAGAGGGGACATGAGAATCGAACGATTCCTGCGCGGCCTGGCGGTCGTCATCGGCATGGCGGTCGTCGCGCCGGGCGCGCAGGCACAGGTGAAGATCGGCGTCGTCACGTCGGCGACGGGGCCGACCGCCTTTGTCGGCGTGTCGCAGAAGAATTCGGTGGCGCTGCTGCCGAAGAAGGTCGGCGACACGACCATCGAATACCTCTACTTCGACGACGCGAGCGATCCGACGCAAACCGTCACCACCGTCAAGAGGCTCGTCACCGAGCAGAAGATCGACGCGCTGATCGGCCCCTCCGGCTCGCCCAATGCGATGGGCGTGCTCGAGGTGATCGCCGAGGCGCAGACGCCGATGCTGGCGCCGGTCGGGACGACGGCGGTCGTGCTGCCGATGGACGCCAGGAAGCGCTGGGCGTTCAAGACCACGCAGAACGACGACATCATCGGCGAGGGCCTGGTCGCGCACATGCGCAAGAGCGGCGTGAAGACGCTCGGGTTCATCGGCTACAACGACCCCTATGGCGAGGCCTGGTATCGCGCGATCGTGCCGATCCTGCAGAAGGCGGGCATCCAGCTGATCGCGAACGAGCGCTACAACCGCCAGGACACGAGCGTGACGGGCCAGGTGCTGCGCCTCAAGACCGCGGCGCCGGACGCCGTCCTCGTCGCCGGCGTCGCGGCGGCGGCGGCGCTGCCGCAGATGCAGCTCGTCGACGTCGGATACACGGGCCGGGTGTACCAGACGCACGGGGCCGCCACCGACGACTTCATCCGCATCGGCGGCAGGAAGGTCGACGGGGCGATCATGGCCGCGAGCATGATGCTGGTGCTGGAGCAGATTCCCGAGAGCAATCCGGCGAAGAAGATTGCGGCGGAGTACGTCGCCGCGTACGAGAAGATGTACGGGAACAGGCCGGCGACGTTCGGCGCGAACGTCTACGACGCGGGGCTGCTGCTGCAGCGCGCGATCCCCGAGGCCCTGAAGAAGGGCAGGCCGGGAACCCCCGAGTTCCGCGTCGCGCTGCGCGACGCGCTGGAGGCCACGCGCGAGCTGGTGGCGACGCAGGGCGTGTACACGATGACGCCCGCCGACCATTCCGGATTCGACGAGCGCGGCCGCGTCATGCTCACGGTGAAGGACGGCAGGTGGGTGTTGCTTCCGGATTGAGCCGGCAGCGCTTCGCCGCGCGGTGGCGGCAGGCGAACCCGCTCAGGTGACGGCGTCCTGTCGCGCGACGAGCGGGCGCAGTGCCTTCGCCACCCCGGGCAGTGCCGCCCGGTCGAGCTTCCCCGCAGGCGTCTGGGGCAGCCGGGGGACGTAACAGACGTGGCGCGGGCGCTTGTGCGGGGCGAGCTCCCGGCAGAGGTAGTCGACGAGCGCCGCGTCGGGCGGCGGGTCGCGTTCGGCGACGAGCGCCGCGGCCACCGTCTGGCCCCACACGTCGTTCGGCACGCCGAACACGCCCGCCGCGGCGATGCCGGGAAACGCTTCGAGCGCCCTTTCCACTTCCGCCGGATAGGCGTTCTCCCCGCCGGTCACGATCAGGTCGACGCGTCGCGCATGGACGTGCAGGCATCCGCGCGCGTCGATCTCGCCCAAGTCCCCCGTCGTGAACCAGGCATGGGGAGGCAGCGGCGGCTCGTTCCAGTACCCTGACATCAGCACCGGACCCCTGACCTCGATGCGCCCGCCGGCCACGCGCACGTCGATCCCCGGCAGCGGCGAGCCGGCACCCCACGCCGCGGTCTCGAAACGCGCCGCGTAGGGTGTGGCGGTCACCTGCGAGCACGTTTCCGTCATGCCGTAGGTCACGACGATCGGAAGCCGGCGATCGGCCGCGCGCCGCAGCAGTCCGGGCGGCGCTTGCGCGCCTCCCAGCAGCACGGCGCGCAGGTGCGACGGCGGCGTCCAGTCCGGGTGGGCGTCGAGCACGCGCGTCAGCATCGTCGGCACGACCGACGCCAGCGTGACGCGCTCACCCGCCACCCACTCCGGAAACCGGCCGGCGTCGAATTCGCAAACGAGCGCGACGCAGCGGCGCGCCGCGAGGCAGCGCGTGACGATCGACAGGCCGCCCACGCGCGCGATCGGCATGCACAGCAGCCAGCAGTCGTCGGTCTGCCACCCGAGGTTTGCGGCGCTCGCCTGCGCGGAGGCCGCGAGCGCCGTGCGGCCCAGCACCGCGCCGCGCGGCTCGCCGGTGGTCCCCGACGTGTAGATGATCGCGGCCGCGTCGCGGTCGACCGCGCAATCCGCGCGTGCCGCGGCAGCGCAGAGGCGCGTACGCTCCGGCGCGGTGAGCTTCGGGTGCACGAGCAGCGCCGGAACGCGGCGCTCCAGCAGCGCGTACAGCGTGACGAGGGTGTCGAGCGTGTTGCTGCCGACGAGGACGTACGGCAGGCCCTCCCCGCTCCCGATGTCGAGCGCGTCGAGGCGCGCGCGGGTGCGCTCCGCGAGCTCGGCAAACGTGTATTGCCGCTCGCCGACCCTGACGGCGATCACTTCGCCGGCGTCCTGCGCCGCGGCAAGAATGGAGAAAGGAGAGGTCATTGGTGCACCCTTGGCGTTACCTTCCCTCCGGGGGACGCCCGCGCGAGCAGGGCGAAGCCAAGGCCCGAAGGGCGCGACGGCGAGCGCGGGTGGCGGCCGACTTCGAGTTGCATGGAATGGGCATCAGCGTGCGGAGGCCGCAGCAATTCGCGCCTCGGGGCGGCCCGGCGGCGCTGGTTCGTCGGGGGTTCCCTCGCCCGACGGGGTGGGCGGAACGGTCACGGCAACCGCTTGAACTTGCGGAAATTGGGCCTGCGCTTCGCGAGGTAGGCGTCGCGCCCCTCCTGGCCCTCTTCCGAGAGGTAGTAGAGCAGCGTCGCGTTGCCCGCGAGCTCCTGCAACCCCGCCTGGCCGTCGCAGTCGGCGTTGAGCGCCGCCTTCAGGCAGCGCAGCGCGAGCGGGCTGTTGGCGAGCATTTCGCGGCACCATTCCACGGTCTCCGCTTCCAGCTGCTCGTAGGGAACGACGCGGTTGACGAGGCCCATCTCGAGCGCCTGCTGCGCGTCGTACTGGCGGCACAGGAACCAGATTTCGCGGGCCTTCTTCTGGCCGACGATGCGCGCCATGTACGCCGCGCCGTAGCCGCCGTCGAAGCTCCCGACCTTCGGCCCCGTCTGCCCGAAGCGAGCGTTGTCGGCGGCAATCGTGAGATCGCAGATCATGTGCAGCACGTGCCCGCCGCCGATCGCGTAGCCGGCGACCATCGCGACCACGGGCTTCGGCAGCGTGCGGATCTGGCGCTGCAGGTCGAGCACGTTGAGGCGAGGAACCCCGTCGCTGCCGACGTAGCCGCCCTTGCCGCGCACGCGCTGATCCCCGCCCGAGCAGAACGCCTCGCGGCCCTGTCCGGTGAGAATGACGACGCCGATGTCCGGGTCGTCGCGCGCGTCCGCGAATGCCGCCTGCATCTCCCGCACGGTCTCCGGGCGGAACGCGTTGCGGACCTCCGGCCGGTTGATCGTGATCTTGGCGATGCCCTCGTCGGCCTTCGCGTAGAGGATGTCGGTGTAGCCGGGAATGTTCTTCCACGCGGGAACGACGGGTGCGGCCGGGTCTTGCATCGTGCTCTCCGTTTCTCAATCGATCTTGGCGCCGGACTGCCGGACGATCCTCGCCCATTTCACCGCTTCGGCCGCGATGTACCGCGCGAACTCGTCCGGTGTGTCCGGCGCCGCCTGCGCGCCGTGCGCGAGCAGCGTTTCCCTGAGCTGCGGATCCTCGAGCGCCTGGTGGATCGCCTGGTTCAACTGGTCGATGATGCGGGCGGGCGTCCCGGCGGGCGCGAAGATGCCGTCCCACGCGCTGATCTCGAATCCGGGCACGCCCGACTCCGCGATCGTCGGGAACCCGGGCGCCGCGGGAAACCGCGCGGCGGTCGACACCGCGAGCCCGCGCACCTTGCCGCCCTTGGCGAGGGGATACGCGTTGGGCATGACGTCGATCATCATCTGGACCTGGCCGCCCATGAGGTCCGCCGCGGCGAGCGCGCCGCCGCGGTAGGGAATGTGCACGATGTCGATCCCGGCCATCGAGCGGAAGAGCTCGCCCGCGAGATGCGACGTCGTCCCGTTGCCCGCGGAGGCGAAGTTGACTTTGCCCGGATGCGCCTTCGCGTACTGGACGAGCTCGGCGACCGAGCTCGCCGGAACCTCCGGATTCACGATCAGCATCGCCGCGATGATCGTCATCCGCGAGATCGGCGCGAGATCCTTGAGCGGGTCGAAACGCAGGTTCCCGTAGAGCGGCGCGTTGATCGCGTGCGTGCCGTTGGTGCCGTAGAGCAGCGTGTAGCCGTCCGGCGCGGCGCGCGCGACGATTTCGGCGCCCACGTTGCCGCCGGCGCCCGGCCGGTTTTCGATGACGATGGATGCGTCGAGCGCCAGCGCGATCCTGGGCACGATCAGGCGCGCGAGCGTGTCGGCGCCGCCACCCGCCGGAAACGGCACGACCAGCCGGATCGGCCGGTCGGGGTACTCGGCCGCCGTCGCGGCGCCGACGAGCGCGCCCGCGGCCAGGACCGCGGCGAGGAGCCGGACGCACGCGCGCCGGGCAAGCCGCGGCTGCCTCGCGACGGACGGGGATCTGTGCGGATCGGCGGGGGAGTCGTTGCGCCCGGTAAGCTCGGGAGCCAGCATGGGTATTGTCAGCCTCCGCGGCGGGTGGCCCGGCGCGGGAGGATCCTGGGGTCCTTGGACAAGCGGAGGATCGCTGCGATCGCCCGCGGCAGCATCGCGAGGGCCGCTTTCGACGCGAAGTATACGCTGCGACCCCGACGGCGGCCGGCTAAGATGGCGATCGACGGGCCTCTCGAACCCCCCGGCAAGGACAAACCCCGATGCGCGAGCGCTATCTGTCCCATGTCCGCGAAACCCTCGACCGGATTCGCGCCGACGGCTTCTTCAAGACCGAGCGGGTGATCGAGAGCCCGCAATCCCCCGCCATCAGGCTCGCGGGCGGCGACGCCGTGCTCAATTTCTGCGCGAACAACTATCTGGGGCTCGCCAACGACCCGCGACTGGTCGAGGCGGCGAAGGAAGGGCTCGACCGCTACGGCTTCGGCATGGCGTCGGTGCGCTTCATCTGCGGCACGCAGAGCGTGCACAAGGAGCTCGAGGCGGCGCTGGCCGCCTTCCTGCAGACGGACGACTGCATCCTCTATTCGAGCTGCTTCGACGCCAACGGCGGCCTGTTCGAGACGCTGTTGGGCGAGGAGGACGCCGTGATCAGCGACGAACTCAACCATGCGAGCATCGTCGACGGCATAAGGCTGTGCAAGGCGACGCGCTACCGCTACCGCAACAGCGACATGGCGGATCTCGCCGCGAAGCTGCGCGAGGCCGACGCAGCGGGCGCGCGCTTCAAGCTGATCGCGACCGACGGCGTGTTCTCGATGGACGGCGTCATCGCCGACCTCCGCTCGATCTGCGATCTCGCGGACGCGCACGGCGCGCTGGTGATGGTCGACGACTCGCACGCGGTCGGCTTCGTCGGCGCGCACGGCCGCGGCACGCCGGAGGCCTGCGGCGTGGAGGGCCGCGTCGACATCCTCACCGGGACGCTCGGCAAGGCGATGGGGGGCGCCTCCGGCGGCTATACTGCGGGCCGCAGGGAGATCGTGGAGCTCCTGCGCCAGCGGTCGCGGCCCTACCTGTTCTCCAACACGCTGGCGCCGAGCATCGCTGCCGCGTCGCTGCGGGTGCTCGAGCTCCTGCGCGGCGACGAGGGGGAGGCGCTGCGGCGTCGCGTGCACGATAACGGCGCGCGCTTTCGCCGCCAGATGACGGCGCAGGGGTTCGATCTCGTGCCGGGGCAGCACCCGATCATTCCGGTGATGCTGGGCGACGCCGGGCTTGCGACACGGCTCGCCGACGCGCTGCTCGCGGAGGGCATCTACGTGATCGGGTTCTCGTATCCGGTGGTGCCCAGGGGCAAGGCTCGCATCCGCACGCAGATGAGCGCCGCGCACACGGACGCGCAGATCGACCGGGCGGTGGCCGCGTTCGCGAAAGTGGGCAGGGCGCAGGGCGCGATCGGGTGATGCCATGAAACGGACAGGCGGCCGTAGGGCAAGGCCCCGTGGCGGGCTTAGGATGATGCATGCGCCCCCCTCGGGGCCTTGCCCTACGGGCGGACGGGAACGGACGACACGATGAAGGCACTGGCGAAACTCGAGCGCGGCCCCGGACTCACGCTGACCCGCGTCAAGAAGCCCGAAGTGGGGCACAACGACGTGATGATCCGGATCCGGAAGACCGCGATCTGCGGCACCGACATCCACATCTGGAAATGGGACGACTGGGCGCAGAAGACGATCCCCGTGCCCATGCACGTCGGCCACGAGTACGTCGGCGAGATCGTCGAGATGGGGCAGGAGGTGCGCGGCTTCGCGCTCGGCGACCGCGTCTCCGGCGAGGGGCACATCACGTGCGGCTTCTGCCGCAACTGCCGCGCTGGCCGCCGGCACCTGTGCCGCAACACCGTGGGCGTCGGCGTCAACCGCGAGGGCGCGTTCGCCGAGTATCTGGTGATCCCGGCGTTCAACGCGTTCAAGATACCCGACGACATTTCCGACGACCTCGCCGCGATCTTCGATCCGTTCGGCAACGCGACGCACACCGCGCTGTCGTTCAATCTCGTGGGCGAGGACGTGCTGATCACCGGCGCGGGCCCCATCGGCATCATGGCCGCGGCGATCGCCCGCCACGTCGGCGCCCGCCACGTCGTGATCACCGACGTCAACGACTATCGCCTCGGGCTCGCGCGGAAGATGGGCGCGACGCGCGCGGTGAACGTCGCCCGCGAGCCGCTGCGCGGCGTGATGGAGGACCTGCGGATGACCGAAGGCTTCGACGTCGGCATGGAAATGTCCGGCGTCCCGGAGGCCTTCACCGCCATGCTCGAGCACATGAACCACGGCGGCAAGGTGGCGCTGCTCGGCATTCCGCCGCCGCAGATGGCGATCGACTGGAACCAGGTGATCTTCAAGGGCCTCGAGATCAAGGGCATCTACGGGCGCGAGATGTTCGAGACCTGGTACAAGATGGTCGCGATGCTGCAGAGCGGGCTCGACCTCTCGCCGATCATCACGCACCGCTACGCGCTGGAGCAATACGAGACCGCGTTCGCCACGATGCTCTCCGGCGCGAGCGGCAAGGTCATCCTCGACTGGGCGGCGTAGCGTCGGGTCCGGCCTCACCTGGCCCGGCAGCCGGCGTTGTTGCACTGCGGTAGACTTGGCTGGCCCATGGACGCCCGCGCCCTTCCCCTCCCGAGGCCCGACGATACGGCCGCCGCCTCGCCCCGGCTGCGCGAGATCCCGTACAACTACACGTCGTTCTCCGATCGCGAGATCGTGATCCGACTGCTCGGGGAGCCCATGTGGCGGCTGCTCGAGGAGCTGCGCGCAGAGCGCCGCACCGGCCGCTCGGCCCGGATGCTCTTCGAAGTGCTGGGCGACATCTGGGTCGTCGAGCGCAATCCCTACCTGCAGGACGACCTCCTCGACAACCCGAAACGCCAGCGGCTGCTGGTCGCGGCGCTCCTGCACCGGCTGCACGAGATCGACCGGCGCCGGATCGAGAACGCGCGCGCAGGCGGCGTGGTCGACGTCGAGCGCGACGCGAAGGTCGCGCAGCTGATCGCGGCGGCACGCTCCGCGGTCGACCGCTTTGCCCAATCGTTCGCGGAGACCGCCGCGCTGCGCCGGAAGACGCTGCGCGTGCTCGCGCGGTGGACGCACAAGGACAACGTCGCATTCGACGGCTTCGCGCGCGTGTCGCACGTGACCGACGCCACCGACTGGCGCGTCGAGTACCCGTTCGTCGTGCTCTGTCCCGACACCGAGGACGAGGTGCGCGGGCTGGTCGAAGGCTGCATCGAGCTCGGGCTCACGATCGTTCCGCGCGGCGGCGGCACCGGATACACGGGCGGCGCGGTGCCGCTTACCGCGCGCTCGGCCGTCATCAACACCGAGAAGCTCGACCGGCTCTCGGCCGTCGAGCGTGTCGCGATCCGCGCCGGCGCCGATCCCGTTGCGACCATCGACTGCGGCGCGGGCGTGGTCACGCGGCGCGTGATGGACGCCGCTGACGCGGCCGGGCTCGTCTTCGCCGTGGACCCGACGTCCGCGGACGCGTCGTGCATCGGCGGCAACGTGGCCGTCAACGCGGGGGGCAAGAAGGCGGTTCTCTGGGGCACGGCGCTCGACAACCTCGTCTCGTGGCGGATGGTGACCCCCGACGCCGAATGGCTCGAGGTGACGCGGCTCGATCACAACCTCGGCAAGATCCATGATGCCGATGTCGCGACGTTCGAGCTCGCCTGGTACGGCGCCGACGCGACGACAGTCGCGCGCAGGGAGACCCTCGCGATCGCCGGTGCGGCGTTCCGCAGGGCGGGCCTCGGCAAGGACGTCACCGACAAGTTCCTTGGGGGACTGCCCGGTGTGCAGAAGGAGGGCTGCGACGGGCTGATCACCTCGGCGCGGTTCGTGCTGCACCGGATGCCGCCCTTCGTCCGGACGGTCTGCCTGGAGTTCTTCGGGCAGGTGCGCGATTCCACGCCGGCGATCGTCGAGATCAAGCGCTATCTCGACACGCGGCCGGGCGGCGCGATCCTCGCCGGTCTCGAGCACCTGGACGAGCGCTACGTGAAGGCGGTCGGCTACGCGACGAAAGCCAAACGCCACGGCCGCCCGAAGATGGTGCTGCTGGGCGACATCGTCGGCGAGGACGACGCCGCGGTGGCGAAGGCGGCGTCCGAGGTGATCCGGATCGCGAACGCGCGCGGCGCCGAGGGCTTCGTCGCGGTCTCTGCGGAAGCGCGGAAGCGGTTCTGGCAGGACCGCGCGCGCACGGCGGCGATCGCGCGCCACACCAACGCGTTCAAGATCAACGAGGACGTGGTCATCCCGCTCGACCGGCTGGGCGACTACACCGACGGCATCGAGCGGATCAACATCGAGCTCTCGCTTTCCAGCAAGCTCGCGCTCTGCGACGCGCTCGGCGCCTTTTTCGCGGGACCGGCGCTCGCGCACGCGTGGGGGCCGACCGACGACGTGCGTCCGGCCGCGGAGGAGATCGACGCCAAGGTGGAAGAGGCGCAGGCGCTCGTCGGGGCCGTGCGCGCGCGCTGGCAGGACCTGCAGGACCGCATCGACGCGACCTTCGCCGCGCTGCAGGACCATTCGGTGGTCGCGTCGTGGAAGGCCGAGCTCAAGGCGCCGCTGGAAGAGATCTTCGCCGGCCGCGCGTTCGCGCCGGTGCTCGCCCGCTGCAACGGGATCCATCGCGAGGTCCTGCGGCGCCGGGTGTTCGTCGCGCTGCACATGCACGCGGGCGACGGCAACGTGCACACGAACCTGCCCGTCAATTCCGACGACTACGCAATGCTGCAGCAGGCGAACGCCGCCGTCGCGCGGATCATGGCGCTCGCCCGGCGCCTGGGCGGCGTCATCTCGGGCGAGCACGGGATCGGCATCACGAAGCTCGAATACCTGACCGCGGACGAGCTCGCGCCCTTTGCCCGCTACAAGGCGAAGGTCGACCCCGAGGGTCGCTTCAATGGCGGCAAGCTTCTGGCCGGCGCGGACCTTTCCGACGCGTACACGCCGAGCTTTTCGCTTATCGGCCACGAGAGCCTGATCCTGGAGGCGTCCGAGATCGGCCGGATCGCCGACTCGATCAAGGACTGCCTGCGCTGTGGCAAGTGCAAGCCGGTGTGCGCGACGCACGTCCCGCGCGCGAACCTGCTGTACTCGCCGCGCAACAAGATCCTCGCCGCATCGCTGCTCGTCGAGGCTTTCCTCTACGAGGAGCAGACGCGGCGCGGCGTCTCGCTGCGGCACTTCGACGAATTCTCCGACGTCGCCGACCACTGCACGGTTTGCCACAAGTGCGCCTCGCCCTGCCCCGTGGACATCGATTTCGGCGACGTCTCGATCGCGATGCGCAACCTGCTGCGCAAGGAGGGCAGGGCGCCGTTCCGGCCGGCGACCGCGGCGGCGATGTTCTTCCTCAACGCGACCGACCCGACGACGATCAAGCTCGTGCAGCGCGCGCTGGTCGGCTGGGGATACCGCGCGCAGCGGGCGGCCCACGCGGTCGCGAAGCGCCTGGGGCTCCTGCGGGCGCAGACGAAGCGCCCGCCCGCGAGCGTCGGCGCGCCGCCGCTGAAGGAGCAGGTCATCCACTTCATCAACAAGCCGATGCCGGGCGGGTTGCCCAAGCGCACGGCGCGCGCGCTGCTCGACATCGAGGACGCGACGATCGTCCCGATCATCCGCGATCCGAAGAACCGGAGCGAGGACTCGGACGCGGTGTTCTACTTCCCGGGCTGCGGATCGGAGCGCCTGTTCTCGGAAGTCGGGCTGGCGACGCAGGCGATGCTGTGGCACGTCGGCGCGCAGACCGTGCTGCCGCCGGGCTACCTCTGCTGCGGCTATCCGCAGACCGCGTCGGGCAACCACGACCGCGGGCAGCGGATCATCACCGACAACCGCGTGCTCTTCCACCGCGTCGCCAACACGCTCAACTACCTCGACATCAGGACCGTGATCGTCTCCTGCGGGACCTGCATGGACCAGCTCGAGAAGTACGAGTTCGGCGAGATCTTCCCGGGCTGCCGGCTGCTCGACATCCACGAGTACCTGCTCGAGAAGGGGGTCGCGCTCGAAGGCGTCGAGGGCGTCCGCTACATGTACCACGACCCCTGCCACACGCCGATGAAGACGCACGCACCGCTCGCCGTCGTCAACGGGCTGATGGGGTCGCCCGTGGCGCTGAACGAGCGCTGCTGCGGCGAATCCGGAATGCTCGCCACGTCGCGCCCCGACATCTCGACACAGGTCCGCTTCCGCAAGGAGGCCGAGATGCGCAAGGGCGCCGACGCGCTGCGCGCCGACGGCTTCGCCGGCCGGGTCAAGGTCCTGACGAGCTGCCCGTCGTGCCTGCAGGGGCTTTCGCGCTTCGGCGGCGATGCCGGAACGAGCGCCGACTACATCGTGGTGGAGATCGCGCGGCGACTCCTCGGACCCCGCTGGATGGCCGAGTACGTGGCCAACGCGAACCGCGGCGGGATCGAGCGCGTGCTGGTGTAGCGGCGCGAGCCTGGGAGCAGGGGCCCCACGAAGTGGGGATGCGACCGGGGCGAGTCGACGCTGGCGGCCGACGGCGCGCGCGTCCGATTCTTCGGCACCGTGGTGGAGGCCGCGGCGCGCGGCGACGCGGCGCTGCGGACGGCGATTGTGCTATAAAGCGGCGACGGAGCCGCGCTGGCTCCGGGCGGAGGCGAGCACAAGGGAACGATGGCGACCGGTTGCGTGTTCTGCGACGGCGAAGGCGGCCAGCGGCTATGGCGCGATGCGCGCTGTCGCGTGGTCCTCGCCGACGAGCCGTTTCCGGGCTTCTGCCGCGTCATCTGGAATGCGCACGTGCGCGAGATGACCGATCTTCCCGCCGCCAATCGCGCGCATCTCATCCATGTCGTCTACGCGGTCGAGTCGGCGCTGCGCGCGCGGCTCACGCCGACCAAGATGAACCTGGCCTCGCTCGGCAACCAGACGCCGCACCTGCACTGGCACGTGATCCCGCGCTTCGCGGACGACACGCATTTTCCGCAGCCGGTGTGGGGGCCGCGGCAGAGGGACGCCGCGCCGCGCGCGCTCCCGGAGGACTTCACCGCTTCGCTCGCCGGCGATCTCGCCGCGATGCTGGGTCCCTCGGAGGCGGCGTGACGGACGCCCGCATCCGGTGACCGAGCCTCTTGCCCCGGCCGTGACCGCCACGGACGCGCCCGCGACCGGCGACGTGCGCGCGCTCGTCTTCGGCGACGCCGAGAGCGCCAAGCGCTGGGCACACGGGCTGCCGCTCACCAATGTCGCGCTGGTGTGCGAGACCGTCCGCGGCCAGCTCAAGGCCCTCGCGGCGGCGTCCTTCCCGCCGCGCGAGCGGGCGACGATCGCCGAAGTGCTGCGGGACCTGATCGCGTATCTGCACACCGAGCTGGCGCGCCGCTACGCGGGCAAGGCGCAGCCCGCGGTCGATCGCGAATTCGAGGCGGCCGAGCACGCGATCGCGCTCTGGCAGGGGCTGTGGGAGCAGTATTCGGCGTGCCTCAAGCCGCTGCTCGAAAACGATCCCGAGCTCGCCGGCGTCAAGGCGAAGATCGTGCAGCGGGGGCTGTACGTCGGCAAGCAGCTGGTGCTCGTGCACGGGCTCGCGCGGAGGACGGTGCCGGCATCGGTGTGGCAGGAGCTGCACGCCTATTTCCGGCTCGCCGAGATGCTCGACTGCGCGGTGACGGCCGTCTCGGACAACCTGACGCCGAACGGCGTCGGGATCTCGTGCTATTCGACGTTCAGCCACGCGCTGCTGCTGGGGCTCGCCGATCCCTGCTCGATGTCGGTGAAGCAGATCGAGCTGACCGACCGCTGGCTGGCGATGTGGGCGCGCAAGGTCTTTCCCTACGCGCAGCAGCGCGAGACCGAAGGCCCGGTCATCCTCGTCGATCTCGACCGCGGAGCCGGTGCGACGCTCGCGCCGGGCGCGGCGCTCGACCCCGCGAAGTCGCTGCGCTTCGGCTACCCGGGCAAGCTCGCGACCAGCGTGCGCGGGCGCCTGAAGCGGCTGCAGACCGGCGCCAACCCGGCGGAGCTGCAGCTCGGGCAGGATTGCAGCGTCGAGCAGTGCACGGCGCTCCTCGGCCATCTGGACGCGCACTGGTACCAGCTCCCGCGGCGCGCTCCCGGGACACCCCCCGTCACGATCGAGCTCTGCGCCGGCGGCCTGCCGGCCGCGTACTTCCGTGTCAACGGCCGCACGTTCGACCGGACGGATTCGGCCGGGCGCATGTCGTTCGAGGAGGCGCAGCAGCTGCACCTGCTGGGGCCGGTCGCGGACTACGATCGCGGCCGCGAAGACGCGGAGCGGGACTGGGCGTGGGAGCGCTGGCAGGGCGCGTACGAGTGGCGCGACGCATCGCTGTCGCGGCTGTCGGACGCCCACCACCGCTGGTCGCTGGAGCAGCTCGCCATCGCGCGGAGCGACGGGCGGCTGCGCGTCGGCTGCGTGACCCGCGTCGCACTGGGCGGGGAGACGGATCTCGCCTTGTCGCTGCGGCTCTGGTCCGGTGTGCCGAAGGCGATGGCGCTGCTCCCGCTGTCGGCGGCGGGCTCCGACGACTCGCCGGTGCCAGCGCTGATGCTCGCCGAGACGCCCGACGACAAGGGGTGCCTGGTCCTTCCGCCGCGGACGTTCAATCCCAGCCGCGTGCTGCGTTGCGTCGACACCGGCGCCGAGCGCCGGTTCCGCCTCACGCGTCTTCTGCAGCGCGGCGCCGATTTCGAGCGCGCCGCGTTCGAAGAGACCACCTGACTCCGCGGCGGCGCACCCCGCCGCCTCCGCCGATGCCGAACCGACTCGCGGGCGAAACGAGCCCGTACCTGCTGCAGCACGCGGGCAATCCGGTGGACTGGCTCCCCTGGGGCGACGAGGCTCTCGCGCTCGCGCGACGCGACGACAGGCCCATCCTCCTGTCGATCGGCTACTCGGCGTGCCACTGGTGCCACGTGATGGCGCACGAGTCGTTCGAGGACCCGGCGGTCGCCGCCGCGATGAACGCGCATTTCGTCAACATCAAGGTCGACCGCGAGGAGCGCCCCGACCTCGATCAGATCTACCAGACCGCCCACGCCATCCTCACGCGGCGCTCGGGAGGCTGGCCGCTCACGATGTTCCTGACGCCCGACGGCGCGCCGTTCTTCGGCGGCACGTATTTCCCGAAGGAGGGGCGCTACGGGCTTCCGGGCTTCCTCGAGCTGCTGCCGCGCGTCGCGACCGCCTACCGCGAGCAGGGCCCGGCGATCGCGGAGCAGGGGGTGCAGCTCAGGGAGGCGCTCGCGAGCCTCGAGCCCGCGCCGGGCGGCAGCGAAGACCTGCCCGCAGGCGCACGGGCTTCCGCGCTCGCTGCACTCGCGCGGGCGTTCGACCCGGTGGACGGCGGGTTCGGCGCCGCGCCGAAATTTCCGCACGCGCCGGATCTCGAGCTCTGCCTGCGCGCCCACGCGCGCACCGGAGACGCCGGCGCGCTCGCGATGGTCCGCGTCACGCTCGAGAAGATGGCCGACGGCGGCATCCACGACCAGCTGGGCGGCGGGTTCTGCCGCTACAGCGTCGACGCCGAATGGACGATCCCGCACTTCGAGAAGATGCTCTACGACAACGGTCCGCTGCTCGGGCTGTACGCGGACCTGGCCCGCGTGACGGGCGACGCGCGGCACGCGGAGGTCGCGCGCGGCATCGTCGGCTGGATGACGCGGGAAATGCGGGCGGAGGACGGCGCGTTCTTCTCGAGCCTCGACGCGGACAGCGAGGGGGAGGAGGGCAAGTTCTACGTCTGGTCGGCCGACGAGGTCCGCGCGCGGCTCGGGCCGGACGAGCTCGAAGTCGCCGTGCCGCACTACGGCCTCGACCGGCCGCCGAACTTCGAGGGACACGCGTGGAACCTGCGCGTGGCCGTGCCGCTCGCCGAGGTGGCGGCAGGGCTCGGGATCCCGCTCGCCGATGCGCAGGCGCGCATCGCCGCGGCAAAGGCGGCGCTCTTCGCCGCGCGCGAAGCGCGCATCCGGCCGGGACTGGACGACAAGATCCTGACGTCGTGGAACGCGCTCGCGATCGCCGGGCTCGCGCGTGCGGCGCGGGCGCAGGACGAGCCGCGCTGGGTCGACCTGGCGTCCGCCGCCACCGACGCGCTGCGGCGCACCGCGTGGCGCGACGGCCGTCTGCTCGCGACGCGCAAGGGCGAGCGTGCGCACCTCAACGCCTATCTCGACGACTACGCGTTCCTGCTCGCGGCGTTGCTCGAGCTGCTGCAGGCCCGCTTCCGCCCCGAGGACTACGCGTGGGCGCGGAAGCTTGCGGACGTTCTGCTCGACGCCTTCGAGGATCGTACGCACGGCGGCTTTTTCTTCACCAGCCACGACCACGAGCGGCTCTTCCACCGGACCAAACCCGGCCACGACAACGCGACGCCCTCGGGCAACGGCGTGGCCGCCGGCGCGCTGATCGCGCTGGGCCACCTTTGCGCGCAACGGCGCTACGTCGATGCGGGCGAGCGCGCCGTGCGGCTGTACGCGCCGGCGCTCGCGCGGTCCCCGGCGGGATTCGCGTCGCTCGTCGCTGCGCTCGAGGAGGCGGAGCGGCCGCCGACGACGATCCTGCTTGCCGGCGACCACGGGGTCTGCGCGGCCTGGCAGCGCGCGCTCGAGCGCACGCTCCGGCCGTCCGTCCGGATCTTCAACGTCGCGGGCGTGGCGCTGCCGCCCGAGCTCGAGAAGGGGCCGGTGCCGCCCGCGGGGTCCGCCGCCTGGGTATGCCGAGGGACGCAGTGTCTGCCGCCGATCGGCAGCCTGCCGGAAATCGAGCGCGAGCTCGCACGCTGATCAGCCGGCCGGCGGGCGGCCGCGCGGAAGTCAACGCCGCCGGTCCTTGCGCGTTAGGGAAACACCGACGGCGGCGCGCGCGTCGGTCAGTTCGGCGACGACCATCGAAGCGCGGCGGCAGCCGGGGGGCTGGTTCCGCCGGGCGCGGTGGCCTGCGCAGGCCCGTTCGGGTACCATGCGAGCCGCTCTTTTCACATTTCTGACGGAGTTTCGATGAAGATTGCCGCTGCTGTTTTCGCTGTCGCGGGGCTTGTCGCCACCGGTGCCGTGCAAGCCGATGCCGGCGAGGACCTGCTCAAGAAGTCGGGGTGCACCGCCTGCCACGCGATCGACAAGAAGGTGGTCGGGCCGGCCTACGTCGACGTTGCGGCGAAGTACAAGGGCGACGCCGGCGCGGCCGCCAAGCTCGCCGAGAAGGTCAAGAAGGGCGGCTCCGGCGTCTGGGGCCCGGTGCCGATGCCGCCGAACCCGGCGGTCAAGGACGACGACATGAAGACGTTGATCGCCTACATTCTCGCGCTCAAGAAGTAAGCACACGCTTCCTTGCTTGACCCGACTGGCCGGGGCTGCCCCGGCCAGTCTTTTTTCGGGCGGGCAGCGCGGCGGTCCGCGCGCTGCGGCGCCCGGGCGCGGCGCCCCTGCCGGAATCGGCGGCGAACGCCGCGGCGCGGCCGCCGCTTTGACACGCGCAGGTGCGCGACGGTACCCTTGCCGGGTCCGTGCAGGAGAGCGCGGCGCCGGCGTCGAGCCGTCGCCGCCGCCGAAGGCGCAACTCCCACAATCGCTCAGGCACCAGGGACTGCGCGGACGCAATTCGCATCTGGAGAGCGACTGCGCCGCGGTTCGGCGGCAGTCCACCGAAGGGGCACCCGGCGCATCGCATCCGCGCCGCAATCTCTCAGGTAAAAGGACAGACGGGGCGAAGGGGCAGGACCCTTCGGCCCTTTTGTCTTTTCCGACCGGAGGTGCGCTTGCTCAAACAGACACCGTTGAACCCGCTGCACCGCGCCGCGGGCGCGCGCATGGTCGACTTCGGCGGCTGGGACATGCCCGTGAACTACGGCTCCCAGATCGACGAGCATCACGCGGTGCGCAACGATGCCGGGATGTTCGACGTCTCGCACATGCGAGTCGTCGATCTGACCGGCGCGCCGGCGAACGGCGGCGTCCGCGAATTCCTGCGCTATGCGCTCGCGAACAACGTCGACAAGCTGCGCGAGCCGGGCAAGGCACTCTACTCGTGCCTGCTGAAACCCGACGGCACCGTGATCGACGACCTCATCGTTTATTTCCTCCGCGAGGACTTCTTCCGGCTGGTCGTCAACGCGGGCACCGCAGACAAGGACATCGCGTGGTTCCGCCGGCTCATGGCCGAGCGCGCGCCCGCGCTGACGCTCTCCCCGCGCACCGACCTCGCGATGATCGCGGTGCAGGGGCCCAACGCGCGGGCGAAGGTCTGGCGCGCGCTGCCGGGCAGCGAGCAGGTCTCGTCGGCGATCAAGCCGTTCGCCGCAGTCGCGATGGAATCGCCGTGGGGCGAAGCGTTCATCGCCCGCACCGGCTACACCGGCGAGGACGGCTTCGAGATCATGCTTCCCGCGGCCCGCGCGGGTGATCTCTGGCAGGCGCTCGTCGCAGCGGGAGTGCGCCCCGCGGGCCTCGGCGCCCGCGACACGCTGCGGCTCGAGGCCGGCATGAACCTGTATGGCCAGGACATGGACGAGACCGTGTCGCCGCTCGAATCCGGGCTCGCGTGGACCGTCGACCTCGCGAGCCCCCGCGATTTCGTCGGCAAGGCGGCACTGGTCGCGCATCCGCCGACGCGGCAGCTCGCGGGCCTCGTGCTGGTCGACAAGGGAGGCGTGCTGCGCGCGCACCAGATCGTGCACACCGACCACGGCGACGGCGAGATCACGAGCGGCAGCTTCAGCCCGACGCTGAACCTTTCGATCGCACTCGCACGCGTGCCGGCGAGGGTCGCCCCCGGCGACACGGTGCGCGTGGTGGTGCGCGACCGCGAGCTCGCTGCCCGCGTCGTGAAGCCCCCGTTCGCGCGGAACGGCAAGCCCCGCGTGAGCCTGACGCCCTAGAGAACCTCCATCGCCGCATGCGCCAACAGGAGCGAGCATGAACATTCCCGCGAATCTCAAGTACACCGCGTCGCACGAGTGGGTGCGCGCGGAAGCCGACGGCACGGTGTCCGTCGGCATCACCGACCACGCGCAGGCCGCGCTGGGCGATCTCGTCTACCTCGAGCTGCCCGAGGTCGGCCGCAGGCTCTCCGCCGCGGAAGCCTGCGCGGTCGTCGAATCGGTGAAGGCCGCGTCGGACGTCTACGCGCCGCTCGCCGGCGAGGTCGTCGCCGTCAACACCGCGGTGACCGACGCGCCGGAGCAGGTCAACAAGGACGCGTACGCCGCGTGGCTGTTCCGGATCAGGCCGGCCGACGCCGCGGGCCTCGCCGGGCTGCTCGACGCGCGGGCGTACGAGGCGACGACCGGCGACGCGTGATGCGCGCGCTACCCTTTCCCCGCGCGCGGCGATCGCCCCGCCGCGCGCCAACGCGCTTCTCCACGACATGAACGATTCCCGACCCAGACCCGGCGGCATCGCGGCAACGCTCTGCGCGCTCGAACAGGCGAACGCGTTCGTCGCGCGCCATATCGGGCCCTCGCCCGACGATCAGGCGGCGATGCTCGCGGTGCTCGGCCACCCGTCGCGCGCCGCGCTGATGGACGCGATCGTGCCCTCCGCGATCCGCCGCAAGGCGCCGCTCGCCCTTCCCGGCGCGATGACCGAGGCCGAAGCGCTGGCGCGCCTCAAGGGGATCGCCGGCAGGAACAAGGTGCTGAAGTCGTTCATCGGCCAGGGGTATTACGGCACGCACACGCCCGGCGTGATCCTGCGCAACGTGCTCGAGAGCCCGGCCTGGTACACGGCCTACACGCCGTACCAGCCCGAGATCTCGCAAGGCCGGCTGGAGGCGCTCGTCAATTTCCAGACGATGGTCTGCGACATGACGGGAATGGCGATCGCCAACGCGTCGATGCTGGACGAGGCGACCGCCGCCGCCGAAGCGATGACGCTCTGCCAGCGCGTCGGAAAGAGCAGGAGCAGCCGGTTCTTCGTCGCCGATGATGTCTTCCCGCAGACGGTCGACGTCGTGCGCACGCGCGCGAAGCCCCTCGGCATCGACGTCGTCACCGGTCCCGCGGCGGACGCGGCGAAGGCGGGCGCCTTCGCGGTGCTGCTGCAGTACCCGGGCGCGAACGGCGACGTCCGCGACTACGCGGCGCTGGTCGATGCCGTGCACGCGGCCGGCGGGCTCGTCGTTGCCGCCGCCGATCTCCTCGCGCTGACGCTGCTCGCGCCTCCCGGCGAATGGGGCGCCGACGTCGTCGTCGGATCGGCGCAGCGCTTCGGCGTGCCGATGGGCTACGGCGGCCCGCACGCCGGCTTCCTCGCGACGCGCGACGAGTTCAAGCGCTCGATGCCCGGCCGCCTGGTCGGCGTCACTGTCGATGCCAACGGCGGCCCTGCGTACCGGCTCGCTCTGCAGACGCGCGAACAGCACATCCGGCGCGAGAAGGCGACGTCGAACATCTGCACGGCGCAGGTGCTGCTGGCCGTGATCGCCGGCATGTACGCGGTCTACCACGGGCCCGCCGGCCTCGTGCGGATCGCGCGCCGCGTGCATCGGCTGACGACGATCCTGAAGGCCGGCCTCGAGCGGCTCGGCCACGCCGTGCCGACGACGCACTTCTTCGACACGATCGTCGCGGCGACCGGCGCGGCGACGCAGGCGATCCTCGAGCGCGGCGTCGCGCGCGGGATGAATTTCCGCAGGATCGACGAGCGCACGCTCGGGCTGTCGCTCGACGAGACGACGACGCGCGCCGACGTGGAGGCGATCTGGCAGGCGTTCGGCGGCACGGCTGCCGGGGGCGCGCCGGCCGACCTCTTCGCCCTCGCCGCCGATGCGCTGCCGGAGCCGCTGCGGCGCGCTTCGTCCTTCCTGACGCATCCGACGTTCAACCGCTACCACTCGGAAACCGAGATGCTGCGCTACCTGCGCCGGCTCGCGGACCGCGACATCGCGCTCGATCGCGCGATGATCCCGCTCGGGTCGTGCACGATGAAGCTCAACGCGACGTCCGAGATGATCCCGGTCACGTGGCCGGAGTTCGGCGCGCTGCATCCGTTCGCTCCGGCGGATCAGGCGGCGGGCTACCACGAGCTCGTCGCCGACCTCGAGCGGATGCTCTGCGCGGCCACCGGCTACGCGGCCGTGTCGCTGCAGCCCAACGCCGGCTCGCAGGGCGAGTACGCCGGGCTGCTCGTCATCCAGGCGTACCACGAGAGCCGCGGCGAGGGCCACCGCAACGTCTGTCTCATACCCGCCTCCGCGCACGGCACCAATCCCGCCTCCGCGCACATGGTCGGGATGGAGGTCGTCGTCGTGGCCTGCGACAGCGAGGGCAACGTCGACCTCGCGGATCTCGAGGCCAAGGCGCGCGGGCACGGCGCGAGCCTCGCCGCGATCATGGTCACGTACCCGTCGACGCACGGCGTGTTCGAGGCGAGCATCCGGCGCATCTGCGAGATCGTCCACGCGCACGGCGGGCAGGTGTACGTCGACGGCGCGAACCTCAATGCGCTGGTCGGGCTCGCCGCGCCCGGCGAGTTCGGCGCCGACGTCTCGCACCTCAATCTGCACAAGACGTTCTGCATTCCGCACGGCGGCGGCGGTCCCGGCGTGGGCCCGATCGGCGTCGGCGCGCACCTCGCCCCGTTCCTGCCGGGGCACCGGTACCTGCCGCAGCGGCCTCGCGCGATCGGCGCGATCGCGGCGGCGCCGTACGGGTCGGCGTCGATCCTGCCGATCTCGTGGATGTACATCGCGATGATGGGGGCGGAGGGCCTGGCCGCCGCCACGGAGTGCGCGATCCTCGCCGCCAACTATGTCGCGAGGCGCCTGTCCGGGCTCTATCCCGTGCTCTACTCGGGCCCCGGAGGTCTCGTCGCGCACGAGTGCATCCTCGACCTGCGGCCGCTGAAGGAGTCGAGCGACGTCGCCGTCGACGACGTCGCGAAGCGGCTGATGGACTACGGCTTCCACGCGCCGACGATGAGCTTTCCCGTGGCGGGGACGCTGATGATCGAGCCGACGGAGAGCGAGTCGAAGGCGGAGCTCGACCGGTTCGTCGACGCGATGACCGCGATCCGCGAGGAGATCCGCGCGATCGAGGAGGGCCGCGCCGACCGCGCCGACAACGTGCTGAAGCACGCGCCGCACACGGCGGCGGCCGTGTGCGCAGACGAATGGAAGCATGGCTACCGCCGTGAGCTGGCGGCGTTCCCGGCCGCGTCGCTGCGCGAGAACAAGTATTGGCCGCCGGTCGCGCGGGTCGACAACGCCTATGGTGATCGCCACCTGTTCTGCAGCTGCATTCCGCTGTCGGAGTACGCGGAGCACGCGCCGTCCGGCGCGCCCGCGAGCGCCGCCGCAACCTGAAGGGGCCAGGCGCCGGCCGGCTCCCGGATCGCGCTGCTAGAATTGCGCGGCGATCGGGAACGCATGCGCGTCGCAGATCATGCCATTGACTTCACTGAACCGGTGGAAGGCGGCCGCCCTCCACCTCGCCATCAGCGCCGTGATCGCGGCCGTGGTCGTCACGCTGATGCTCGCCGTCTGGTATCCGCAACCGTACTTCGCAGCGATGGGCGGCGAAACGCTGATCATGCTGCTGATCGGCGTCGACGTCGTCATCGGACCGCTGATCACGCTGATCGTCTTCGACCCGAAGAAGAAGCACCTCTGGTTCGACCTGACCGTGATCGCGGCGCTGCAGCTCGCCGCGCTCGCCTACGGCTGCAGCGTGATGTTCAACGCGCGCCCGGTCTACACCGTGTTCGTCGTCGACCGGTTCGAGACCGTGGCCGCCAACCGGGTCGACGCCGCGTCGCTCGCGACCGTCAAGACCGGCGAGTTCCGCACGCTCCCGCTCGACGGTCCGAAGATCATCGCCGCGCGCAGGCCGGACACGGCGGAACGGCAGTCCGCGATCGTCATTTCGGCGATGAACGGCGGCCCGGACCTCGCCAACCTGCCCGAGCTGTATGTGCCGTACGCGCAGTTCCGGCTGGCCGCCGCGCGCAGCGCACGGCCGCTCGCGGAGCTCGCGCAGCGGCAGCCGGACGCCGTGGCGACGATCCGGTCCTTCGTCGCCGGCACGGGGCGCGCCGAAGGCGCATTCGGGTTCCTGCCGATGAAGGCGCGCAACCGTGACATGGCCGTGGTGGTCGACGTGAAGACCGGCGACGTCATCGGCATCCTTCCCGTGTATCCCTGGTGACGCGGCGCGGCCTGTTGCCCTGCCTGCGGCTCGCCGCTGTGCTCGCGGCGTCGCTCGCCGCCACTTGCGCATTGGCGCAGCCGGCGCCTGCGCCGGCGATCGCCGCCCCGTCCTATCTGCTGCTCGACTTCGCGAGCGGCCAGGCGATCGCGGCGGAGCACGCCGACGAGCAGCGCGAGCCGGCGTCGCTCACCAAGCTGATGACCGCCTACCTCGTGTTCGGCGCGCTGCGCGACAAGGCGATCGCGCCGGCGCAGATGGCGCCCGTCTCCACGGCCGCGTGGCACGCGGAAGGCTCGCGGATGTTCATCGAGCCGAGGAAGGCGGTCACGGTCGACGAGCTCCTGCGCGGAATGATCGTGCAGTCCGGCAACGATGCGTCGATCGCGCTGGCCGAGCTCGTCGCCGGCAGCGAGGCCGCGTTCGTCGAAAGGATGAACGCGCAGTCGATCCGGCTCGGGCTCGCGAACACGCATTTCACCAATGCCACCGGGCTCTCCCAGCCGCAGCACTACTCGACGGCCACCGATCTCGCGCGGCTCGCGCACGCGCTGATCCGCGACTTCCCCGACGATTACAGGCTCTACTCGCTGCGCGAGTTCCGCTACAACAACATCACGCAGCCCAACCGGAACCGCCTGCTCTGGATCGATCCGTATGTCGACGGTGTGAAGACCGGGCACACGGAAGCCGCCGGCTGGTGCCTGATCGCGTCCGCCCGGCGCGGCGAGCGGCGGCTCGTCGCGGTGGTGCTCGGGGCGGCATCGGACGCGACGCGCACGAGCGAGGCGCAGAAGCTGCTGAATTACGGTTTCCAGGCGTTCGACACGATCCAGCTCTATCCGTCCGGCAAGCCGGTGTCGAATTTGCGCGTGTGGAAGGGCGCTACGGGCGACGTGGCGGCGGGCTTCCTCGCGGACCAGTACCTCGTGGTGCCGAAGGGCAAGGCCGAGAAGCTCGCGCTCTCGATGACGGCGACCGAGCCGCTGCTGGCGCCGGTGGCCAGGGGTCAGCCGGTGGGCACGCTCAAGGTCGCGCTCGAGGGCAAGACGCTGACGGAGCTCCCGGTCGTGGCGCTCGCCGACGTCCCGGTCGCGAACTTCGCCGGTCGCGCGTGGGATACGATACGCCTGTGGTTCAAGTGAGCCCCGGACCCGGAAATCCCCGCGCGGGCGATCCGCCTCCCGAGGGGTTTCATCGCTGAGGAGAGCCATGCTCGTCTATCTCAACGGCCAGTACCTGCCCCTCGAGGACGCGAAGATCTCCGTTCTCGACCGCGGCTTCATCTACGGCGACGGCGTCTACGAGCTCGTGCCCGTGTATCGCCGCCAGCCGTTCCGGCTGCCGCAGCACCTCGCGCGATTGCAGCACAGCCTCGACGGCATACGGCTCGCGAATCCGCACACCGATGCCGAGTGGGCGGCGATCATCGGCGAGCTCGTGCGCCGGCAGCCGTTCGACGACCAGGGCGTGTACTTCCAGGTCACGCGCGGCGTCGCGAAGCGCGACCACGCGTTCCCCCCGGGCGTGCCGGCGACCGTGTTCATGATGAGCAATCCGCTGTCGACGCCGTCGGCGGAGCAGGTCGCGAACGGTGTCGCCGTCGTGACTGCCGAGGACAACCGGTGGCGGCGCTGCGACCTCAAGACGACCTCGCTCGTCGGCAACGTGCTGATGCGCCAGCTCGCGGCGGACGCCGGAGCGGTCGAAACGGTGATGTTTCGCGACGGCTGCCTCACCGAGGCGTCGGCGTCGAATGTCCTCGTCGTGATCGGCGGGACGATCGTCGCCCCGCCGAAGGACAGCCTGATCCTGCCCGGAATCACGTACGGCGCGGCCTACGACTTCGCGCGCGAGGCGGGATTGCCGTTCGAGATCCGTGCGGTCCCGAAGGCCCAGGCGCTCGCCGCGGACGAAATGTGGCTGACGTCGTCGACGAAGGAAGTCCTCGCGGTGACCGTCGTCGACGGCAAGCCGTTTTCGAGCGGCGTCCCCGGCCCGGTGTTCCGGCGGATGCACGCCCTCTTCCAGGCGCACAAGCCCCGCTAGTCTCCGGGCGGGGCACCCGCTACTCGAGCGGCTGCGTCGTCGCGTAGCGGCCGCGGTGGAACACGAGCGCGGCACCCCTGTGCCGAGCGCACGACTCCACCTCGCCGATGAAGAGCATGTGGTCGCCGGCGCGGTGGATCGCGTGGTGGCGGCACTCGAACCACGCCACGCAGCCGTCGATCAGCGGCACGCCGGCGTCGCCCAGCCGATACGGGACGCCTTCGAAGCGGTCGGCGTGGGGGCGCGAGAAGCGCCGCGCAAGGTCCGCCTGGTCGTGGGCGAGCACGTTGATCGCATAGCGCTCGGTGCGCTCGAGTGCAGCGAGCGTGGAGGCGCGGCGGCCGAGGCTCCACACGACGAGCGGCGGGTCGAGCGACACCGAGTTGAACGAGTTCGCCGTGAAGCCCACGAACCGGCCGTCGGGCGCCGGCGCGCAGATCACGGTCACGCCCGTCGCGAACGCACCGAGCGCGTCGCGGAACTCCCGCTCGGTGAACGCGGGGGGGCGGCCGGCGCGATCGCCGGGAGCGGAAGGGGTCACGGAGGTGCCGACGGGGTGGCGTCGGGCCAAAGCCGCGATGGTAACAGCGCCGGAGGCTGTGTCAAAAAGCCGCAGAGCGCGGGTGCCTGGAATCCGGGCGCCGCCGGCCGGCGGTTCTTGCTAAACTGGCCGTCCGTGGCCCTCGGGCGCGGGTGATCGGCGCCGCTGCCGCCACCCGGCGGGTGCCTGCCCAGGCCACGCCTTCAATGGCGGGCTCCACGCGCAACATGGCCGAACCGCTGCAGAAGATCATCGCGAACCGTTACGGCGGGCGCAACCTGCCCGTCATGCTGGTATTGCCCGACGGCGGCCGCGTCCCCCTGTCGTCGAACGCCGAGATCGAGATCCTCGCGCGCACGTGGCGCGGCCTGAAGGCGCTCGCGGCACCGGCGATGGGGGCGCTCGCCCGCGCATACGTGCACAACGACATCGATTTCACCGGCAGCGCGCGCCGGGTGATGGCCATCGTCGACGCCATGGTCGGCGAGATCTCGCACGGCCGCGCCTCGCTGACGGCGCGCTTGCGGATCCTGCAGCACCAGCTGCGCAGCAACCGCGCCAACATCAGCCACCACTACGACGTCTCGAACGCGTTCTACCGGCTCTGGCTCGATGCGCAGATGGTCTATTCGTGCGCGTATTTCCCGACGGAGAGCGCGACTCTGGACGACGCGCAGGCCGCGAAGATCGACCACATCTGCCGCAAGCTGCAGCTGCAGCCGGGCGAGCGCCTGCTCGACATCGGCTGCGGCTGGGGTGGGCTCGTGTTGCGGGCGGCGCAAAAGTACGGCGTCGAGGCCACCGGCATCACGCTGTCGCGGAACCAGTTCGATTACGTCTCCGCGGAAATCGCCACGCGCGGGCTCGCCGGCCGCGTGCGCGTCGAGCTCTCCGACTACCTCGACCTGCCCGAGGACACGCTGTACGACAAGATCGCGAGCGTCGGGATGTTCGAGCACGTGGGGATCGCGCGCTTCCCGCGGTATTTCGGCAAGATCAGGAAGATCCTGAAGCCGGGCGGGCTCGTGCTCAATCACGGGATCACGCACAATCCGCTCGGCGCGCAGAACCTCGGCAGCGGCATCGGCGACTTCGTCGAGGAGTACGTCTTCCCCGGCGGCGAGCTCACCCACGTCGCGAAGGTGATCGAGGGGATGGCCGCGCAGGGGCTCGAGGTGATCGACGCCGAGGCGCTGCGCGAGCACTACGCGAAGACGCTTTGGCAGTGGTGCGAGCGCCTCGAGGCGAACGCCGACGCCGCGCGCGCCGAAGTCGGCGAGGAGAAGTACCGCGTGTGGCGGATCTATCTCGCGGGATCCGCGCATGCATTCGACCGCGGCTGGCTGTCGCTGTGGCAGCTGCTCGCCGGCAAGCCGCTCCCCGACGGGCGTCTGCCGCACCCGCTGACGCGCGAGTACATGTACCCGAAGTCCGGCGGCTGAGCCCCGGATTCCGGTGCGCTGCTGCGGGGGTTGCGTTCCTTCCCCTGCGGCACCATGTTCAAACGATGCACGCGCTTCCGATGCCGCCCGCAGCCGAATCCCTGCTCGAGTTCCCGACGATGTTCCCGATCAAGGTGATGGGGCGCACGCAGGACGGCTTCGCGCAGGCGATCGTGGCCGTCGTGCAGAAGCACGCGCCGGATTTCGACGCGGCGACGATGGAAATGCGCGCGTCGAGCGCGGGGAAGTACCTGTCTCTCACGTGCACGATCAATGCGACGTCGCGCGAGCAGCTCGACAGCCTGTACCGCGACCTGACCTCGCACCCGATGGTCACGATGGTGCTCTGAGTCCTGCCGTGGACACTCGCGATCACGGCGTCGATCGGGGCCCTTCGTCCGCGGGAACGCCGCCGGCACCGGTCACACCGGCCGCCGCCGCCGCGATCCGCACACTAGGCCGCACCGAATACGAGCCCACGTGGCGCGCGATGCAGGCGTTCACCGCAGCGCGCAGCGCCGGGGCGCGCGACGAGATCTGGCTGACCGAGCACCCGCCCGTCTACACGCTCGGACTCGCGGGCCGCCGCGAGCACCTGCTGCGCGACAACGGCATTCCGGCGATCAAGGTCGACCGCGGCGGGCAGATCACCTACCACGGCCCGGGTCAGCTCGTCGCCTATCTGCTTTTCGACCTGCGGCGCTCGGGGTCCGGCGTCCGAGTGATGGTCCGGACGATCGAGGCCTCGGTGATAGAATGGCTCGATTCGCTGGGCATTTCCGCTTACGGCAAGCCGGCCGCGCCGGGCGTCTACGTGCTGGCCGGCAAGGTCGAGGCGAAGCTCGCCGCGCTCGGGCTCCGCGTCCGCAACGGCTGCACCTATCACGGGCTCGCGGTGAACATCGCCATGGACCTCTCGCCCTTCGCCGACATCGACCCCTGCGGCTACCCGGGGCTCGCGGTCACGCAGCTCGCCGATCTCGGCGTCGCGAAAACGGTCGACGAGGCCGGAGCGGCGCTCGCGCCGATTCTCGCCGCGCGCCTCGCCGCCGCAAGCTGAACATGGACAAGACCCCTCCCCCCGCGTCCAACAGCGCCGGCGTCAAGCAGAGGGGCGACGCGAAGACCGCGCGCATTCCCATCAAGATCGTCCCGGCCGCGCGGCTCAGGAAACCGGACTGGATACGCGTGCGCGCGCCGTCGTCGCCGCGCTTCGCCGAGATCAAGGGCATCCTGCGCGAGCACCGGCTGCACACCGTTTGCGAGGAAGCCTCGTGCCCGAACATCGGCGAGTGCTTTTCCAAGGGCACGGCGACCTTCATGATCATGGGCGACATCTGCACGCGGCGCTGCCCGTTCTGCGACGTCGGCCACGGGCGCCCGCTGCCGCTCGATGCCGACGAGCCCGAAAACCTCGCGCGCACGATCGCGGCGCTCGGCCTCGCCTACGTCGTCATCACGAGCGTCGACCGCGACGACCTGCGCGACGGCGGCGCGCAGCACTTCGTCGACTGCATCCGCGCGGTGCGCGAGCGTTCGCCGGCCACGCAGATCGAGGTGCTCGTCCCCGATTTCCGCGGTCGGCAGGACCGCGCGCTCGACGTCCTCGGCGCAGCGCCGCCCGACGTGATGAACCACAACGTCGAGACGGTGCCGCGGCTGTACCGGCAGGCGCGCCCCGGAGCCGATTATGCGCATTCGCTCGCGCTGCTCCGCGAATTCAAGGCGCGGCATCCCGCGATCCCGACCAAGTCCGGATTGATGGTGGGGCTGGGCGAGACCGACGACGAGATCCTCGCCGTGATGCGCGACATGCGCACGCACGGCGTCGACATGCTGACGATCGGCCAGTACCTGCAGCCGACGGCCGGCCACCTGCCCGTGCTGCGCTACGTGCACCCCGACACGTTCGCGGTGTTCGAGCGCGAGGCCTGCGCGATGGGGTTCCGCCACGCGGCCGTGGGCGCGCTGGTGCGCTCGTCGTACCACGCCGACCGGCAGGCGGAAGGAATTGTCGTGGGCGCGGCTTCGGAAGAACTCCCGGTGGGGCCAGCTTCAGCCGGCTGAAGCCGGCCCCACGGGAGCGGGCCCCAC
>Ga0209048_10000988_pt1 | contig 29824 bp, 21 predicted proteins | sample FrelakmetCRP12CR_FD_187146 | JGI IMG/M metagenome (GOLD analysis project Ga0209048, IMG submission 187146) | Freshwater lake sediment microbial communities from the University of Notre Dame, USA, for methane emissions studies - CRP12 CR (SPAdes)... | ecosystem: Environmental > Aquatic >... | reverse complement strand
TGACAAGCCCCGCCCCTACGACCGATCTCGCTATCCAGACTTTTCGTGACAGGAAAGAAAAGCCGGGCCCCACGGCCCGGCTTTCCGACGTTCAAATCTTCCGACTTCAGTAGGGAACCGTGCCGCTCCATTTCCCGAACGACCTGTACGGGCCGTCGCAGGTCGGGACCGGCGCCTCGACTTTCACGTCCCTCTTCTTCTTCTTGGTCCCGGCGGACGGGCTCAAGTCGCCGCGATCCTTCTCGTGGTCGCAATTCTCGTCTTCATTGTCATCGCCCCGGACCAGGTAGAGGGTCGGCAGTGCTGCCGTCGCTCCCAGCTCGTTGACCTGACTCTTGGAGCTGTCGTCGTACCAGAGCCTCGCGACGCCCGACGGGTCGGGGCTGGCCAGGCAGGAGTTGCGCACGAGCACCTTGAGGCTGATGTTGTCGCCCCCGGCGAACGTCTCTGTCGGGACCGTCAGGGGAATCGTACGCAGGATCGCGTTCTCGAAGCCTTTGCCGCCTCCGGGCACGCCCAGGAGCTCTCCGGAGCTCACCTCGTTGCCGTTCCTTTTCACCACGGCCTTCAGGTCGAACAGAATGCCCGCGTCCTTGTCCTTCTTCAGCCCGATCTTGACCTTGGTCGTCAGGTCGTCCACGGGCCGATCGACGACTTCGTAGTCGGAGAAGCCCTTGCTCTTCCCGCCCGTGCCGGGATCGCTGTTCCCGGTAGCCCCCTTGGGATAGACGGCGTCGGTGATGTCCTGCGTGTAGCACTCGCTATCGTTCGGGCAGGTCTGCGTGTCCTCCGGGGGAATCGGGGCGCGATAGAGCCGGACGTTGTTGAGCTGGTCGAGGGTGGGATAGTCCCAGAACACCTTGTACATGACGTCACCGGAGTAGTCGCAATCTGAGCAGCCGGGAGGGCCCTTTATCGGCAGCGGGTCGTTGACGACGTGGTAGTAGCCGCACGTGCCCCCGGTACCGTCGGGCGCGGCCCCGTCGTACGGGATGCAGTTGGCCGGAGCCAGCGCGGTGTTGAGCCGGGCGTTCAACCCGTCCTTGTCAGTAAAGTAGAACTTGATCGTGAGCGAGAACTCGTGTTCAACGGTGGTCGTGATCTTGATGAAGTGCCCGGTCCCGAAATCGAACTTTCCAGTTGGTTGAGTGGTGGTGAACGTGCATGTAACTTGGCAAGGCCCGTCACAGCCCTCAGGATTGGGAGGGGGAGTGCAGTTGCTATCCTGAGCCAGAGCCGTGCCCGTGGCAACGAGCGCCACGAGCGCCACACCGAATATCACCGCCTTGAGCTGGATCCTCTTTTCCATTTTCCGTCCCTCCTTAGAGAGAGTCGAGGCGTTAACGGGTGCTTGCGGCGGGGCTCGGATTCTCCTCCGGCCCCGCATGAGTAAGGTCTCGGCGCCCGGGTCCAATACCCGCGAGCGCGGCAGAAGGCATCAACCACCTCCTTCCATTCCGTCAATGGCAGGCCAATCATCTCTCGCGCCATTCGGCGAGAGGCGTTACGTGTACCTTTCTTGTGTGAAGCCGCGGAGTATATCGTCGGACTGTCAGCGGCGTTCAAGACCCCCGGCGGCTCCAGCCACCTAAGTGTCAGATCCCAAAGGGCCTGGCCCCCTCGAACCGGCCGCTCGGGCCCCCACTACCCCAGCAGCTCCTTCAGCCGCGCATGCCCCTCCCGGCTGACCGGCACTCGGGAACCGTCGGCAAGGACCGCGACGTGGCTCCCCTTCCCGAAGGGCTCGAGCCGCGCGAGCAGGTCGAGGCGCACGAGGTGGGAGCGGTGGACGCGGACGAACCGCTTCGGGTCGAGCCCCGCCGCGAGGCTCGCCAGAGTCTGCTGCTTGAGGTACGAGCGGCCCTCGCTCTTCAACTCCAGATAGTCGTCCTGCGCTTTGACGGTGTCGAGCTTCTCGACGGGGACGATGTGAACGCGGCTGCCATCCCGGACGACGACGCGCGACAGATACGTTCCCTCCGGGCGTGCCGCGGCGTGGAGCTCTCCGGCGGGAACCACGGCGCCCCGCGCGAGGCGCTCCCTCGCCCGCTCGACGGCGACAGCGATCCGGGCGGCCTCGAAGGGCTTGAGAACGTAGTCCACGGCGTGGACCTCGAAGGCCTTCACCGCGTACGCGTCGTAGGCCGTGACGAACACGACCGCGATCGACGGATCGAGCAGCTCCAGCACCTCGAAGCCGTCGAGCTTGGGCATCTCGATGTCGAGAAACACGATCTGGGGCGAAAGCTCCGCCGCCGACCGCAGGGCCTCGAAGCCGTTGGCGGACTCGCCCACGATCCGCACGCCCGGGACCTTGCCGAGATGCTCGCGCAGGATCAGGCGCGCCGGCTCCTCGTCGTCCACGATGAGGACGCCAACCTCGTCCGCGCCTTTCGTCACGCCGGCATCTCCGCCGGGACGGAGATGACGACGAGATACCGGTCGGCCAGGCGCTTGGCGGCGAAGAGGCCCTCCTCCCCGTAGCGCGCGAAGAGCCGCTTGCGCACGTTCTCGATTCCCCGGCCGCTGCCCGGCCGCGCGGGGCTCTCGGGATCGAACGGATTCTCGATCAGGATCCGCAGCCGCCCGCCGCCGCAGGCGATGCCCAGGCGCAGCGTGCCGCCCTCGACGCGCGTCGCGATTCCGTGGCGGACCGCGTTCTCCACCAGCGGCTGGAGCAGCAGCGGCGGCAGCAGGCAGCGGTTGCCGCGCTCGTCCAGGTCCTCCTCGACTTCGAGCCGAGAACCGAAGCGCAGCGCCTCGACGGCGAGGTACGAGCGCGAGAGCTCGAGCTCCTCGCCCACCGAGATGCTCGTCCTGTCCCCGAGCGAGAGGCTCTTGCGCAGGAAGTCACCCAGGCGCACGCACATCTGCTGCGCCTGCGGCGGATCGCTCGAGGCGAGCGCCGAGATCGAGTTCAGGCTATTGAAGAGAAAGTGCGGCCGGATCTGCGCCTTCAACGCCGCGAGCTCGGCCTCCCGCGCGAGGATGGTCGCCTCCGCCTCGCGCCGCTCCGCCTCGCGCGCCTCCTCGAAGGAGAGCAGCACGTAGTGGAGCGCGGCCGACAGCAGGTAGAGCAGGACGCCGACGGCGAAGAGCGAAGGCACCTGAGCCGCAAAGCGGCCCGGCAGCCCGGCGAAGGGCTTCAGCTCGCCGAGCACGCTCGCCAGCCCCGCGCCCAGGAGCACCCAGACGGAGCTCGCGAGCAGAGCGCCCACGGCGAACGTCGCGATCCCCGCCGCGAGCTTGGATCGTCCCAGACGGTACTGCCTGCACGGATACCAGGTGGACAGCCCGATGAAGGCGAAGGCGAGGGTGAGCGGGACCGCCAGCGCGACGGCCTCGCCGAGGAAGAGGCCGCCCGGCCGCGCGAAGAGCGCCGTCACGATCGCGGCCAGCGGCGCGCAGGCCGCGAGGTACGGCAACAGCCGGCCGCGGCGGGAGAGGATGGGGTGCACTAGAAGGCCCTGGCCCGGTCGCTGAAAAACACCGGTCCCGGCGCAGAAAGGGATCCCTCGGCGCTGCGCGCCTCGGGATGAAAAGTGCTACGCACTTTTCACCTCGACACCGCCGAAGATCGCGACACCCGTGACCGTCAGGGTCTTGCGCGGCCCTTCCGGCGCGGCGTCGCGCTTGCGCGGCTTGTACTCGGCGCTGCCCATGATCGGCGTCGCCTTCATGGCGACGTCCCACGAGTCGGGCACGCGGAGCACGATCCCTCCGAAGAGGGCGAAGAGGTCGATCGAGGCCGAGTCCCCTCCCATCGTCGACTCGCGCAGGTCGATCTCGATCCCGCCGAAGATCACGCCCGCGCTGCCGCCCCTGAAATTCGGCGAGCGGACGGCTCGCGCGCCCCCGCCGAAGAGGGCGAACTCGTTCAGGTACTGCTTCGGCTCCGGGCCGGACGGCGTCCCGCCGGACCCGTCGACCGGGGACGAGCCGGGCCCGGACGCGGTCTCGGAGCGGCGGGTCATCGCCTGCCAGATCATGTGCAGCCCCGCCAGAGCGAGCACGGGCGGCCAGACCTTCCACACGCTGATCCAGAAGACGCCGAGGTTGCGCAACAGGAAGAAGAGGCCGGCCGCGATCTCGAGATACCCCCAGGTGCGCGAGCCCCGCTCCCGCGGGCGGAACGCGTGCGAAATGCCGGCCACGATCAGGATGAGGGGCCAGTACCTCCAGATGCTCCCGGCGTCGAGGACGCCGAAGTTGTCGAGCGTGAAGATCGCGCCGAGGGCGAACAGGATTCCTCCAACCGCGAGCTTCGGCGTCAGGGTGGCGGATGCGTTGTCGTTCATCGTTGCCTCCGAGAAGACTCTACGAACCGGCGCGGCACATTTCTCCCGGTTTTCGGCCAACGGCGCTCCGGCGCCGGTGAACGGATGGTATTCTTCGACCGTTGCCCCGGGTCGAGCGAACGAATCCGGTCTTCGCGCTCCGGCAGCACGGCGAGAGGAGGGAGACCATGGCCACCGAAGTCATCATGCCCCAGATGGGCGAATCCATCGCCGAGGGAACCATCACCAAGTGGTTGAAGAAGGTCGGCGACACCGTCAAGCGCGACGAACCGATCTTCGAGATCTCGACCGACAAGGTGGACGCCGAGATCCCGTCTCCCGTTGCCGGCACGCTCGTCGAGATCAAGGTCCAGGAAGGCGCCACGGTTGCGATCAACACGGTCGTCGGGGTCATCGGAGAGGCCGGCGAGAAGGCCGTTGCCGCTCCAGCTCCCGCTCCCGTCACCGCTAGCGCGCCCGAGCCCCGTCCCGCTGCCCCGGCGCCGCCTCCTGCGCCTGCAGCAGCCGCGCCGCCGCCCCCTGCGCCACCCGTGCGGGCCCCCGAGCCCGCGCAGGCATCGCGTTTTGGCGCTCCGGCGCCCGCTGCCCCGTCGCCCGCCGGCGGGCAGGTCGAGTCCATCGAGGAACGCATCCGCCGCCGCTCCTCGCCGCTCGTCCGCAAGATCGCCCAGGAGCACGCGATCGAGGTCGGCGAGGTCGAGGGGACCGGCATCCACAACCGGGTCACGAAGAACGACATCCTCTCGTACCTCGAGAACCGAAAGGTCGCGGCGGTCCCGTCGCGCGCCGCAGCAGCAGCCGCCCCCGCTGCGGCACCCTCCGCGCCGCAGGTCGGGCGGGCCGAGCCCGCCGAGGCGCCCGCGCCGCGCCCGGCAATCTCCGTGACGGACCGCGACGAAGTCGTGGCGATGACGAAGATCCGCAAGATCACGGCCGAGAACATGATTCTCTCGAAGAGGACATCGGCCCACGTCACGACCGTCTTCCAGGTGGACTACACCAACATCAGCAAGATCCGGCAGAAGCACAAGGAGGCGTTCCTCGAAAAGAACGGCGTGAAGCTGACCTACCTGCCGTTCATCTTCCGGGCCACGATCCAGAGCCTTCGCCAGTTTCCGCAGGTCAACGCCTCGATCGACGGTGAAACAATCGTGTACCACAAGGACATCCACCTCGGGATGGCGGTCGCCCTCGACTGGGGACTCATCGTCCCGGTCATCAAGAACGCCGACGAGAAGTCGATCCTCGGGCTCGCCCGCGCCTCCCAGGACCTGGCCGAGCGCGCCCGCACGAAGCGCTTGAGGCCCGAAGAGATCCAGGGCGGCACCTTCACCGTCACGAACCCGGGAATCTTCGGCGGGCTCTTCGGAACGCCGATCATCCCGCAGCCGCAGGTCGCGATCCTCGGGGTCGGCACGATCGAGAAGCGGCCCGTCGTCGTCACCGACGAGGCGGGGCAGGACGCGCTCGGCATCCGCACGGTCGGCTACCTGGCGCTCTCCTTCGACCATCGCCTCATCGACGGCGCCGACGCGGACCGGTTCATGGCGAGCGTGAAGACGACTCTCGAGTCCGGAGAGTTCGACCTCGGATAGCGGTCGGGACTCTGCCCCTGCGGCTCTTCCCGCCGTTCCCATTCTGGGACGAAGGGCCTGTGCCCTCGTCTTTCTCCTCGCGCTCCTGGTTCGCCTGACCGCGACGGCCCTGGTCGGCTTCTCGACGCTCGGCTTCGGAGACGCCCGGTCCTATCTCTTCGCCGCCACCGAGATCGCGCAACGGGCCCGGTATCCCGACCGCACCGATCCGTTCTTCTTCCGGCCCCCCGCCTACCCATTGTTTCTCGTTGCCGCCACTCTCGGCCACACCGACTGCATTGCCTGCGCGAAAGTCGCCAATTGCGTCCTCGGCGCCGCCGCGGCCCTGCTTCTGTCCCTGCTGTCGGCCCGCATTTTCCGCCGCCGCGCCGTCGCGATCGCTGCAGGGCTGGCCGCCGCCCTCCACCCCGGCTTCGTGCTCCTCTCGACCGAAGTTCAGACCGAGCCGCTGTTCCTCCTGCTCCTGCTCGGCGCCGGACTCTTTCTTTTGGTCGCCGGCGACCGTCCCTCGTCCAACGCGGGTGTCGTCGCCGGCGGCCTGCTCGGCCTGGCGGCCCTGACACGGTCCTCCGCGCTGGCCCTGGCGCCCCTGCTCCTGGCGCCGCTGCTCGACCGCCGCTTCCCGCGCCGCGTCGGTCTTCACCTGGCGGCCTCGGCGGGGCTCGGTTTCCTCGTCGCGCTGACACCCTGGACCCTTCGCAACGCCGTCGTCTTCCACGAGCTCATCCCCGTCAGCGACGCCGGCGGCTTCAGCTTCTACCAGGGAAACTCGATCTGGACCCGCCGCTACTACGCCCTTCGCAACCGTCAGGACTATGCCGCCTGGAACCAGGCGATGGATGACGACGCGCTCCGACACCTGGCCGAAATTGAGAGGGAGGGAAAGCGGACGCCCTCGCAGCGCTCTGCCGCGTTCGCCCGCCTGGCCCTCGAAGACACGCTCGCGGATCCCGCCGGCAGCCTTCGTCTGATCGGACTCAAGGCGTGGCAGTGGCTGCGCCCGTACCCGACTCCCTGGTTCTGGCCGTCGGAGGTCGTCGCGGCCGTCGGGCTGCTCTACTCCGGGATCTACGTCTTTGCCGCCGTCGGGTTCGCGCGCTCCCCGCGACGCGGCGTGGCGGCCTTCTGCACGGCACTCCTGGTCGTCAGCATGGCGGCCCACGTGGTGCTCCAGGTCGTCTGGCGATACCGGGTTCCGTACTGGGACCCCGTGCTGCTCCTGTACGGCACGTTCGGGGCATGGCGGGCCTGCGCCTCCAGTGGCTATCGCCGGGCTACTACTCGGGCGGCCCCGACCGTCTGGCCGGGCAGGACACCTTGCTGCTCGGCCATTGAACCCATGACCTTCGTCTGTCCGATCTGTCGGGCTGCGCTCGTCCGCGAAGCGGACGTCCTGCGCTGCACCGCCTGCGACCGGCGCTCTCCGCTGGATGGGGAAATCGCCGACTTTTCCGAAGGCAGGTACTTCGATGCGTTCGTGCCCGGCCAGCGGCTGACGGATGCACAGCGCCAGGGCCTGGAGTTTGAGATTCCCGGAGCCGCCAGCCGGGTTCGCGACTTCTATCTACCGCTGCTCGCACGGAGCCTCGGCACGAGAACTGGCGGCCTGCGCCTTCTCGACAGCGGCTGCGGCAACGGTCTTTCCGTCGACATCCTCTGCGAGGCCGGGCATGACGCCTGGGGCGTCGACCTTTCGGCCCTGCGCAAATGGCAGTGGCGGGAACGCACCCGAAGAGACCGTCTGGCCTGCGCCGACAGCTTGAGGCTCCCCTTCGCGGACGGCGCCTTCGACGCGATTCTCTGCTCGGGCGTCCTCGAGCACGTTGGCGTGAAGGAGCGCGGCGGCGACCGCTACGAAGTCTCGCCGCTGCCGGACCGCGACGCGCTGCGTCTGCAGTTTCTGGCCGAGCACGTCCGTGTTCTGGCGCCCGGCGGAACGCTCTGGCTCGACTTTCCGAACGGGGCCTTTCCGATCGACTTCTGGCACGGCGTTCGCGCGGGCGCGCCGCGCTGGCACCGCCGGGACGAGGGCTTTCTTCCCACGTTCGAAGAGCTCCAGCGATACGCCCGTGTGCTCGGCAGCGACTGGAGGGTCCGCGGCCGGTCGGCCGTCGGCCGGCTCCGGTTTCGCCAGGTCGGCGCGCATTGGTGGGGCCGGCTTCTTGCTCCTGCGGCCGACACCTATCTGGCTGTTCTCGCCGCGTTTCCGCCGCTGCTCCGGACCGCGGCCAACCCCTTCCTCGTCGTCGAGATGTCGCGCAGGCCCACGGGTTAGACTCTCGCCTCCATGCCCGCGACGGCCGCCCATCCTTCCCTGTCGCCGCTCCACGCCGAGTGGCTCGGCCGAATCTCTTACGACGACGCCCTCGCTCTCCAGCGCGAAGCCTCGTCGCGCGTGGCAGCAGGCGGGCCCGACCGGCTGTTCCTGCTCGAGCACGAGCCGGTCTTCACGCTCGGCCGCAACGCGAGCGCGGCCGACATCCTGTTCACGCCGGAGCGCTGCCGCGAGCTCGGGGTCGCGGTCCGCGAGTCCGACCGGGGCGGAAAGGTCACGTACCACGGCCCCGGCCAGCTCGTCGGCTATCCGATCCTGAACCTTTCCCCGGACCGACGCGACGTGAAGCGCTACGTCACCGACCTCGAGGAGGTGCTCATCCGGACGCTCGCCGGGCTCGGGATCCGGGCCGGCCGGTCCGAGCGCAAGGAGCGAGTGACCTCCGTCTGGGTCGACAACGACAAGATCGCCGCGATCGGCGTCCATCTCTCGCGCTGGATCACGACGCACGGATTCGCGCTGAACGTGACGGACGAGCCTCGGCCCTTCTTCTCGGGCATCGTGCCCTGCGGGATCACCGACGGGGGCGTCACGACGATCGAGCGCCTGCTCGCCCGGCGCGTCGCGCTCGAGGACCTGGTCGTCCCGGTGCTGCGGCATTTCGGAGACGTTTTCGGCCGGGAGATAATCCGCCCGTGAAGAGCGAGCTGCCCGAGCACGGCCGCGCCTCGCGCCTCGAGAGGCCCGAGTGGCTGAAGGTGCGTTTGAACACGACCGGCGAGTACGAGGACGTGCGCCACAGGATGCGGCGCCTCTCCCTCGTGACGGTCTGCGAGGAGGCGCGCTGCCCGAACATCCACGAGTGCTGGGCCCGGGAGCGCACGGCAACCTTCATGCTGATGGGCGACATCTGCACGCGGCATTGCGGCTTCTGCGCGGTCGGCAAGGGCCGGCCGGGCTCGCTCGATCCCGACGAGCCCGAACGCGTCGCCGAGGCCGCGGCCGAGCTCGGCCTCTCGCACGCGGTCGTCACGTCGGTCAACCGCGACGACCTTCCCGACGGCGGCGCCGCCCACTTCGCCGCGACCATCCGGGCGATCCGGCGCCGCAACCCCGCGTGCACGGTCGAGGTCCTGGTCCCCGACTTCCAGGGCGACGCCGCTGCGATCGATGCGGTCCTCGACGCGGCGCCCGAGATCCTGAACCACAACATGGAGACCGTCGCCCGCCTCTACCGGCGCGTGCGACCGGACGCCGGCTACGAACGCTCCCTCGCGCTCATCTCCCGCGCAGCGCGGCGGCGCGACCGGGACGGCCTCGCGCTCAGGACGAAATCCGGGCTCATGGTCGGCCTCGGCGAAACCGAAGAGGAGCTCGTGGCGCTCCTCGGCGACCTGCGCGAGGCCGGCTGCGACATCGCGACGATCGGGCAGTACCTGCAACCGCACGAGCGGCGCCTGCCGATCGAGCGCTACTACACACCGGAGGAGTTCGACCGGCTCCGGCGCAAGGGCGAGGCCATGGGCTTCACCCGCGTCGAATCAGGGCCTCTCGTCCGCTCCTCGTACCACGCCCGCCGCGCCCTCGACGGGCCGGCGGCCTGAGGACCTTCATGCGCCATTTCCGGATTCCGGGCCTCTGCCTGGCCCTCCTTCTTGCTCCGGCGCCGCGCGCGATCGCGCAGACCCGCGGAGCCGTCGAGACCAAACACGTGGACCCCGTGTATCCCGAGAACCTGCTGAAGACCGAGCAGCAGGGCAACGTCCTGCTCTTCGGGCGCATCGATACGGCGGGCCGGGTTCAGGACATCCTCGTCGTCGCCACGACCAACAGGGACTTCTCCGCGCCCGCCGTCGCGGCCGTGCGCCAGTGGCAGTTCCGCCCGGCGATGAAGGACGGCAAGCCGATCGAGATCTTCACCAACGTGGGCGTGCGGTTCCGGATCCAGAACGACAAGCACGGCCGGATCCCCGAGCCGATCCTCGGCGACATCGCGATCTCGCCGGCCGACGCGTCGGGAAAGGCCACCGCGCCGGAGGGCTTTCCTCTCCAGAAGGGCAAGGACCCGGCCCTGCGCGCCGAGGTGCAGCTCGACATGCCGCCGGGAGCGGAGGCGCGAACGCTCGCCGTGCGCGTCGAAGCGCTGTCGCCGGCGGGCAAGCGGCTCGCCGTCTTCCAGCCGCCCGTCTCCGCCCCCGCCGGGGCCACGCAGGTCAAGTTTCCGATCGTCGTCAAGATCGGCGACGACTGGGCCGAAGGCGTGTGGCTCCTGCGCGTGACCGTGGACGGCGCCAACGCCGGGGGCGGGCAGTTCTGGCTCGCGCGCGATCCCGCTCACTTTCACTTCGCGGTCCCGAAGTCGTGACGCCCCTTCGGTCGATCGCGCGGGCGGGTGCCGGGGCCGCCCTCGCCGCCGTCCTCGCCTGCGCGAGCGCAACCGCGCCTTCGCGGGCGACGCCGGCCTGCGCGGGCCTCACTCCCCCGAAGCTCATCCAGGCCGGGCCGGTCAACCTGCCGGCCACTTACGTCAGCGCGCGCCTGGCCGCGGACGTCCTCCAGGAGGTCGTCATCGAGCGCGACGGCGCGGTCGACAAACGCCGCCTCGTCTCGGCGCCGATCGCCAACCTCGCCCCGTTTGCCCAGGTCTGCCTGGAGCGCTCGCGGTTCATTCCGGCCTCCATCGAGGGAAACCCGGTCGCGGTGCGCGGCGTGATCAAGATCCCGATCGGCAACGTGCGCAAGCTGCCGAAGGAGCTGCCCTACGATACGCTCCGCGCCTTCGTCCCGGGCGGCGGGTCGCGCGAGGCGCTCTGGCAGCTCGCCGGCAGCGTCGAGCGCCTGACGCTCGTCGCGCACGTCGGCGACGCGATCCCGCAGGGAGCCGCGATCGTCGCGGTCGCCCCGGCCGGCGCGGAGAAGACGCTGCTCGCGATCCCGGCGGCGCCCGCGCCGCTCGAGATCCAGGAGACGGTGAAGACCGGCAGCTTTCTCTCCGGCGCGGGCGACTACCGCCTCGAGCTGCGCGCCGGGGGCAAGCCCCTCGCGTCCACCACCGTCACGATCGCGGCGGGATTCGAAACGGCGATCGTCAACGCCTGCGAGCCGATCGTCGGTCCGGAAAAAACAGGGCCGGGGCACTGACCCCGGCCCGCACACGATGCCTTCGCCTTCCCGGCGACGACACTCTTCTAGTGTAGTCCTTTCGGCCCCTACTGGAAATCCCGGATGTCGCGGAACGGGGTGTCGCGGTCCCGGAAGTCGGGGCGGTAGTATTTGCCCGCGGTGTCGAGCTCCTGGTGGTAGCCGTTGGAGAGGCCGTTCGCCTCGAGGGCGGCCAGCGCCTGGTCCCATTCCTCGGCGGTGATGGACCGGTTGAGCGCGCCGTACTTCTCGTTCGAGGCGGCCCGGTGGATCGGGTAGTACTGGGCCATGAGCGAGATCGCGACGTTGGAGGAAAGGGTCTCGGCGATCCACGCGAGCGACTCCGCGACACCGGCGGCCTCGTTCGGGAGGACCAGGACGCGCACGAGAAGGCCGCAGCGCAGGAGCCCCTCGTCGTCGAAGTCCAGACGCGAGCCCTTCTGCCGGAACATCTCGAGGAGGGCGGCCCGGGCGCGCGCCGGATAGTCGGGCACCTTCGAGTAGAGCGCGCCGGCGCCCGTGTCGGCGTACTTGAAGTCCGGCAGGTACACGTCCACCACGCCCTCGAGCAGGCGCAGCACCTCGACCGAGTCGTAGGCGTTGGTGTTGTAGACGATCGGCAGCCGCAGCCCCCGGCGCGCCGCGAGAAGCACTGCCCTGGCCATCTGCGGCGCGAAATGGGTGGGCGACACGAAGCCGATGTTGTGACAGCCGCGCTCCTGCAGCTCGAGCGCCAGTTCCGCCAGCCGCTCGACCGGGACCTCGTTCGTCCTCTGCGTCGGGTAGTCCTGGCTGATCTGGTAGTTCTGGCAGTAGACGCAGCGCAGGTTGCAGTTGCCAAAAAAGATGTTGCCGGCCCCGCGCGTTCCCGAGAGCGAGGGCTCTTCGCCGAAGTGGGGCGTGTAGGACGACACGATCGGCCGTTCCCCCGAGGCGCAGGACGCCAGCACGCCGGCCATCCTGTCGTTGCCACAATCGCGCGGGCAGACCGTGCAGGAGCGCAGCAGCGCGTAGAGCTTTTCCACCCGCTCTTCGAGCTCGCCCGTTTCGTAGAGACGCAGGTATCCAGGCTCGGACATGGCGCGAAAGCTTAGCATTGGGGCATGTCGGAATCGTGGGCGACCCGCCGCGCGCGGTGGGGATTCAATCTCTTCCCCGCCTGGCGCGGGACGGGCGCGCGCGTGACGTACATCGCCGCCGACTGGCGCGAGGTGCGCGTGCGGCTGCCACTCTCGCGGCGCACCCGCAACCTCGTGGGCACGATCTTCGGCGGCAGCCTTTACGGCGCGGCCGACCCGATGTACATGATCATGCTGATGCGTGTCCTGGGGCCCGAATACACGGTGTGGGACAAGGCCGCTGCCATCCGCTTTCTCAAGCCGGGCCGGAAAACCCTCTTCGCGCAATTTCTCCTGAGCGACGTCGAAATCGCCGAGATCCGCCGCGCCCTCGAGAGCGCGGAGAAGGTCGATCGCGTGTACACCGTGGAGCTCGCCGACTCGGACGGCGTCGTGCATGCGAGCGTCGAGAAGACGATCCACATCCGGAGAAACCGCTAGAAGGGAAAAGGCGGAAAGCGCTCCGGGTCGTCTACAATGGGCTTTAGATCAATGCGGGACATTCTGGCATGGGCTCTCGCAACCGAACTGCTGGGCCTCGCCGTCCTGCCTCTCCTGCGATCCTACTTCGGCAACCGGCGGGACGCTGCGCTCCTGTCCCGGCCGGTCGGCCTCGCCGCCGTCGCGTACGTCGCGTGGGTCCTCTCGCTCGTCGCGCCCTTCGGGTTCCGGCGCGTCACGGTGATCCTCGCCCTCGGTGCGGTCGCAGCCGTGTCGCTCTTCGTGCGGCGGCGCGCGGAGCCGGACGCGGCGGCCCGCGCAGAATGGTGGGGAGACGAGGAAAAACTCGCGGCGATCCTCTTCTGGGGGGCGACCGGCATCTTCCTCTTCCTCCGCGCCGCCGGCCCGGCGATCCTCGGCGCCGAGAAGTTCATGGATCTCGCGTTCCTGAACTCGCTGGCCCGCTACCCGGCCATGCCGCCGACGGACCCCTGGATGGCGGGCAAGACGATCAACTACTACTACTGGGGCTACCTCCTCGCGGCCGCCGACGCGAAGCTGTCGGGCGTGCCGCCGCTGACGGCCTACAACCTCGCGATCGCGACCTTCGGCGGGTTCTCGTTCGTCGCGGCCGCGTGCCTCGGCCTGCGCCTGTCGCGCGGCCGTCTCGGGGTGGGTCTCTGCGCGGGCGCCGGCGCCGTCTTCGCCGGAAACCTCCAGGGAGCCTTCGACGCATGGGGCGCGCCCTTGGCCGCCGACTTCGACTACTGGCACGCCTCGCGCGTCATCGGGCCCGAGAACTTCAAGACCATCAACGAATTTCCGTTCTTCACGTTCTTCCACGCGGATCTCCATCCGCACCTGCTCGCCTACCCGTTCTTCATCGCGGCCTTCGTGGTCGCCCATCGCCGGGTGGAAGGCGGCGACGCGAAGGGCTTGCGGGGATGGCCCGGAATGCTCCTCGTCGCCCTCGTCGCCGGAACGGCGCGGGCCGCCAATTTCTGGAACCTGCCGGCCATGGCCATCCTGCTCGTCTCGTGCGGCATCTTCCGTTCGACGCGCGGCGCCCGCCTGCCGGGGCTGCGACCCGCCCTCTCCGGCGGGCTGCAAGGCCTCGCCGTCTTCGCCGGATCGCTCTTGCTCTTCTACCCGTACACCGCGTCGTTCCAGCTCGCCGAGCGCGGCCTCGGCCGGGCAACCATGTTTTCGGGCCTGATCGAGTTCCTGGGCGTCTGGGCAATTCTCTTCGCGGTGTGCGTAATGGGCCTCTGGCCGCGAGCCTCGGAGGACTCGGAGGCGGCGCGCCGGCGCAGGGACCTCGGCCTCGCGGTCGCGGCCGGCGTCGCCCTCGCGGCGGGTCTCGCGCTCCAGAGACCGGCGATGACCCTCGTCTTCTTCCTGGTCCTGCTCGCGGCCCGAGCGGCCTGGAAAAGCCTGAGGGCCCCCGACGACGACGCGGCCGGCGTTTTCGCCGCCTTCCTCGTGCTGCTCGGCCTCGGGATGATCGGAGGCTGCGAGATCGTCTACTTCAAAGACACGTACGGGCAGGACCTGCAGCGGATGAACACGATCTTCAAATTCTACCACCAGGCGTGGCCCCTGGTGGCGATCGGCGGTGCGGTCTTCGCCGGGCGCGCCTGGAGCGACGGCGGACGCAGACGCCGCGCCTTTCGCGCCGCGCTCGCGGCCTGCGCGCTCGCGGCCATTCTCTGGCCGGTCAACGTCGCCGTCTCCCGGTTCCGGCAGAAGGACGGCCCCCTCTCGTTGAGCGCCCACCGCGCGCTCGAGCGCCGCGGCAGGGGCGACGCCGCCGTGATCGACTGGCTCGCGTCCAACGCGCCGGTCGGCTCCGTCGTTCTGGAAGCCTCCGGCGATCCCTACTCCGAGTTTGCGCGGATCTCGTCGCACACCGGCATTCCGACGGTGCTCGGGTGGGCCAACCACGAGGGCCTCTGGCGCGCCCGGGCGGGCTCGGAGGAACCGGAGGTCGCCGAGCGCCTGGCGCGCATCAAGCTCTTCTACACGACGCCGGACCCGCGCGTCGCGATGGAGACGCTGCAGAAGTACGGAGTCACCCACGTCGTCGTCGGCGACATGGAGCGCAGGACCTACGGCTCGAACCCCGCGACGGCGTCCTTTCCCTTCCTCTATCCGGTCTTCGCCTCGGAGGGCACGGTGATCTACTCCGTCGCCCGTCCGAAATGAAGATCCTGATGGGGCTCGACTACTACCTTCCGAACTACTCCGGGCTCACCCTCTACGCCGCCGCCATCAGCGAGGGCCTCGTCCGGCGGGGCCACTCCGTATCGGTGCTCACGCACCAGCACAGGCCCGAGCTGCCGCTCGAGAGCGTGGAGCAAGGCGTTCGCGTCGTCCGCGCTCCCGTCGCCGCCCGCTTCGGCAAGGCGCTCGTCGCGCCGGCCATCCTCGCGCGAGCCCTCAAGGAGGTGCCGCGCTCGGACGTGCTGCACCTCCACGCTCCGCTCGTCAACGCCGTGCCCCTGTCCTTCATCGCCTCGACGCTGCGGGTGCCGCTCGTCGTCACGTACCACTGCGACCTCCAGCCGCCCGCGCGCCTCGGCCAGCGGTTCGTCGAGGTCGTGGCCCGGGCCTCGCAGCACTTCGCGCTCGAGCGGGCCAATCGGATCGTCACCAACACCGAGGACTACGCCCGGAACACCCGGCCGCTCGTCGACCGCGCAGAGAAGGTGGGCTGGATCCTGCCTCCCGTCGCCGATCCGCCGCCCTCGAACCTCACACCCGAAGCCGCGCGCCGGCAGTTCGGCATCGGGGGCCGCCCGGTGGTCTTCTTCCTCGGGCGGTTCGCCGAGGAGAAGGGGCTTCCGGTGCTGCTGGCGGCCTTCCCCGAGATCCGGCGCCGCTACCCGGAAGCGGCCCTGGTGCTGGCGGGGACGCGCAACGTCCCCGGCGAGACCGTCCTCGCACAGGTGGAGCCCCTGCTGGCCGACCCCTCCTCCGGCGTCGTCGCGACGGGCGCCGTCCCGCCCGAAACTCTCTCGAGCCTCTTCGCGATCGCCGACGTCCTCGTCCTCCCCTCGGTCAACTCGACCGAATCGTTCGGCCTCGTGCAGGTCGAGGCGATGCTCTCCGGCGTCCCGGTCGTGGCTTCCGACCTTCCCGGCGTGCGCGAGCCCGTCCGGATGACCGCAATGGGACGGATCGCGCGCGCGGGCGACGCCGGGGATCTCGCCCGCAACGTGCTCGACGTCCTGGCCGCGCCGGAACGCTTCCGCCGGCCCCGCCCCGAAATCCGCGCGCTCTTCTCGACCGACAGGACCCTTTCGGAATACGAGGCCGTCTACCGGTCGGTCGCCGGGACTTAGGGGATGGCCACGGGCGACGCGACCGACCGCATCCTGCGCGCGCACCTTCGCGAGATGCCGTTTCACCGGGTGCTGATCCGGACGATCGAGGCGCGCCTCCTGTCGGAGGTGGAGCTGCCTCGCCCGGTCCTCGACATCGGCTGCGGAGACGGCCACTTCGGATCCGTTCTCTTTCCGGGTGGCGCCGAGGTCGGTCTCGACCGCGGCCTCGCGGACCTCGCCGAGGCGCGCGGACGCGGGGTCTACCGGCTACTCGTCGGCGCCGATTCCGGAGCCATGCCGTTCGCGGACGCGCGCTTCGGCTCGGTCGTGTCCAACTGCGTCTTCGAGCACATCCCCGACATCGACCGGACGATCGCCGAGATCGCGCGCGTTCTCCAGCCGGGCGGCGTGTTCGCGTGCACGGTCATCGGCGACCGCTTCCGGGAGCTCCTGACGGACGCGCGCGCCTGGCGCCGGCTCGGCCTTGCGTCGGCCCACCGCGCCTACATCGGCTGGTTCAACCGCAAGGCGGCCCACTTCCACTTCGACTCTCCCGCGCGGTGGACCGAGCGATTCGCGAAGGCGGGCCTCGCGGTCAAGCGCTGGCGCTACTACATGTCCCCCGAAGCGACGCGGGCGATGCACCGCGACCACTACCTGAGCCTCCCTCATCTGGTCGCCCGCAAGCTCACCGGCCGCTGGGTTCCCTTCCCTTTCCTGACCGACACGGAGTTCTGGGCCCGGCGCTTTCGCCGGCTCGCCGACGAGCCCGAACCGAAAGAGGGTTCGTGCATCGCGTTCGTGTGCGCGAAATAGCCAGTTGTCCTGTAGAATGAGCGCTTTAGCGCGACAATGACCCAGCCGAGAGCCTGAGCCGAGTGTCCACGAGCCTCTCCCGCGAGCGCGCTCGCGCGATCCTTTTCGGCCTGCTGCTCGTCGGCGGTTTTTTCCGCTTCCAGGGCCTGACCTGGGACGGCGGGCACCACCTCCACCCGGACGAGCGCTTCATCTCCATGGTGGAGGAAAAGATCGCCTTCCCGAAGTCGGCGGCCGCCTACTTCGACTCCGCCCGCTCGAGCCTGAACCCCTACAACCGGGGCGAAGGCTCCTTCGTCTACGGCAGCCTCCCGATGGTCCTCGCCAAGGCCGTCGCGCCCCTCTTCGGGAAAGCGGGCTACGACTTCACGTACGTCGTCGGCCGCACGCTCTCGGGCCTGTTCGACCTCTTCACGGTCTTCCTCGTCTACCGGATCGCCCGGCGGTTCGCCCGGCGCCGCGCCGCGCTCCTCTCGGCCGGCCTGATGGCCTTCTGCGTCCTCGGCATCCAGCTCTCGCACTTCTGGGCCGTGGACACGTACCTCACGACCTTCAGCGCGGCCACCATGCTCGGCGCCGTGCGGATCGCGCAGGGCCGGTCGGGATGGCGGGGCGAGGCGCTGACCGGGCTCGCCCTCGGCCTGGCCGTCGCCTGCAAGATCACGGCGCTCGCGCTCCTGCTGCCGCTCGGGATCGCGGTCCTCGTCCGCCTCGCGCAGGAGCGTGCCCCGCTCGCGCGGGCCCTCGGCGGCGCGGTGGCGCGCGGCCTGCTGCTTCTGGCGCCCGCGGCCGTCGCGGTGCGGATCTTCCTGCCCTACGTCTTTCTCGGGCCAAGCCCGTTCTCGTTCCGCCTCGATCCCCGCTGGGTGGACGACCTGAAGCGCATCTCCCAGCTCTCGAAGTCGGTCGCAGGATTTCCGCCCGCGCTCCAGTGGGCCGGCCGGACCCTCTTCTTCCCCGTCGAGAACTTCGTGCTCTGGGGCGCGGGGATCGCCTTCGGCCTCACGGCCATCGTGGCCGTCGCCTGGGGCGCCGCCGCGATCGTCCGCCGCCGCGCCTTCGACCTCGCGCCGCTCGTCCTGTACGTCCTCTTCCTCTTCGGGTACCACGGCCTGACGCTCGTCAAGTCGATCCGGTACTTCTATCCCGCGTACCCGTGCCTCGCCGTGCTGACCGGCGCTCTCTTCTCCACGCTCGCGACCCGGGCCGGCTGGCCGCGCCTGGCGCGCGCCGCGGGTGTGGCCGTGCTCGGGGCGACTTTCCTGTGGGCGCTCGCCTTCACCGCGATCTACCGCCGCCCGCAGAGCCGCGTAACCGCGACGCGGTGGATCTACGCCCACGTGCCGGCGCGCCAGCACATCGTCAACGAGTCGTGGGACGACGGCCTCCCCCTGCCGCTGCCTGGTAATGACCCCGCGGTCTACGCGGGCCCGCCGTCTCTGCCCCTCTTCGACCCCGACTCGCGCGACAAGGCGGACATCCTCGTACGCGCCCTCACCGCGGCCGACTGGGTCGCCGTGACGTCCAACCGCGTCTACGTCAACGTCACGCGCGTTCCGCTGGTGTTCCCGATGTCGGTCGCGTACTACCGCGCCCTCTTCGACGGCAGCCTCGGCTTCGAGCGGGCCGCGGACTTCACCTCCTACCCCTCGCTCGGCCCGCTGCGCATCCCGGACGACAGCGCCGAGGAGCAGTTCACCGTCTACGACCATCCGCGCGTGCTCCTCTTCCGCAAGACGCCGCACTTTTCGGCCGACGCGGCGCGAAAGCTCCTCCTTGCCGCAATCCGGGAGACCCCGCCGACCATGAACGAGTGGGAGAAGTGGCCGAGGGCTCTGCGCCGCGTGAGCGCGCCGGTGCGCCCGGACCGCCTCGCCGAACACGCGGCGGCGGCCCCGTCGGTCGAGCCGGGCGACGCCGCCGGATCGCTCGCCGCGGCGGTCGCGTGGTACGTCGCCCTCGCGCTCGTCGGCCTGCTCGCGCTGCCGCTCGTGTGGGCGCTTTTCCCGCGCCTCTCGGACCGCGGATTCGGCTTCGCCCGGATCCTCGGCGTCGTCTTCGCGACCTACGCGATGATGCTCGCGCTGACCTTTCACGCGCTCACGAACAGCCGCCGGGCCGCCGTCCTCTGCCTCGCTCCGGTCGCGCTCGCCTCGGCGTGGGTGTTCCTTCGCGAGCGGCACGACTTCGGGCGCTTCCTGCGCGAGCACCGCCGCGCTCTGCTGCAGAGCGAGATGGTGTTCGCGGCCGGATTCCTGCTCTTTCTCGGGATCCGGGCCCTGAACCCCGAGATCTATTGGGGCGAGAAGCCGATGGACTTCTCGATCCTGAACATCCTGGTCCGGGCGCGGTCGCTTCCGGCGTCGGACCCGTGGCTCGCGGGCGCGCCGCTCGGGTATTACACGTTCGGCCACGAAATGGTCGTCTTCCTCACCCTGCTGACGAACCTCTCCACGCGGTTCACGTTCAATCTCGCCTTCGGCCTGCTCGGCGGAACGATCCTGCAGGGGGCTTACTCGCTCGCGCGCAGCTGGGGCGGGCGGCTGCGCTCGGGTATCGCGGGCGCCGCGCTCACGCTGCTCGTCGGCAACCTCGCCGGCCTGCGGGAGTGGCTTTCCCACAAGCGCTCGCTCGACTGGGACTACTTCTGGGCGACTTCGCGGGTCGTCAAGGACACCATCAACGAGTACCCCTTCTGGAGCCTCACGTTCGCGGACCTCCATGCCCACGTGTTCGCGATCCCGGTCTTCCTCGCCTTCGCGGCCGCGTCGCTCCATCTGTTGCGCCTGCATGTCGCCCCGGCGGCAGGAAGGCGCGCGCGGCTGACGGGCGCTGCCCTGCTCGGCTTTCTCGGCGCCGCGCAGGCGCTCACCAATGCCTGGGACGTGCCCTTGCTCGCGGGCCTCGTCCTGCTGCTGGCGCTCTGCATCGCGCTCGCCGGCGAGCGGCTTTCGTTCTCATCGGTCCTGCGCGCGCTCGGCGCGCTCGCCGTGGCGGGCGGCTCGGCATACCTGCTCGCGCGGCCGCTCTGGGTCCGGGCCGGCGGCGCCCCCGGAATCGGAAAGAACCTCGAGCCCTCGGCCTCCGGTCCCGACCAGCTGACCGTCTTCGGCCTGTTCTTCTTCCTCGCCCTGGCCTGGTGGCTCTCGGTCGCCTCGGACCGGCTCGCCGCCCGGGGCGTCGGGCGCTCCGTGCGATGGGCGCTCGTGACGGTGGCGTCCGCGGCGCTGGCGTTCACGGCACTGCGCCGGCCCGACGCCTTTCTCGCCTGCGCCGTCGTGCTCTTCGTCGCGGCTTTCTTTGCCCTGGCCGAATCCCGTGAAGACCGGCTCGCCCTCGGATTTCTCGCCACCGCGTTCTTCCTCGTGCTCTTCTGCCAGCGCCTCTACATCTATGACCGCATGAACACGTTCTTCAAGCTCTACCTCGAGGCATGGCTGCTCTTCGCGACCGCGACGGCGGCCCTCGTGTTCCGGGCTCGCGAGCGGAGCGGGGCCATCGCGCGCTGGATCCTCCCGGCCCGCGCGGGGGTTGTGCTGCTCGTCGTCGCGTCGCTCTTTACGAGCGTGACGGCCGGGCGTGCCGCGGTCGGCCGCCATTTCGCGCCCTACACGGGCCCGTCGCTCGACGGGTTGCGCTACCTCGAAACGCTCCACCCCGGCGAATACCGCGCGGTCGTCTGGCTGCGCCGCAACGTCGAGGGCACGCCCGTGCTGCTCGAGGCCCAGGGACCGTCCTACCAGGACTTCAGCCGGATCTCGATGTTGACGGGACTGCCGACGGTGCTCGGGTGGGATTACCACGTCAAGCAGCGCGGCAACCCCGACTCCGAGATCGAGGCGCGCCGCCAGGCCGTCAGCGCGATCTACACGAATCCGGACCCGGCGCGCATAGAGGCGCTGCTGCGGCGCTACCGCGTCGGCTACGTGTACGTCGGCTGGCTCGAGAAGAAGACCTATCCCGCGGCGGGCCTGCAGAAATTCCGGACCGACAAGGACCGCTTCCAGCTCGTCTACGAGAACCCCGAGGCTCAGGTCTATCGGGTCGTCGGCGGCCCGGCGCAGGACGTCCTGCTCACGGCCAGGGAGTCGCTGCCCGAAGCCGCGGCCGCTGCGGCCGGCCCGCAGGACGAGGAAGAGGAGAAGCCGGCGATCCAGGAGAGAGCCGACGCGGGCGAGCCCCCGTTCTCGAACCTCCGCGAGCCCCGCGGCGCGGCCGTGGATGGCCAGGGACGGATCTGGATCGCGGACTTCGGGCACTCGCGCCTGCGCGTGTTCGACGCGAACGGCGGCTACCTCGGCGGCTGGGGCGGGCGCGGCGGCGGCGAGTACGGTTTCAAGGAGCTCTGCGGCATCGCGATCGCGGGCGACGCGATGTACGTCGCGGACACCTGGAACGGCCGCGTCCAGGCCTTCACGACCGCGGGCGTCCTGCGCGCCTCGGCGGGCGAGCTCTACGGCCCGCGCGGCGTCGCGATCGCGCCCGACGGCCGCGTCTGGGTCACGGACACCGGGAACCACCGCGTCGTCTCGTACGATCCCCTCCTGCAGGACAGACAGAGCTACGGCAAGCGCGGGACGGGTTCGGGCGAATTCACGAGCCCGATCGGCATCGCCGCAGCGCCCTCGGGCGCGATCTACGTCGCCGACGCCGGCAACCAGAGGATCCAGGTCCTCGGTCCCGACGGCGCCTTCCGCGGCGCCTTCCCCGTGCCCGGCTGGGCCGGCAACGCGGAACCTGGCCTCGCCGTGGACTCGGACGGAACCCTCTATGCGACCGACCCGCCGGCCGGGCTCGTCCTGGCACTCGACCCGTCGGGATCCGTCAAGCGGCGGATGACGACCGACGAGGCCGGGCGCAATTTCGCCAACCCTACGGGTATCGCGATCGACCGGAAAAACCGTATTCTCTACGTCGTCAACTCGGGAAATGCGTCGGTTTCGAAGCTCTCCCTGGCCGAGAGGAGGACTCCTTGAACGACACCGGGACGGCGGTAGAGACCCGAGCGCGGCTCACCGCCGGTGTGCTCCTCTTCATCGGGGCCGTCGCGATTGCCGCGGGGCTGACGCGCTTCTGGGCGCTCGGCGACCGCCCGCTGCACCACGACGAGTCGATCCACGCCTACCAGTCCTACACGTTGTCCAAGGGCGGCGACTGGCGCTACGACCCCGCGTACCACGGGCCGTTCCTCTATTACGTCAACGCTCTGGTCTACAAGGTGTTCGGCGCCTCGGATTTCACGGCGCGCCTCATGCCGGCGGTCTTCGGCCTTCTGCTCATCGCCTTCGCCTGGCCGCTCCGGCGCTGGATCGGAAAGCCGGCTGCCGCCGCTTACGCGATCTTCGTCCTGACCTCGCCCCACTTCGTCTACTTTTCGCGGTTCATCCGGGAGGACCTGTACTCGCTCGTCTTCACTCTCGGGACCATCCTCGCCTTCCAGCGCTTCCTCGAGACCGACCGCTCGAAATGGCTGATGCTCTCCGCGACTGCGTTCGCCCTGGCGGGCGTGACGAAGGAGAACGCCTACATGACGGGCGTTCTCTTCGTCGGCTACGCACTCTGGTGCGTCGTCCGCGGCGCGGGATCGCCCGACGGCCCCCGCCCCGCGGCGGCCGTCCGGAGCGGGCTCTTCTGGACCCTCGGGCGCCTGGCGCCGATCGTGTCCGCGGGCATTCTCTTCATGGTCATCTGGGCCGGGATGTACACGGCCTTCGGCAAGTACCCGGGCGACTGGCTGGCGATCCCGAAGGCCGTCAAGTACTGGATGGGCCAGCACTCGATCGCGCGGATTCCCGGCCCCTGGTACTACTACTTCCCGCAGCTCCTTTTCTACGACACGGCCATCGTCTTCGCCGCCTTCTTCGCGTTCTCGCGCCGCGACTGGAAGACCGATCCGTTCCTGCGCTGCCTGCGCGCCGCGGTCCTTCCGATCGCAGGCTACATGCTCCTGCGCTGGCGCGTCCCGTTCTTCGCGCCCCATGCGATGGTCTGGATCGTCGTGATCCTCGCCGCGGCGGTCGTCCTCACGCTCCGGCGCCCGCCCGCCGAGCCGCCTTCGCTCCCGCCCTTCCTGCAGTTCGTCGCCTTCTGGGCCGCAGGCTCACTCGCGATCTACGGCTGGGCCCGGGAGAAGGTGCCCTGGCTGACGGTCCATCCGCTCCTGCCGCTGACGATCCTCGCGGCTCTCGGCGTCGCAAGGCTCTGGTCCGAGCGCCGGCGCCCCTCTGCCGGGCTCGCGCTCGGGGCCACGCTCCTGCTTCTCTGCGTCAACACGAGCGGGGCGTACCTCGCGGCCTTCCGCTACGGGGCCCACGACGTCGAAAAACAACCGAAGCACGCGGAGATGCTGGCTTACGTGCAGACCTCGAAGGACCTCGTCCGCGCACTCGCGCCGGCCAGGGCCGCGAAGGCCAGGGTGCCCGCCGGCCAGCCGGTGGTGACGGTCGCGGGCGAAGCTGTGTGGCCGCTGACGTGGTATCTCCGCGACGACACCGTCAGCTGGGCCTCGCGCATCGAGCAAGCCTCGACACCCGTGATCGTCGCCGACTGGGACCAGGAAGGCGCGCTCGAGAAACAACTGACCGGAAAGTACGACGCGAAGCGGGTTCCGATCCGCGCGTGGTGGTTCCCGGACCCGACGAAGGACGGCGACAAGACCCGCCCCACCTTCCGCGACATGGTGCGCCTGTGGCTTTTCCACGAGATCTGGAGCCCGATCGGGTCGCAGGATGCGACCTTCTTCGTTCGCAAGGACCTGACCGGCTCCGGCACCCTCGAGCCCCTGCAGCTCCAGGTCCAGGACACCTCGTCGCGCGACTACCCCGCCGACGGGACAGAACTGCCTGCGGCCCGGGTCTTCGGCGCCGCCGGCAACGGTCCGGGCCAGTTCGCCGAGCCGCGCGGCGTGGCCGTGGACCCGAGCGGCAACATCTATGTCGCGGACACGAAGAACAGCCGGATCGAGGTCCTCGACGCCAACGGCACTTTCTTGCGCACCCTCGGATCGCGCGGAAATGGCGACGGCCAGCTCAACGAAGCCTGCGGCGTCACCGTCGCCGGCAACGGCGAGGTCTACGTCGCCGACACCTGGAACCACCGCGTCGCGCGCTTCGGGCCGGGCGGCGAGTGGCGCGGATTCTGGACGGACCCCGAGCGGGCCTTCTTCGGGCCGCGCAGCCTCGTGATCTCCGGCGGATCGCTCTACGTCTCCGACACCGGCAACAAGCGCATCGTGCGGTTCGACGCGGCGACGGGCACCGTCACGGGCCGCTGGGGAGGCGCCGGCTCCGGGCCGGGCCAGTTCGTCGAGCCGGTGGGCCTCGCCGCCGATCCCTCGGGCCGCATCTACGTCGCCGACACCGGCAACCACCGCGTCCAGGTCTTCGATCCCGAGGGCAAGTTCCTGCGGCAGTTTCCGGTTTTCGGCTGGAAGGATTTCTACACCGAGCCGTACCTGGCGATCGGTCCGTCCGACAGCGTTTTCGTGACGGATTCCTGGAAGGGCCGGATTGCTCACTACGACGCCGCGGGAGCGCTCCTCCATGCGTACAAGGCCGACGGCCTGAAGCGCCCGACCGGCATCGCGATCGACGGCTTCGGCCACGTCCTCGTCACCGACCGCGACATGAATCGCGTCCTCGCATGGCCGCTCGATGCGTTTCGATGAAAAGGGAGACCTCCGCAATGATTGAGACACCGACGAACACCGCCACAGCGATCTTTCGCCTCCGAAAGACGGCCGCGCCTGCCCTGGGCGTCCTGCTCGCGCTTGCCGCTGCTTCCGGCTGCAAGCGCGCGGAGCAGCCTGCCGCGGCCGGCGCCCCGGCGCCGCCCTCGGCCGGCGCCGCCGCCTCGGCAACGCCCGCCCCGGCCGCCGACGCGCCGCCCGTCATTCGGGACAGCGCGGAGGCCGGCAAGGCGCCCTGGGCCGGCCTGGCCGAGCCGCGCGGGCTCGCGCTCGACGGCCGCGGCCGACTCTGGGTCGCCGACTTCGGCCACTCCCGCGTCGCGATCTTCGATGAGAGCGGCGGCACCCTGGGCGGTTGGGGCGGCGTGCGCGGCAACGGCAAGTACCAGCTCCAGGACCCGGCCGACGTCGCGATCCGCGGCGACGACGTCTACGTCGCAGACACCTGGAACGGCCGCGTCCAGCAGTTCACGACCTCCGGGCAGTTTCGCCAGACGGCCGCGGCCGAGCTCTACGGGCCGCGCGGCGTCGCGGTCGCTCCGGACGGCGTCGTCTGGGTCGCGGACTCGGGGAACAATCGCCTCGCCCTGCTCCAGGCCGGCCAGCCCACGCGTTTCGTCGGCAAAGGCGGCGCCGGGGCGGATGCACTCCTCTCCCCCGTCGGCGTCGCCACGAGCCCGTCGCACGTCTACGTCGCCGACATCGGCAACCACCGGATCCAGGTGCTCGGACTCGACGGCAAGTTCCAGAGGTCGATCCCGGTCGCGGCCTGGAAGGAAACGATGGAGCCCTATATCGCGACGGACGAGAAGGAGAACCTCTACGTCTCCGTGCCCGCCGGCAGCGCGGTGCTCGAGCTCGACCGCTCCGGCAAGGTCCTGCACAAGTGGGACACGGACGACGCCGGGAAAAAGTTCCTGAAGCCCTCCGGCCTCGCGCTCGACGCGAAGAGCGGGATCCTCTACGTCGCCGACGCGGCCGCCAACGCCGTCGCGACGATCCACGTCGCCGGGAAGAAACCGTGACGCGCGGGTGAGTCCGGCCTCGAGGGCGCAGCGCACGGGCAGCCGCGGCGCATCGCGCTGGCTCTACTACCTCTCCTCGATCCCGACGATCCTCGGCGGGATGCGCCCCCGGGGTGCGGTGTTGCGCCTTTTTCTCGGGCTACCCGTCCGGCGGCCCCTCGAAATCACGCTGGGCAGCGGCCTGCGCTTTCGCGTCCGCACCCGCATGGATGCGTGGGTTCTGAAGGAGACCTGCCTCGACCGCGACTACGAGCGCCAGACGCGCCTCGGGCGCGACTGGACGGTCGTGGACGTCGGCGCCGCGATGGGCGACTTCACCGTCCACGCCGCGCGGCTGTGCCCGGGCGGAACCGTCCACGCCTTCGAGCCTCTTCCCGAGTCCTTCGCGCGTCTGGAGGAGCACGTGCGCGTCAACGGCGTCACGAACGTGCGGGCTTCCGCGGTTGCGATCGCCGGCCAGGAAGGGACTCTCGCGCTCTACACCGTGACGGGGCTCTCGGGCCAGCACCGGACCGCGGGCGACGGGACCTCCGCCGCGGCCCCCCTGATCACCGTGCGCGCGATGACGCTCGGGCAGGCCTTCGAGCGGCACGGCATCGCGCGGTGCGATCTCCTCAAGATCGACTGCGAGGGCGCGGAGTTCGAGATTCTCCTGGGGCTCGCGCCGGAGGTTTTCTCTCGCATCGCCCGGATCGTTCTCGAGTACCACGACCACGTCACAGCGCACACGCACGAGGAGCTCGCGCGCCTGCTCGAAGAGCGCGGCTTCGACGTCACCGTGCGCGCCAATCCGGCCTGGCGCGAGCTGGGGTTTCTGTTCGCAACGAATCGCTCCCTCGTTTCGACCTAGATCTTCCGCAGGGTGCGTTTCGCCCACTACCGGACCAAGTAGACGCCGAAGTTGCGGTCCGGGTGCGACTGCGGAAGGATCCGCGCCACCCCCTCGGGGTAGAGGCGCCGGAGCGTCTCGACGCGCTCGATGTCGCTCGACCGGTAGAGGAAGACGAGCGGCCGCGCCGTCAACCCCTCTGGCACGGCCGGAGGCGCGATGTTATGGGCGTCGACCCAGGCCGGGTCCCCGAGCTCGAACGCGATGTTGCGCGCGTCCACCCAGAAGTTCGACGCGAGCAGGTACTGCTGGTCGAGCGGTATGCCCTGCGACTGGTACTGCCGGATCACGGCGGCCATCTCCGTCGCGTGCTCGATCACCGCGTCGTACGAGACACCGAGGCGAACGAAATAGGCCTCGGCGTTCTGGCGCACCGACACGCTCGCCGCCGCGAGCAGCGCCGCCACCCCGGCGACACGCAGGGCCACGCGCTCCCGCAGGAATCCTTGCCAGAGGTACGCGCACGGGAGCCCCACGAGGAGAAAGACCAGCGGGATCGAGGCGCCGGCGCGGTTGAGGCTCGGGTTCTCGTTCGGATAGGCAAACACGAGCGTCGAGGGCAGAGTGAGCGCGAAGAACGCGGGAAGCAGCCACGCCCAGCGCCACGCTCGCCCGGCCGCGTACCGAAGCGTGAGCAGCAGGCCGGCCAGCAGCAGCGCCCCCGAGACCGGATCGAGAAACGGGTCGTACGGAACGAGCACCGTCCACGTCGAGCTGCCCCTCCAGTGAAACGCCTTCGCCATGTTCCAGAGATTGCCGGCAAAAATCGCCAGCGGGCTTCCGGAAAGCTTGGTTTCCACGTCGGTCGCGCGCGTCAGGACCCGGGCCCAGAAGAAGTCGCGGTGCTGGCCGGCGAGCGCGAACTTCAGGACGGGAAGAAAGACGATCGCCGACGTCGCGGCCACCAGAGCCCCGCCCCCGACCGCGCGCCAGCGCTGTCCCCGCCGCCGCCGGTCCAGGAGCGCCGCCGCGACCGCGAGCGGGACGAGCAGCGGCACAATGCGAAAAGACTGATAGCTGCCGAGACCCAGGCCTATCCCGACCCCCGCGGCGAGCAGTGAAACCCGGTCGCCCCGGCGCAACCACCGGAGGAGCGCCCAGAGCACGAACGCCACGATCGGCACCGGGTGGATGTACCCCTGCCCCTGCCGCGCGAGAGACACCGGCCACTTGGCCCACGCGGCGAAGGCCGCCGCCGAAAGCCCCAGGGCCGGCCCGCCGAGCTCAGCCCCGGCCGCGTACAAGGCCGGCAGCAGGAGCAAACCGAAGGCCGCGGTTCCGGCTTTGACCCACAGGTAGCGCATTGGCAAGTGGAGCACCCGGAGAAAGACGGCGCTCCAGTAGTGGGGCAAAGGGGGGACGCCGAGATTTCCGAAGAAGTAGGTTCCCGTCCGCCCCCGAAGGAGGTCCAGCAGGTCGCGCATCTCCTCGGCGTGATCGCTGACCGGGTTGGCGGGGACGCGAGAGAGCTCGTGGAAGGCGAACCAGGCGCCGATAGCCAGGACGACCACGAGCGCGCCGCGGACGATCCATCTTCCAGCGCCGCGGACGGGCGGTGCAGCAGCCCTCGGGCGCCGGGGCGGCCACCAGGCGAGAAGCCACAGAGCCATCGCGGCCACCCACGCGACGACCCCGTCCCGCCGGAACTCCTCGGCCGGCATCCGCCACCAGCAGAGGCCCGCCGCGACGAGGGCGAGAACGAGCGGCACGATCCGAGGCCAGCGCGCCGGCGGATCGAGAGCGCCGAGGGCGTCCGGCGCCGGCGGATCGATCCACGCCGCCGCGATCCAGGCGAGCAGCCCCCCGGCAAGACACGCGATCGCGCTGCGCGACAGCGCCCGGGAGGCCATCGCATCGGAGGCGACCCACAGTGCGCCGAGGCCAGCGAGGGCCAGCCAAGGCGCCACCCGGCGCCGTCCAGTCAGCTTATCCGTCGTATTCAAGCGAAGTTGTCAGCCGATTGTAGCGGCCCTTCGGGCCAAAAACGAAACGGCCGGCCCGAAGGCCGGCCGTCCGCCGGACAGAAAAGTTGGGACGCCTAGTTGAATTGCAGCCCGAGCGCTTTCGCGAGAAAGACCGCCATCTGGCCGCGCGTCAGCGGATTGTCCGGGCAGTACAGGGGCGGACTCGCCTGGCACCCACCCGTGACGCCTGAGGCCGAAAGCGCTTCGATGTACTTGAAGAAGGGATGGCCCGTCGGCACGTCGTTGAATGTCGCCGATCCGGGCGCAGGACTCACGTTGAGATAGTAGCCGATGATCACACCCGAAAAGTTGGTCGTGTTGTCGCCCGCCTGTGTGACCACTCGGACCACTTGCGTCTTGAGATAGTTGTCGACGGTGTAGTTCGGGCTGCCAGTCGCGAAGGAGCAGCCGCCGTTGACATTGAGCGAAACAGTGGTCGGGACGTTGCTTGAGCAGTCTCCGGTGAAATCGCAGTCGTAAAGGGAACCGGTGACCGTATTGGTCGCATTCGTGCTGCAACCATCGAGCTCGAAGTATGCCACCGTCGCTCCCGAGGGAAGGTGTGGGCTCGCCACATAGTAACCCAATGGCACCTGGGAGTAGCGACGAAAAATGTTGCTGCCCTGGTCGTACCAGTAGTCTCGATAGGGCGTATCCAGAGCTGTGGACATGGGCGTGAACTCCGAGGACGGGATTCGGTAGTACGAGATCTGCGCCGTGCCGAAGGTGTCGATCAGCTGCTGACGCGTCGGTCGTTCCTTCACCACCTTCGGAACGGCAGCCGGAACAGGCATCACGTCTCCGTTCTTCTTCGACGGCGCCTCTTGGGCCGAGGCCACTGAAGTGATGAGCAGAAGCACGAGAGCGGTCGGTAAAGCGATCCGTTTCAGATTCATCACGGTCTCCTCTATGAAATTGCGCGAGCGCGCGGGGTCACACGGACTTCGAGCGGGCAGGAAGTTCCCGACAAGTGCGATGCGATGACGATGAACGAATTCTAGCACCAACGGCCGCCTCCGGGGCAGTGACGCCAGTCACCTACGAGCGGAACACCCTCTCTTCCGTCCCGTCCATCCACCGGTCCACGAGCTCGACGCCCTGCATGAGCGAGTGGTCCTGGTTGCCGATCTCGTACTTCCAGGAGCCGAAACGGCCGCGGGAGAAGATGTCGTGCGGCTCGAGGTAGGCGTGGATCGTCTCGAGCGCAGCGTTGCGGTCGACCGACGGGATCGGGTACGAGTGGCCGGCG
>Ga0209048_10000987_pt1 | contig 29824 bp, 22 predicted proteins | sample FrelakmetCRP12CR_FD_187146 | JGI IMG/M metagenome (GOLD analysis project Ga0209048, IMG submission 187146) | Freshwater lake sediment microbial communities from the University of Notre Dame, USA, for methane emissions studies - CRP12 CR (SPAdes)... | ecosystem: Environmental > Aquatic >... | reverse complement strand
TGATGAAGACCGCTTTTGATAATGTCCCAATCCACATTCCAAATGAGTATATGTTTGCTTTCAGCCCCCAGACGTATGGTAACTCGGACAATGTCTCCGGTCACTCGCTTGACCGCGTCTGCCGTGAGGTGGAACAACTAGTCAAGAAGTGGCCTGAACGGTTGACGATGGCTTCCACCGGCGGCCCGGTTACGGGTCACGACGATATCGACGCAACCAGCTGGCAGTCCAATACGAAGAAATTGGAAGGCGCTGGGGCGATGGGCATCGAGTATTCACTGTCCTGCCCGCAGGGCGGCGACGGGACCGAGGGTGCCATCGTCTCGCAGAACGCCATCTTGTCAGCCAGGATAATAGATTGGATCATGCAGGTCGGAGATCCGGACATCCCCAAGTTGTTCAAGTTGTCCGCTGCGGTGACCTCCATCGTACCCATCCTGCGTACCATTCGCAAGGTGCTCGACAAGTACCCAGATAAGAAGGCAGGTATCACGCTGGCGAATTCATTCCCCACACTGGCATTCCGTCCAGCTGAATGTCGGTTATGGGATGAGGGTGTTGTTGTTGGAATGAGCGGTGAAGGTGTCACTCCCATCTCATACCTGACGCTGGCACAGGCAATCCCCGAAGGCATCGAGATCTCAGGCAATGGCGGTCCGATGAATTACAAAGCGGCCATGAACTTCCTCGCGCTGGGTGCGAAGACCGTCCAGTTCTGTACAATCGTTATGAAGCAGGGCTATGGCATCCTGCATGAGTTGGAATCTGGCACATCATTTCTGATGCAAGACCGGGGCGTCCATTCTATAAAAGAACTTATCGGCATCGCCCAGCCGCACCCCATCATCGACTTTATGGCGCTTACCCCGATCAAGAAAATCTCGGAGGTCAACCCGCTCTGGTGCGTCTCGTGTGGCAACTGTGCCCGCTGCCCATACCTGGCAATCATGCTTGATGATAAAGGCCTGCCAAACACCGACCCGGCGCGCTGCATCGGCTGCTCGCTCTGCGCTAAGAAATGCTTCACTGGCGCCATCAACATGCGTGTCCGAAGTGCTGAGGAACTCTCTGTTCTTAAAGAATATTAGGAGACGGACCATGATCACTCGTTTCGAGAACGGGATAATCGTCACTCTTGGCGAAAAGAACCGCATCCTGTGGAATGCAACAGTCGTTACCGACGGAGAACTGGTCGTCGCGGTAGGCGATTCTGGCAAGATGAAGATCCGCTTCCCGGATGCCGAATCCTTCGATTGTTCCGGTCAGATCGTCTTGCCGGGATTCATCTGCGCCCATCACCACTTCTATTCCACAATGGCACGTGGTATGTCCATCCCCGGGGAGCCGGCAGCTAATTTCGTGCAGATCCTAGAACGGCTTTGGTGGAAAGTGGATCGAGCATTGCGCGAGGAAGATATTCTCCTTTCCGCACAACTGCCCTTGATAGATTGCATCCGTAATGGTACGACGACTGTTATCGACCATCACGCCTCCCCCTCCATGCGGGATGGCTCGCTCGACCTTATCGAAACGGCTGTCAGACAGGCAGGTATCCGCGCCTCTTTGTGTTATGAGGTCTCCGATCGTAACACTCCCGGAGGTGGATTAGCGGAGAATGAACGCTTCATTAAGAAAATAGGAAAAGGCGACAACCAGATCGCGGCGATGATGGGTCTGCATGCTTCGTTCACCTTGTCGGATGCAACCATTGAGGAATGCGTTGGCGTAGCCAGGGACGCGGGTGTTGGCTGTCACATCCACGTGGCAGAGGATGCCAGTGACCGCGAGGATTCACTCGCCAAATACAACATGCCAACGGTCAAGCGTCTGAATAGGCTGGGCGTGTCGGGTGAAAACTCCATTTTCGTCCATTGTGTTCACATTGATGATTCAGAGATGGATATTCTCGCGTCGACAAAAACAGCGGTTGTCCACAATCCCGAATCTAACATGAATAACGCCGTAGGAGTTACCCCTCTTTTCAAACTGCTTAAGAAAGATGTGCTGGTCGGTCTCGGAACTGACGGCATGGGCTCGGACATGCTGGCTCAGATGCGCTGCGCCTACCTGCTCCACCGCCTTGCGAATCATGACCCGCGTGTGGGCTTCATAGAAGCGCCCCAATTGCTTCTACAGAATAACCCTCAGATTGCCGAAAGGCAATTCGGATTGCGGCTTGGAGAGATAGCAGAAGGTCGTCCCGCTGACCTGGCAATTCTCGATTATCAGCCCCCCACCCCTCTCAACGAGGCGAATTTCCTAGGGCATCTCATCTTCGGTCTGGTGGACGCGACGGTCGACACAACAGTTTGCCGGGGTAAAGTACTGATGAAGGGCAAGAAAATCCTAAGTATGGACGAAGAGTATCTTGCTGCACGTTCGCGCGAACTTGCCCCACTAATGTGGAAGCGCCTGCAAGAACTCTAACCGATCATGGAACATTTAGCATGCATTTTTTCAGGTAGTTTTGAAGTTAATAATAACAATTATTGGTAAAAGGATTAGTGATCCATGGAACGAATTGCACTTTACCTTCAGGATTCGCATGATCTCCGCGATGGATTAGACTGTGTGCGCTACGCTGAAAGCCGGGGTTTCGAAGCAGTCTGGCAAGCGGAATCACGGCTGGTACGGGATGCCATCGTCCCGATGGCCGCATACGCGGCCGTGACCGAACAAATCAAGGTAGGTTCGGCAGTTATCAACAACTGGACGCGCAACATCGGGCTCCTGGCTGCCACTTTCCTGACCCTGGACGATCTTGCTCCGAACCGCATCATCTGCGGCATCGGTGCATGGTGGGATCCACTGGCTAAAAACGTCGGGATCGACCGCCGCAAACCTTTGACAGCGATGCGTGAGACTGTAACGGTATTGCGCCGCCTGCTAAATATGGAGCGCGTCACTTTCAGTGGTGAGTTCATCCATGTCAATGGGATCGAATTAGATGTGGTTCATGGCCGACGGGAACCTCGTCGTATTCCGATCATGATCGGTGCCACAGGCGATCAGATGATGGAACTTAGCGGTGAAATTGCTGATGGAGTGGTGTTGAATTATTGCGTCCCACCAGAGCATAATGACAATGCCCTCGAATTCCTGGAAAAAGGTGCAAGGAAATCGGGACGCCACCTGGAAGATCTGGAGCGGCCGCAGTTGGTTGTCTGCTCGGTGGATCATGATCATGATAGGGCCGTTGAGGCCAGTAAAATGCTTCTTTGTCAGTACCTCGCCCAGCAACCGCATATTGCCAAAGCAAGCGGCATCTCAATGGAGTTGGTGGCAGAAATCCAAGCCACACTGGGTTGGCCAGCTACCAAGGAGCAAATTAGCAAGGCCAAACACCTAGTCCCGGATGAACTAGTCCTGCGAATTACCGCCTCTGGAACGCCGGACGAGGCACGAATCAAAGTTCAGGAGTATACAAAAAGGGGTGCCACCTGCCCTATTCTCTACTCAGCCGGGGGAGACATAAAACTTCTCATTGACACATTCGCACCTGCCACCTAAGACACACAGGTTATAATCTGTTAAAATATTCAGAAAAGAGAGCCATTTACGTTGCTGCCCAGGTTAATTAAGGCAAAATCCAGGAATATGATTTCCAGCCTTTATTTCAAATAGGATAAAATTATGGCTAATAATCCTAATATAAATAACAATAGTTCTCCAGCAAATCAATTGCGGCTGGAATACGAACGCCAAAATGCGCTCTTTGATGCTCAACTTCCTATCGTCCAGCATTTTCTCGAAGCCCAGGCTCGGCAGATCGGTGAGGCTTATGCCGAACGAACACCGCGAGTCCGTTTTACACTTCCAGACCGGGTCATTGCAGCAAAAGGCACTGAGCCAATTGCTGTTAAGAAAGTTGCACGTGAACAACGTGTTGGTGATTTCGCTGATAAACTAGTCCGACGGGATATCCATGGTACGCTGCGCCGGCGGCTGACTGAGTTGGAACAGTCCAGCGACCAAGCAATTGTTATCGCTGCAAATCTGATCCGCTTTGCTTCAGCAACCCACATCGTTCGTAACATGCTGCCATCTGGCAAAATTGTCACCTATGTACCCGCCGAGGAAGATGACATTCCGTCCATCCCGGTCATCGTGGGAACGGACCTTGAATCAGCGATTACCGCTACAACCGACGCGATTGCAGAAGAAGTGAAGGCAGAGGGCGGTCGAGGCAGCCTCCAGGTTCCATATGTACCGGCTGCGCGACGCTTCTATTTGCCGCAATGGGTGGCCTTCGGCGATAAAGGTGAACTGCTGGTTAATACTGTCAAGGAAGCTGAAGCCAATATCGCATCAATGCAACAATTCCTTAACGTCCTTTTTGCGGCCCGTTCGCTCGCCCCTTACATGGTTGCTGACGATGAGTTTGAAAATAAACGTTATGGAATGCTTGGGCAACTGGTCAACCAGGGAAGGGCACTGGCAAATCATCGAACAAATGAGATTATTAACCTCATCAAAATAAGGGCTGCCGAGCAGAGTCTCAACCGTGGATTAAGCCTGCGCCTGCCATACTTTGACGACCAGGGTCTCCGCATTGAGACGCACGCCTTTGTTGTAATCCCTGCCGGGAGGATTATGTTCGTCCCTGCGTTCGTGGTTCGCGCTGCCCTTGAAGAACAGGCCAAAATAGCCCAGGATACCCGTTTCAGCCACTCCACGCGCAAACATTTGTTGGCTGAACTTCAAATGCTGGGAACTGCCTTTGAGTCCCCCCTCGGCTAAATTTATCCACCAACAAGAAACTAATTTAATCTCTATTGGTTTACTATTGGTAATATTTATTCTCGCCCCCAATCCTGTTTTAATTTATGAGTTCTGCACCCATTCATAGCCTGCGCGTCCCGGATGTATTCCAATCCCTAGAAACATCCGTAAACGGCCTGCCCACAGCCGAGGCAGAGTCGCGTCAATCGCTCTACGGGGACAATGTTCTTTCAGAACAACCAACTCAACCAGAATGGCAGAAATATATCCATCAGATCCGCCATCCATTCATTATTTTGATGTTGCTGGCGGTATTGATCAGTTTCTGGCAAAAAGATTGGACGCTGGCTTTTGTCATCTTGCTTCTAACCATTACCAACAGCGCTTTTTCCTTCTGGCGTGAGAATCGCGCCGAAAAAGCCATCGAAAAATTGCGGAACTTGCTTCCTGCATATGCTCACCTCACCCGTAATGGTACAGAAGCCCATATCCCCGCCAGTCAAGTTGTTCCGGGTGATGTGCTGATCCTAGCTGAGGGCGATAACATCGCTGCAGATGCGCGTGTCGTTGAAGAGTATGGGTTGCGAGTAAATAACGCTTCGCTAACCGGTGAAGCTGTTGCAGCTCGAAAAACAGCAGAAGCATCCATATTACCTAATATCAGTGATCTTGAACGCCCAAATTTGATTTTCGCGGGGACATCAGTGGCATCCGGCACTGGAAAGGCTGTCGTTTATGCCACCGGCATGCTAACCCAGTTTGGCCGAATTGCCCACCTGACCCAGATCGTCCGGGAAGGGCCTTCCAGGTTCCAGAAAGAACTCGAACGCCTAGGAAAAATACTAACCTGGGCTGCAGTGATCATTGGCGGTATCGTTTGGTCCCTTGCCAATTATGAGCCTAATGTGAGCAGTCATTACGCCAATCCACTGCTACTTGCTCTTGGAACCATCGTTGCATTGACCCCAGAAGGCCTACCAGCCACATTGACACTTTCACTAGCGATCGCCGTACAACGGCTGGCCAGCCGCGGTGTATTAGCCAAACGTCTGAATGTTGTCGAAACGCTGGGAAATGTTTCGGTAATTTGTACTGACAAAAGCGGCACGCTAACCCAAAACCAGATGACCGTGCGTGAAGTCTGGGTGGCTCATCAGAAGCTGCAGGTTACTGGAGTAGGCTACGAGCCAAAAGGTCAATTTATTCCATCGCCAGCGAACAACCCCTTTGAAAAGGACCTGCTTACCTTACTGGAAGCAGCACTGTGCTGTAACAATGCCCGTGTCAACCCACCGACAGAAGAACACCCTACCTGGACTAGCCTTGGAGACCAGACCGAGGCAGCTCTTAAGGTTGCAGCGTTGAAATATAACTTGACCGAAGAGGTTGTCACAAAGCTTTTGCCGCGCATCCATGAAATCCCGTTTGATGCCAGGCGAAAACGCATGACCACCATTCACCGTGACATTGACCGAGAGATTGCCTTATTAAAGGGTGCCCCGCGTGAGGTGTTACAGCTTTGTTTACACATCCAGGTTGATGGAGAAAGCCGTCCACTTAATGAGGCAGTTCGTAGCGAGATCCTAGCCGCAAACGACGACTTTGCCCGCCGTGCCTTGCGCGTTCTGGCTTTTGCCCGGCGTGACCTGCCACCTCGTTCCGGTGCATACACAGCAGAGTCTGTCGAACATAACTTAACCTTCCTCGGTCTTATGGCAATGATGGATCCACCGCGACCCGAGGTGGAACAAGCAATTAAAACATGTCGGCAGGCCGGTATACGCATAGTTATGATAACCGGTGATTATGGCCTTACCGCAGAATCGCTTGCGCGGCGCGTTGGGATGGTTACCACCCCCAGTCCTATCATCGTGACTGGTGCCGAACTCGACGCGTTGAGCGAGCTGGCTCTTCAACAACTTTTAGATAAAGAAATAATTTTCGCCCGCATGGCACCTGATCATAAACTCCGGCTGGTTTCAGCTTACCAAGCTCGTGGCGACGTAGTAGCGGTTACCGGTGACGGTGTCAATGACGCACCGGCACTGCGCAAAGCCGATGTGGGTATCGCCATGGGCGTTATCGGAACAGATGTGGCCAAAGAAGCCGCCGATATTATCTTAACCAATGACAATTTCAGCTCCATTGTCGCCGCCATCGAAGAAGGTCGGGCAATTTATGATAATATCCGCAAGTTCATCACTTACATCTTCGCCAGTAATATCCCAGAAGTATTACCTTTCCTGCTAACGGGAGCGATTGGTATCCCGTCTGCATTGACCGTGCGGCAGATATTGGCAATTGATATGGGTACCGACATTCTTCCCGCCCTGGCATTAGGGAGTGAAAAACCCGAACCAGGCATTATGAATTATCCCCCTCGCCCGGCTTCTCAGCCATTATTGGACCGAGGCCTATTGACGCGCTCATTCCTTTGGCTGGGGCTGCTTGAAGCGGGGTTATGCTACATTGGTTTCCTATCCACCTATGTGTTCTCTAATAATGTTTTTCTTCTAAATCTACCTTTCCTGAACGCGATCCATTGGCCTTATCTTTTGAATATTCACGGGAATGTCAATGCAGTCGCCAGTACTGTTTTTCTTGCTGGCGTGGTTACCGTTCAAGTTGGCAACGCCTTTGCCTGTCGTACATCCAAAGCACATATCACCCAGATGGGTTGGGGAAGTAATAAAACTCTTCTTGGTGGAATTGCATTATCATTGTTTATTATTGTCGGATTGGTCTACATTTCTCCACTAGCGAAAGCATTTGACAACCAGGTATTCCCCTTCGTTTTATGGCCAGCACTTTTATTCTATGCACTAGTACTTTACACCATGGAATGGTTCCGAAAAGGATTGATCCGTTGGACAGAAAATAATCAAGGAAATCATACTTCCGAAACCAATGAAAGGAGGAGATGAATTATGAAAGTCATAGTTATGGGTTGTGGACGGATTGGCTCGAGGGTAAGCCAACTTCTATCCGACCAAGGTCACGAGGTTACCGTCATCGACCACGATTCAAATTCTGATGGCCGGCTCGGCCCCACCTTCAAAGGCAGCATCATTAAAGGTCTTGGCTTTGACCGCGACATCCTGATGCAAGCTGATATAGAAAAAGCAGAGGCTTTTGTGGCAGCCAGCCAATCGGATAATGCCAATATTATAGCGGCGCGTATCGCTCGCAACATATTCCATGTACCGCGCGTAGTGGCGCGCTTGTACGATCCACGCCGAGCAGAGATCTATCAGCGACTGGGGCTGACAACAATTTCCTCGACAAACTGGGGGGCGGAACGTATATTTCAAGTATTGACACATATAGACCTTGACGTGTGGAACACGTTCGGGAGCGGGGAAGTCGCTCTTGTCCATGTAGAGCTACCACCGCATTTGACCGGGCGAAGTGTGATGCAATTAAACATTCCCGGCGAGATAATGGTTGTCTCGATCACGCGCAACGACCATGCGTTCGTTCCTGCTTCTGGAACAGAATTTCATGAAGGCGATATCATCCACCTGGTTGTCCTATCATCAGCAATGGACCGTTTGGAAGAATTGCTGGGAATGGAAGGGAGGTAACTATGTTTGTCATTATTGTCGGTGGTGGAAATATTGGCTCGCACCTGGCAAAAATGCTATTGGAAGGCGGGCACATTGTAAAAGTAATCGATGAGCGTCCGGTACTGCTCGAAAAACTCTCTCACGAGCTCCCCGCGAAAGCGATTGTTGCAGGTGATGGCAGTTCCCCACTCACATTGGAAAATGCTGGCATTCGCAAGGCAAACGTACTAGCAGCCGTGACCGGGTCTGATGAAACAAATTTAGTTGTCACATCCCTGGCGCGTTTTGAGTTCAATGTACCGCGGGTTATTGCGCGAGTTAATAATCCAAAAAATGCGTGGCTATTTAATCAGGAAATGGGTGTAGATGTAGCCCTGAACCAGGCTGATATTTTGGCACGGTTGGTAGCCGAAGAGATGTCCCTGGGCGATATGATGACCCTATTAAAATTGCGGAAAGGAGAATTCTCTTTGATTGAAGAGAAAGTCCATCCGCTTTCCCCCAGCGCCAATAAAACCGTGCAGGAAATTCAGCTGCCAAACGATTCTGTCATCGTAGCCATTATCCGTAAAAACCAATTACTTATCCCACACGGCGATACTATCTTGCTGCCTGCGGACGAAGTACTGGCTCTTGTTCATGCTACCCAATTGAAACAACTGGCAATCCTGCTCGGCCCAAAGGATCCTATCACTCGTGATGGAGAAACCGGCTAATTCTCATTCTATTTTTCGTGCGGGTTTGAAAACATGAGTGAGTTTCTCTTGAATTATTTTCCAGACCTCCCCTGTTGAAACGACTATAGAATTCACCACTCACAACGATTACCTTAGGTACCCAAGCAATCTCAATTTCGGAATTGTTGCCTCTAGCATTGTTAAGAAGGCTGACTGCTCGGATGTGAAGGTCTTCCCCCTCACTTTTTGTTCCTGCCATATTTAATGAAAATATCCGTAAAAATGTACCAGTCGAAAGGTGGTTGAAGAAGACTGGCAATACCGTAACAGCTCTTGGATATTAAGCCGAAGCCTGGAGTCAATTGAAGCAAATAGGGCGACCTGACACCGGAATCCGATACCCTCCTGGTGAATGTACTTTCCACTGGACCAGTTAATTATAAGTAGGGGGTTTTTAAGCGTTACCTGATTTCCCAGGACCCCAATTTCAGAGGCGCTAACCAAGGAATTTAATTGTCAGACATCTTCCCTCTCTCTCAGACTCCAGAATGGGTATAATAGGTGTCATCCAACCGGAGTCTATTTATGATTACCGAATATTATCGTCCCCAAACCCTTGAAGAAGCCCTGGAATTGCTATTGCTACCGAATACGCGTCCGCTCGGCGGCGGGACAGTGTTATCTCACTCAAGCACTGAATCTTTCGCTGTTGTAGATCTGCAAGCCGTCGACTTAGGAAAATTACGCAAATCTGGCAACTCTCTCGAAATCGGTGCGACCGTTAAGCTGCAGTCATTGCTCGAATTTCCGCATACGCCTGAAGCGTTAATAACTTCTCTCCAACGAGAGACCCCACTCAACCTGAGGAACATGGGGACTGTAGCGGGTTCTTTAGCAATATGCGACGGGCGCTCACCTTTCGCTACGGTGATGCTGGCATTGGATGCGCGGCTAATTATTGACGATGGACAGTCAATTGGTTACTCTCTCGGAGATTTCCTCCTTTTACGCCACGACCTGCTAAAAAATAAACTAATCACTAAAATCGTAATTCCTCTTCAGATCAAACTTGCCTTTCAGATCGTGGCCCGCAGCCCCGCGGACAAGCCTATTGTCTGTACTGCTCTGGCGCGGTGGCCATCTGGGCGGATGCGGCTTGCCATAGGTGGATGGGGAAATACTCCCACTCTAGCGATGGATGGCAATGAAACCCACACCGGGGACAATTCAACGCGCTCAATACAGGCAGCAGCATCTAATGCTGCCCACGATGCAACTGATGAGTGGGCAAGCGCAGAATATCGGAGTAATGTTGCTGCAGTGCTGTCTAAGAGATGCCTAGATAAAATATCTCTCGACACAATAGAATAATCAGTACACTTCAGTATTTGCCTATAATGACTACTTTACCCTTAGATACTATCCTCACTGGCGACTGTCTCGAAGTTCTGGCCCAACTCCCTGAGAACTCCGCGGACCTTGTCTTTGCAGACCCTCCTTATAATCTGCAACTCTCGAGAGAACTCTGGCGTCCCAATCATACGCGAGTCGCAGCGGTTGAGGATGGTTGGGATAAGTTCCCCAGTTTTGAAGAATATGACCGATTTACACGCCTTTGGCTCTCCGCATGCCGCCGTGTTTTAAAAGATACTGGCACGCTGTGGGTAATCGGAACGTATCATAATATTTACCGTGTCGGTGCGATTTTACAGGAACTGGGTTATTGGATTCTAAATGATGTAGTTTGGCTCAAGACCAACCCGATGCCCAATTTCCGCGGCGTCCGTTTCACTAACGCCCACGAGACACTCATCTGGGTTCAAAAAAACCAGGGTGCAAAGTATACTTTCAATCATCGAGCCTTGAAATCCATAAACGATGATCTGCAAATGCGTTCAGACTGGACACTTCCCATTTGTATTGGAAAGGAACGAATACGCGCAGGCGGCGTAAAAGTCCATTCAACCCAGAAACCTGAATCCTTGCTTTATCGCGTATTGCTCTCCTCTACCAACCTCGGAGATGTTGTGATTGATCCCTTTTTCGGTACAGGTACAACTGGCGCAGTTGCAAAGAAGCTTGGAAGGCATTTTATTGGCATAGAACGAGACAAATTTTATATAAATATCGCCCAGAAACGGATCTCTTCCGTTAAGCCTGCTCCTGAGGAAGTTTTGAACTTTAGAGAACCACGCACAAGCCCACGTGTCCCGTTTGGGGAGCTTCTTGAGGCTGGTCTTCTCCAACCCGGTCAGAGTCTTTATTTCGTTAAAAAAGAGTCCATCACTGCCACAATTCAGGCGAACGGACAACTCCGATGTGGCAATCTGATTGGTTCTATCCATTCAGTGGCTAAATCGCTTTTAGATGGTGTACCTACAAATGGCTGGGATAATTGGCTATACGAAATAGACGGGAAAAGATACGTCATTAACACAATAAGAAAAATCATCCAAAATGAAAAGGCTTTACAAAATGAAACAACATCTCTCAACGCGCAAGATTAACTTGTTCGTCCTCGGCCTCATCGGGATGGTCTTGCTGGCCATTGGTGCTTATTTCTGGGTTACCAATCTGATGGATTCCGCCCAAGGCTACCGCTCCCCGTTTTCTCATACACCGCCCACACCAGGTCAAACTATTACCACTCCCATTACACGTCGTGTTGTAGTCGTCTTGATTGACGCATTAAGGTACGATACCTCAATAAATTCCGCTGTAATGCCTTTCATGAGTGAACTCCGCGCAAAGGGCGCATCAGCCACAATGCATAGCAAGCCGCCATCATTTTCCGCCCCCGGGTGGACAACCATCCTGACCGGTGCTTGGCCGGATATCAATGATAGTCAACTATTCAACCCGCCCGATGAGTTCAGCGCCCGTCCCTTTACGCAGGATGACATCTTTGCCGCCTCCCAGCGTACCGGGCTTACTACCGCCGTCTCAGGCTATATCTGGTTCAAAGGGATGCTTGCTAATAGTGGAGTGGATACTGGGTTCTTCACTCCCGGTGAAGACAACGCTGCTGATATCGAAGTGGTGGCTGCCGCCATGCCCTGGCTCACCGCAGATTATCAACTGGTGCTCATTCATCTCGATCAAGTTGATTATGCTGGACACTACCAAGGCGGACCGCGCAATCCGAACTGGAACGCAGCAGCCAAACGTGCTGATAATATGCTAAGTGAAATTGTTGCACACCTTGATCTGACACAAGATACGGTCCTTGTGATCTCTGATCACGGACAGATCGACCGCGGTGGTCATGGTGGACCGGAGCCGATCACGCTGGTCGAGCCGTTCGTGCTGGTTGGCGCCGGGATTGTCCCCGGCAATTATGGGGATGTGAATATGGTGGATGTCGCCCCCACCCTTGCTGCCTTGCTTGGGACGAACATCCCTGCCAACAACCAGGGACACGTCCTGATGGATATGCTCACCCTAACATCCGAACAAAATGTTGCCATTCAGGATGCCCTAAAGGCTCAGCAATCCCAACTATTTACCGCTTATACGACCGCCATCGGTTCGACTGCCATCGTGGGAAACGGTGAAATTGTCTCTGCAACACAGACCGCCATGGCCCAGGCGCGCCTATCCCGCTTGGGAAGCGAACGAATCTGGCGTAACGTGTTGGCTGCATTTCTCGCCATCCTGCCCGGTTATCTTCTGTTTCTTCGCAAAGATAAGAAACTTCTCTGGTTGATTGCAGGTGCAGTTCTTTACGTCCTCCTTTTCAATTTTCGCTATGCAGTCATTGATGGTCTCACCTATTCTCTTGCATCGTTTAATCAAGGCGCTACTTATCTTCTCATATACAACGCCACAACAGCGGCGGTCGCTGTTATGCTTGCCTGGCTGGTCCCGATGTTTGGACTAGGTGCCTTCAAGGCTGGTCCGCGCAAGGCTGCCGAAACCACACTTGGTTACATATGGTTTACCATCTACCTGCTAGCGTTGCCCATCCTGCTTAGCTTCGCGACAAACGGCTTTACCGTTACCTGGACCCTGCCAGAGTTTTACACGCTTTTCATTGGGTTGCTTTCTCTTATCCAGACATTAGTTGTTGCCGCGGTAGGATTGTTGTTAGTTGGAGCAGCAGCTGGAATCGGCTGGCTGGCTCGCAAGCATGTTCATCCCCCACTGATCACCTCTGCATGAGAACGGTAGAAGTCTAGAAGGAACCTGATCTTGAATATCAACTTAACCATCAACGCCACCCAACTTACCATTGAGACCACACCGTCTGAGACGTTGTTCAGCGTCCTGCGTCGTCTTGGATATTACGGCATCAAGTTCGGGGACGAACAAGGTTTGAGTGGCGCGGATACAGTTTTACTAAATGGGAGACCGGTCAACGCTGGTTCACTTCTTGCTGCCCAGGCCGATGGACATACTATTGTTACGATTGAAGGGCTGGGAGAGCATCCCGACCAGGGCTGGAAGAAGACCGAGGGTCTCCACCCTCTCCAGTTGGCCTTTATAGAAACCGGTGCAATCCAATGTGGTTATTGCACCCCTGCACAAATTCTCGCTGCCAAAGCGCTTCTAGATAAAAACCCACATCCGACCGAATCTGAAGTACGTGTTGCAATTTCAGGCATTCTATGCCGGTGCACAGGTTACCACAAGCCTGTCCAAGCCATTCTGCGCGCCGCGGCAGTTATGCGGGGTGAAGATGTCGGACAAGTTGAAAAAACTAAAATTCAATTCGTTCCAGAAACGGAATTCTTTCAGCGCGTTGGTAAACCTGATCCTAAAGTAGATGCCATTAAACTCGCCCAAGGTAAACCTGCTTTTACCGGCGACATCGAAATGCGCGGCTTATTACATGCCAAAGTGCTTCACTCCCCATACGCCCACGCCCGAATCAATAAAATTGACACTCGCAAAGCAAAAGCCCTGCCTGGGGTTGCCGCTGTGCTGACCTGGCAAGACATCCCGCGCGTTGTCTACTCGACCGCAGCGCAATCGGATCCAATCCCTGGTCCGCTGGATATGTTCTCGCTGGATAGCAAGGTCCGCTACGTGGGTGATAGGGTAGCGTTTGTTGCCGCTGAAACATCCGAGATTGCGGAAAAAGCCCTCAAATTGATTGATGTGGAATACGAAATCCTTCCAATCCTTCTTGATCCAGAAAGCGCGATGAAACCGGGTGCGGTCCGCATACATGATGAGTTGGAATACGTTAACTTCGCTGATTCCAGACCGGATAAAAACCTGGCCGCCGATATCAAGATAGATATCGGTGATGTCGAAAAAGGTTTCGGCGAAGCAGATGAAATAATCGAAGCAGAGTATGCAGTTCCCAAAGTACAGCAGGCGCACATCGAACCACATGTTACGTTAACATACTGGGACGAGGATGACCGTTTGGTTATCCGCACCAGCACTCAAGTCCCGTTCCATGTCAGGCGGATACTTGCTCCGGTACTGGGGTTGCCTATTAAACGGATCAGAGTTATCAAACCGCGTATCGGTGGAGGATTCGGCGGTAAGCAGGAAGTTCTAATAGAGGACATAGCTGCCCATCTGACCATCGCCACAAAACGCCCGGTCATTTATGAGTATAGCCGCGAGGAAGAGTTCATCGCATCCCGTTCCCGTCACCCGATGCACATTCACATGAAGACCGGTGTAAAGAAAGATGGCACCATTACTGCCAACGAGATGCGGATACTCTCAGACACCGGCGCTTACGGATGCCATGCCTTGACCGTGACCGGAAACACCGGTCACAAGTCTATGGCCTTATACGTGGGCGATGGTGAGTATCGCAAGTCGCCCAACATCCGTTTCTACGCGGACGTGGTCTACACAAACACTCCGCCTGCCGGGGCGTTCCGTGGTTATGGTGTGCCGCAGGGATTTTGGCCGGTAGAACGCCATATGGAAAAGATTGCCCGGAAACTGGGGTTGAATCCGTTGGAATTCCGATTGAAGAACACCATCCGCCCGGGTGAATTTCACCCATTCAGCACTGCTTGGAATGAAGGCCGCGAGCCGCGTCCTGAAGTGGTCCAGACCGTCGGGTTGGAACAATGTGTTCGACAAGGTCGGGTCGCAATTGGGTGGGATGCTAAATTTGGAAACAAAAAATGGCATATTGGAAGCATGGATGCATCGCCCACGCGCAAAGGAATTGGAGTAGCATTTGTTATGCAAGGAACCGCAATCCCTTACCTTGACATGGGTGGAGCATCCATAAAGATGAACGACGATGGCTCATTCAACCTGCTGGTTGGTGCGACTGACCTGGGAACTGGTTCCGACACTGTACTTGCGCAGATGGCCGCTGAAGTACTCGGCGTCCCGACTGAGGATATCCTAGTCTACTCGTCCGACACCGATTTCACCCCGTTCGACAAAGGTGCTTACGCGTCTTCTACGACTTACATTTCCGGAACAGCAGTAACCCGCGCCGCGCAGATGGTCGCAGAACGCATCAAACTGCGCACCTGGAAAATGCTTTACGCAGAGGTGAATAATAAATCCGAAAGGAACATAGTTGTTCCTGATGATATTCAATTGAGGAATAATTACGCCTATGCACCTGATGGTCGGTCTGTTTCATTAAACGAGATAGCCCTGGACACGCTCCACCATAACGAGCAAGAGCAGATTATGGGCGTCGCCTCATACGTATCACCAGCCTCCCCTCCTCCTTTCGCGGCCCAATTTGCCGAAGTGACAGTAGATACAGAGACAGGGGCGGTCACGGTGGACAAACTTATCATGGCTGTGGATAGCGGTGTCATCGTCAACCCGCTGACAGCCTCCGGACAGATTGAAGGTGGCATGACGCAGGCGTTAGGTTATGCGGTTTGCGAGGAAATGATTTATGATGAAAAGGGTCGCGCCCGCGAGCGCGATTTTGGCGATTACCACATTTTCCGCGCTGACGAGATGCCCGAACTAACTACCATCTTCGTCGAGACTTTCGAACCGAGCCACCCTTTTGGCGTCAAGGCAGCGGCAGAGATACCAATGGATGGAGTTGCACCCGCCGTAGGAAATGCTATACTGGATGCAATTGGAGTGAATATTGACGAGATCCCGGTCACGCCGGAAAAGTTATGGAAGGCTCTTAGAAGCAGGTAGGACAGAAGTTTAAAGAAAATAAATGCAATGTCATTTACGAATATAAAGGATATTGTACATAAGTAAGAATGGAGCTCGAATTTGTGTGGATACACGAAATATTAACTTTGGGGTCGCTAACAAGGTGGGTAGCCTTGAAAACTTAATTAACCAAAGAAGGCATTCGTGGCATCCCCGGCGCACTCCTTCTGCTAGTAAATGAATTCTCTGACAGCTTGTTTCCAGTTTTCGTGAGAGATTATTTCCATGGCGTAGACCTGAAAAAGATTTCCGGACTTATTGTCTGAAGGTTAGCAATTAATCGCCTATTCATTGGCGGAGTAATAATGGCAGATAAGATCTACATCATTGGGCACATCAATCCGGATACCGACACCGTTGCTGCGGCCATTGGTTACGCGTGGCTCTTACACGAGCGCGACGAGTCGGATACGGTCGCAGCCCGGGCTGGGACAGTTAATCCGCAGACAGCTTGGGTCCTAAAAAAGGTTGGATTGGAGGCTCCGCTTTTGTTGAATGACGCCTCCCCACGCTTTGATTCCATAACTCGACACCTAGACACTGTCAAACCGGATGCATCTTTGCAGGAGGCCTGGGGAATTGCCTCCCGGACCTGGGGCGTGGCTCCAGTAGTGGATGAGAGCGGCACTCCCTTTGGCCTTGTAACGGGGACGAGTTTATTCAGATTGGTGAACCAATTGATCGGCCCGCATCCGAAACGACAGGAAGTGAGTCTGACCGAAATCCTGGACGTTCCCTGTCGTGAGGCCTGTAATTCCGATGTTCCTAAATTCCAAGCCCACAGTCGTATACGCGACTCTCTTAACCGTATTCTACGCGAGGAAGGGGATGACTTCTTCGTGGTAGACGAGATGGGGCTTTATGTGGGCATCTGCCGTCAACGTGATGTTCTCAACCCGCCAAGGTTGAAAGTCATCCTGGTTGACCATAACGAGCCGCGCCAGGCGCTTGCCCACCTTGATGAAGCTGAACTCCTGGAAATCCTAGACCATCACCGGTTGAGCAACCCCTCCACACATGTACCAATAAAATTCAGCGTGGATATTGTCGGGAGTACGAGCACGCTTGTCTCGGAACAAATAGAAGAGGCCGGGTTGAGCGCCCCGGCTCAAATCGCTGGATTGCTTCTTGCGGGATTGCTCGCAGACACGCTAATCCTTTCCTCGCCTACTACCACCGCCCGAGATAAGAAAGCCGCCGAGCGGCTGGGACGTTGGGCGTTCGCCCGCGGCGGTCCATTAGTTGGGGAGACAGTGCAGTCCTACGGCAAGCAGGTCCTTAGTGCCAGTGCCGGCCTATCAACGCGGACCCCGGAGGAAATCGTCAATACCGACATGAAACTCTACGAGGCGGGTGGTTTCCGGTTTGCCATCGCTCAGGCTGAAGTCACAGACTTGATGCAACTATCCGAGCATCTCGGCAGCCTGAAGTCTGCGTTGACAGCCATGCGAGATAAGCGTGCCCTGGATTTCGCGATGTTGATGGTTACGGATGTGGTCAACGGATCCAGCCGACTGCTCCTGACCGATGAGCCTCCCCAACTCTCCGACCTGCCTTACCCTCCCCAACCCGACGGGACTCGTCTCGCCGAAGGCGCGGTCTCGCGTAAAAAGCAATTATTGCCGGTTGTCCTGGGTCTACTAGAAAGGTAATCAATGAATCGAATACCCAACTCTCAACTGCTTGATGGTGACCTCCCCACCCGACGAGCGACATGGAAGAAAATCATCCCCTTCGCCCAATCCTTTAATGGCTACGAACACTGGGGTTCCGTCCAAAAATGCCGCGAAGTTGCCAAACAAGGGGTCACACTGCACAAATCAAACCGAGTCCTGAGCCAATCCCTGACCGACTTGCGAACCTGTCTTTTCTTTGAAGCCCGACGCTGGAAGCATCTGGAAAAAAAACCGAGCAAGGCAGGCCTAGTATATGTGCACGCCCTTGTGGAAGCCATCCGCATGCGTGTGCGGGCGAAAGAACTGGCGTAAATTATTTACCGTTATCGCGAGCTATCAAATAGCAGATTTATTTATTTAGCATGACTTCAATTTACACTGCCCTCTCCGAACTCGAATTTTCGCATCAGCCCGCCGCACTATGCACAGTGGTCAAAACCAGCGGCTCAACTCCACGTCATAGTACCAGTAAGATGCTTGTCTATATCGACGGGCACTTCCTTGGCACAGTTGGTGGCGGGGAACTGGAAAACCGCGTTAGACATGAAGCGCTTGCCTCAATGCAAGACGGCAAACCACGCTTACTTTCTTATAATATGACTGACCCTTCCCGCGGCGACGCGGGCGTGTGCGGCGGTCAGGTGGAGGTGTTTGTGGAACCTATTTTGCCAGCTCCAATGGTGGTTGTACTTGGCGGCGGGCACGTCGGAAAAGCCGTGGCGCATCTGGCCAAATGGCTTGGCTTTCGCGTCGCAGTGTCGGACGATCGGCCGGAGTTCTGCACACACGAGTCCAATCCGGACGCGGATGAGTTTTACCCCGTCCCGATGTCCGAACTGCCCCTGCACTTAAACATCACCCGGCAAACCGCTCTAATCTTGACCACACGCGGCAACAACATAGATATTGCTGGATTGCCTACTCTGCTCGAAAGTCAGGCTGGTTACATTGGCGTAATCGGTTCGCGCAAACGCTGGTCAGAGACGGTTAAAAGTCTCAATGAGGCCGGTATTTCTGACGAACAGTTGAAACGCGTCCACTCCCCCATAGGATTGGGGATCGGAGCCGAAACGCCAGAAGAAATCGCTGTCAGTATTATGGCTGAATTGCTGAGGCTGCGTGGTGAGGGCTCCGGGAAGCACATGCAGGAACCGCGGTGAGCCTCCCGTCTAACCAACGCATGTTCCACGGCGGGATCCATGCTGCGGGGTTAGCGGACCAACTATCAGCGCGCTTCAACGACCGGCAGCATCGCGTCAGTATCCAAGTCAATGGCGAGACGGCACTGGTGCAGATTGGCTCGAAGCATGGCACCCCGGTAACAATCCATATTGCCGATACCGAGGGGGGCGTACTGGTAACCATGGGCCGCGATCGCGACTGGCTTGATCGTGTAGCTGATTCCAGTGAGTTGATTGAACGCGCCGCATCCAGCCCGCTCTCCATGCTAGCGCTCGTACCAGACGTGATTGGCGAGATGAAACAAGAAAACCTCGCCCCGCTTATCTGGGATGCTATCAATGACTTATGTGCTTTAACACAATCACTGGCCGGGGAGAATAAAGCGCCGCGCAATCCAAAAATTTTCGATCACTGTGGTACGACCAACGACCCGGAATTGGATAAATGTATTGCCTGCGGCGCTCCCCTTTTTACAGACTTGCCAAGGGTCTGCCCAAAATGCGGACGCGACCACACCTCAGATGCCATATTCTGCCAGTCCTGCGGGACTCGTCTGATAGAAGGATAGAGAGCTTTTTATTTGGTGCTTTAGTAAAACTTTTCGGTGATAGCAGCGTAGATTAAACAGGATAAAAAGCTTGTATCATGAACCCGCTTCGAATATAATGCATTAGCTCATCAAAAAGGAGAGACAAAATGGCTCGTATATTTGATGTTATTGAATATGCAAACGAAATGACGGACGAAATCGTCCATCGCTTCCCGGATGATACGACCGTTGGCGATTACCGCATCGGTTCGAATGTCATCGTACGTGACGGGCAGACTGCGATTTTCTTCCGCGATGGCCAAGCGCTGGATATGTTCGGACCTGGGCGCCATGTAATAGCCACTGCAAACATACCCAAGCTTATTGATTTAATAGGCAAGGCCTTCAACGACCGCACCCCTTTCCCGTGCGAAGTCTACTTTGTTTCGATGAAGGAATTCGCCAACCGCAAATGGGGTACGCCCCAACCGATCATTGTCCGCAATCCGGGTATGGGTCTGGGTGTGGCACTCCTGCAGGGCTTTGGCACTTATAGCTTCCAGGTAAAGGACCCGCAGCAATTCATCATCCAGATCGTTGGAAAGCAGGCCACTTTCAAGATTGACGAGATCGAAGAACGCTTACGCAGCATCCTGCTCTCGAAACTCCAGGATACACTCGGCGAATGGGCCGGTAAGTACGCAGTCCCTGAAATGATCGGCAAGACAATTGAACTGGGCGGCTTCGTCCGTTCGATCGGTGAAGAGGACTTCAACGCCGTCGGCCTAACATTAAAATCCTTCTACGTCGGAAACTTGAAACCATCTGACAAATCCGCCGAGGAACTGCGGGCGATGGGCATGCTCGATATGGCCACCTATACCCAGTTGCAGGCGGCAGACGCTATGCGTGATGCTGCTTCCAACCCCAGCGGTGGTGCGGGTCTGACAGCTGGTATTGGTGCTGGAATGGGAATCGGCAACCTAATGGGACAAGCCCTACAAGGCGGGATGCAGTCCGGTCAGCAGCAACAAAAACCTCCCTCCAACGGCGCTCCCGCAGGCGGGGTCATGCCCGATGTGATGACCCCCAGCGAAGCGGCCGGCTTCCTAAAGGTCTCGGAGGAGGATGTGCAAGCGGCTATTAGTGACGGCAGCTTGAAAGCCAAGAAGCTCGGCAATGCTTACCGCATCAGCAAAGAGGCACTGGAAGAGTTCTTGAAGAGTTAAGCAAATTAATTGATATAAAAGGAGTCCGGGTTTCCGGACTCCTTTTGATTCGGAATCTTCTACCTTGTTTTTTTGTATTTATTCAAACTTTGCAAGCACATCTGCTACCGCATCCAGCACATCCCTGGCGAGCACAGCAGTAGTGCTCCCCAGGATCAAAGAGGCGTCCAACCCAGCCTGGGCATGCACCCAAGCTCCCAGCCGGGCTGCGTCATAGGCCTCCAAACCCTGGGCGCGTAGGCCGGTAATCAAACCAGCCAACACATCTCCAGTGCCGGCATGGGCCAGGGCGGAAGTTGCTACCGGTATGGTTGTGGTGCGTCCATCCGGAGCGGCAATGACCGTGAATGCGCCTTTCAGTACAACTACATGTCCCCATTCTCGAGAATACTTTGCCGCAATCGCCAGGCGATCTTTTTGGATTTCCTCGACTTTTAACCCGGTTAGCACGGACATTTCACCTGGATGCGGAGTAAGAATGGCAGGAGCTGGGAGCTGCCTAAACCAATTTGGTAATTTTGCCAATAATTTCAATCCGTCAGCATCGAAAACAAACGGTGGCAGCGGAACAGGCTTCTGGTCTGCTAAAGATCCAGGTCTTTGAACAAAACCCATGTGCGTATGGGAGCCCTTAGCGGGTTCATCACCCAGCAAATTTGCAATGAACTCCCGGGTGGTATCATCCAATCCCAATCCGGGTCCAACCAAAAGTGCAGTGGCGCGTTCCATGTTATTCATTAGCACTTCAGCTGCAGCGGATGAGATGGAGCCCATTTCGTGAGGGAGGAGCAGCCAAGTCGCTTCAGCAAAGTGCCCAGCCAGGGCAGTATGAAGCGGTGCAGGTACTGCCAAAGTGACCAAGCCGGCACCGATGCGGTAAGCTGCTTTGCCTGCCAAAAGAGCCGCGCCGGTGAAATTGACCGACCCTGCCACGACCAACGCAGAGCCGAACGTTCCTTTATGAGCATCCGTCGGGCGTTCTGGTAGAAGAGAGTCAGCCAGAGTTTCGTCGGCAACTTCATTTTTAATCGCCTGCCAGGATTTCAACTCGTTGAGCTGGCCAATATCAACAACGCGTAATTCACCAATCAAATCATAAGCCGGGAGTTTGAGCAGTCCTTTTTTTACTGCCGCCAGCGTAATTGTTGCGTCGGCAGGGATGCAATCGTCTGAAACCTCACCGGTATCGCAATCCATACCAGAAGGACAATCCACGGCAACGATAAAGGGCTGCCATTTAATTGTGTCAAGGATGATCTTTGCCTTTCCGAGCACTTTACCAATATCAGGCTTTAGTGGAAGTTTGAAACCCGTACCCAAAACACCATCCAAAACTACATCGGCGGTCTCCAGAAAGGCAGTAAGTTGTTGGTAATCAGAATCCTTTTCTGCCAGGTAAATTTCCCCGTCCGTATTTTCCAGACGCTTAACAAGTGGATCGCCTGAAGCCTTGCGTTTAATGAGGTAAGCGCGAGCCTTCCAGCCTTTCTCGGCCAGATGTGTTAACGCAACCAGCGTATCACCCCCGTTGTTTCCGGGTCCAACAAACCCCAGCACCTGGATATCTTCTTCATCATCCTGGGCATAAGCCAACTGCAACACCTCACGTGAAAGGTTATGCCCAGCATTTTCCATCATCATTTCGTAGGTCAGGCCATTCGAGTTGGCCTCCTGTTCGATGGAACGCATTTCGGAAATCGAGACTAGTTTCATTAAGGTATCTCCAATCCACGCCGCATTATATACCTATATTTTGGTAATTTCCATATTACCAAACAAAGCCCAAAGGCAATCCGCAGGATACCCAACTAAAATAGCTCCGCCCTGCCGTCGAACGCGGGCTGCCAAAGGGGGGTAGGCTCTTCGCGTTTGACACTGGGCAGGGCAGCGCCAATGTCATTTTATCATTTCCAAATGTCTTGAGTCACCCACTCCAGACCTAATTCGACCAGTTTTTTGGGTGTCGGTTTGCCAGTCTCCGGATCCCAACCGCGGGCTATGTAATACGCCTTGAGCATTTCATCTATTGGAGGAACGTATCCAGCCGAACCCCCGTCTTGATAAGGTTCAAGCAATGCTTTCGGCAATTTATCATTCGCCCGAGTCAGGCCAAGGCGATTGTTGATAACCCTTTTGAGATTCCAAGCACGTTCACCAGAACCAAGCAAGTCTTCCACGTTCCAGTCCAAGCCACAGGCAGAATTTACTAACGCCACAACCGTATCGACCGAGACATTGGCAAAGGTGCACATTACCAGCGCGTTGAACACAGTCCGCCAATCCTGATGACGGGCTACATTGAGGGCTTTCTCCGAACCGGCCTGACGATTATAGAATTCCATTCGAAGGCTGGAATCAGCTTGACCTAGATCCACATAAAAATAATCGGATTGATTATGACATGCACCGCGAGGTGAAGTGGCATATACAAGCGCCATACCGGAGTAGGCGCGTGGGTCATGATAAGCCACTTCGAGTCCGTTGACCTGTACAGCCTCCTGTTCAGCGCCAAAATGTCGACCAAAAAGCCTGGAACCTTGGGCAAGATATTCGCCAATCCCTTCGCGGCGTGCTGTCAAATGGAGCAACTGCTCGACGGTTTTCACATCCCCCCAATGTAGAATAAGGCCGCTGGTATCCTTTATATTGATGACCCCCCTATCGAAAAGGTAATAAGCCAGGCCGATAGTACCGCCTGCACTAATGGTATCCATTCCATAGCGGTCACATAATTCTCCCAAGCGTGTAATCGCGGCCAAATCATCGTTCAGTAAGTTGGGACCAAAACTAACAATCGTTTCATACTCCGGGCCTTTGCGCTTTTCACCGTCTTCAAGACGCACAACCCGACCGCAGGCTATCACGCAGGCGTGACAGGCACTCACCCCGGCCAAGATGGTCTCGGCCATAGTTGAACCAGAAACTTTCCCAACACCCTCAAAAACTCCGCTGTGAAAATACTTTTTCGGCATTGCGCCCAGGTAGTCGGCATAATCCGCGACGCAGGCTGTCCCCAGATCGTGAAACACATGAGTTAGATTATCTTCTTTTAAAGCATGGTTTGCAGCAGACCGCAGAGGAGGAAACAATTCAGGCCGAGCTAATGGGATTTTTTTTGTTCCCTTGACAGCAATCGCTTTGAGATTCTTCGACCCAGCCACTGCCCCCAACCCAGTGCGTCCGGCAGCCCGTCCATGATCGCAAAGCAGTCCAGCGAACAGGACACCGTTCTCGCCTGCCGGACCGATAGTCAGGACGTGCGCGCCAGATATACCAACTTCATCTTTTATATAGGTTTGCGATTCGTAAGTGTCTTTGCCCCATACTTCGGTTCCATCCCGGATCTCTAAGTGGCTGTCGTTTAGCCAGAGATAGACCGGCTTCTCGGCTTTTCCAGTGATCCACAACCCGTCATAGCCGCAAAAACGAAGTTCGGGACCCCAGAATCCACCACAGTTTGACTCAGCCCACAGCCCCGTTGCCGGGCTTTTCCCGCATACAACAAAGCGCCCCACGCTTGGGCCGGCCGTCCCAGAAAGAGGACCATTCAGGAAGAGGAGCGGTGATTCTGGACAGAATGGATCCAGGTCTCCGGTGAGGAGCGGATAAAGCAGGCGCGCCGCAAGCGAGGCACCGCCAAGATAGTCACGTTCCCATTCAGGCGGGACAATATACTCCGCTATGTCTCCTGTGGTCAGGTTGACCTTAAGTATCGGCTGCATGGTCAGGAAAGGACTTCGGTGGTGACTTCACGCGCACAGCGGACAAAATCCAGCACAGTTGGAACATTGCCCATCATATAAGCCATGCTCCCATGCACTTGCAACTTGCGAGTCATCATTGCAGTCATTGGGTCAAGTTCTCCTAGCATAATATGGGAAATGTTGTCATAGGTTGCCGTTAAAACGAACTTTGGCTTTACGGAAGAAAGGTCTTTTAATATTTCCGTTTTACGGCATTTACCATGCCATAAGTCTAGATAATAGATCAGTTGCTCAGTGAGAGGACCGCTCGGCTCGATGACAACGCAAATGTCGCCTTCCCAATTCCTGGCGATCTGGGCATACTTCGTATCATTATTCAATTTTATACTTAGGTCTTTAAGCCACTCATTAGACGGGAATATGGTTGCCATTTGTACCTCCGTGAAAGTAGTTAAAGGGATTATATCAAAATACCGTACGATAAACTGCAGTACATTACAATATACTCGATAACGCACAAAAAAAACCATGATATTCGCGATAATCTCCTTCGATTTTTTTTACTCGTTTTGGGTAAAACTAGCTGACAAGATAAATAATATTGGTGTTCTCGAAATAGCCCAAACCTCTTGTCACAATTCGAAAGATAGTCTATGCTTGTGTAACCAAAGGAGACAGGTACAATTCCCTGAACTCCGTCTTCAGGAACGGCCGTTCCAATATCAAAAGGAGAAGTAAGAGATGAAAAAGATTACTTTTATACTGAGTGTTCTGGTACTTGCCAGCCTATTCCTGGCTGGATGCGGAGCGACACCGACGACCGCTCCAGCGACAGCGATCCCTCCGACCACTGTCCCACCGACCACTGTCCCACCGACCGAAGCTGCAGCAATGCTCCCAGATCTGGGCGGAAAAACCATTACTGTCGCCTTAGAAAATGCCTACCCTCCCTTCAACAGCATTGACCAGGCCACCGGTAAAGGGGTAGGCTGGGACTACGATACTGTCACGGAAATCTGCCGACGAATCAACTGCGTGCCTGAATTTAAGGAGGCTTCCTGGGATGGGATCTTCCCTGCCATGCAAGCCGGTGAGTTTGACATGCTTGCGGACGGTGTGACTGTTACCGCAGAACGCGCCAAGATAGTGGATTTCTCAATCCCTTATGCGAATGTTAAACAATACCTAATGGTTCGCGCTGCTGAGACACGCACGGCTGAGCAAATGAAAGCTGATGCGAACGCAAAGATCGGTACACAGATTGGCACAACGAATGAAATTGCAGCTAAGTCATATTTCACAGGCAAGGCCATCCAGGCGTTTGAAGACTTTGGTGCGGCTGTATTAGCTCTGAAAGCAAGCGATATTGACGGTGTTGTCATCGACAACCTTGCCGCAGTGGGTTTCATGAATGAGAACGTGGGTGCATTCAAACTAGTCGGCCAAGTATCAGAGCCTCAGGATTTAGCGTTTGTTTTCCCGCAAAAAAGCACCTTGTTGCCTGCTGTAAATGCAGCCCTAGAAGCTATGAAGGCAGATGGTACGCTTGCTCAGATCAACGCCAAATGGGAACTAGACAAGTAATTAATTTTCGCGCCGTTTCTGATAATTACGAGATGGGGGCATAAGCCCCCATCTCGTACACATTATTCCCGTGAGGATTTGTCGATGGAATCATCAACTAGCCTTTCCAATCCGAGTTTGATCCCAGGAGGCTGGAAAATTTCAAAATGGCCCTGGTGGGTAATTATGATTGTGCTCGCCGGACTGGGGATCGCATATCTGATCCTGGCTTCACCTAACTATCATGCCTCATTTTTATATCTTATTCAGGGTGTATATACAACCTTGCGCATTACCGTATTCTCGTATTTAATTGCAACGGTCATCGGCCTGATTGCCGGTCTTGCAAGGGTTTCAAAGAATATTGTTCTTTTTAACATTTCTACACTTTATGTGGAAGTCGTGCGAGGGATTCCCCTGGTTGTATTGCTGTTATACATCGCTTTTGCATTATTCCCAATATTCGTAGATATGATCAAAGGGTTAGGCGGGTGGGGGTTGGGTTTCCTACCCAGCAGCGGATTTTTTCTATCCCTTTCAAATTTCTCCATTCGGGCTGTCTCCATGGAGGGACGTGCTATCATTGCCTTGGGTTTTGGCTATGGAGCCTACGAAGCGGAAGTTTTTCGAGCTGGCATCCAATCCATTGGTAAGGGACAAACAGAAGCCGCCCGCTCCCTCGGTATGACCTACCTTCAAGCTATGCGATTCATTATCTTGCCGCAAGCAATTCGCCGTGTATTGCCTCCTCTTGGCAATGACTTTATCGCCTGCCTCAAAGATTCCTCCCTGGCTACCGTTCTGGCAGTCAACGAACTTACGCAATTAGGCCGTATGTTGCGTGCAAGTACTTTCCGAGTGCTGGAAGCATTTAACATCATGGCCTTCTTATACCTATCGATGACATTACTATTATCTGGGGCAGTCCACTGGTTGGAGCTTAAGATGAAGATTGAGGAGTAAAAATTAAGTAAGCCGCCAAATGGCGGCTTACTTAATGCGCTGGGGGGGACTTGAACCCCCACGCCTTGCGGCACATGCCCCTCAAGCATGCCTGTCTGCCAGTTCCAGCACCAGCGCGCGAGCAGGTCGTATTATAATCACGTTCAACTGCTTGTCAAGCACGATATCTTTAACAACTCGGGAGGACAAATGAATCGAATCGTCGTTGATGCGATGGGAAGTGATGACTTCCCCGTACCGGATGTTATCGGTGCGGTAATGGCCGCGCGTGAATATGACGTGGAAATTATCCTCGTCGGAGACGAATTAATAATCGGACCATTGCTCGCCGCGCAAAATCCCGGCAATCTCACCATTCGTGTCGTTCATGCGCCCGAAATGCTGACTATGGAAGACAAGGGGATGGCTCTCGTTTTAAAGGCGCGCCGCCCCAACTCTAGGAATTCCATGGCTGTTGGCATAGACCTGGTTAAAAACGGCCAAGCAGAGGCATTTGTTACAGCCGGCAATACTGGTGCAGCATCCGTGACTGCTTATTTCCGGTTGGGTACCATCCCAGGCGTAGACCGCCCCGGGCTGACTCCTGTCTTCCCCACCGTCAATGGCACCTGCGTCGTGCTGGATGTTGGCGCCAATCCCGACTGCAAGCCTGAAAACCTGCTCCAGTTTGCCATCATGGGCAGCATCTATGCTGAGAAAGTTCGCGGTGTGAAGAATCCAAAAATCGGACTGCTATCGAATGGTGAGGAAGCCGGGAAGGGTAATGAGTTAATCAAACACACCTATCCTCTACTGAAAGACTCCGGTTTGAACTTCTATGGTAACATCGAAGGAAAAGAACTCATCGGTGGAAAAGTAGACGTAGCTGTGACCGACGGTTTTACCGGAAATATCCTATTGAAATCGTCTGAAGCGGTCGCCAAATTACTCATGGACAAAATTAAAGAAGCCATCCAGACCGGCGGTGTGCGCGCCAAGCTTGGTGGTTTGCTTGTTAAACCAGCGCTCAAAGGAATCAAAAAAATGATGGACCCATCAGAAGAGGGCGCAGCGCCTCTCTTGGGTGTGAACGGTCTTGTTTTTATCGGACATGGTCGCTCAGATGCCATTGCCATCAAGAATGCAATCCGGTTGGCAAATAATGCGGTCAAAGCAAACGTGCTGGAGTCCATTCGCACGGCAATCGAGCAAACTCTCAAGAAATAGAGGCAAAATGAAAGTCGTCACTAACACCAAACTTATCAAACGCAATTCCAAAATTGGACAGTATACAAGCATTGGGGCGCTGGTTGTCCTAGGCATTGGCCTATATATTTCATTCAAAATACCGTCCAAATTCGCCTACTCGCTGGGTGCATTACTGATTGGTTTCTTCATGTCGCAAATCGGAATGTATTATGGTAACCGCTGGGGTCGCAGTCCCCGCCCAGATGAATTGATCGATAAAGGCCTGAAAGGGTTGGGTCGTGAGTATACGATCTACCACTATGTTACCGCTGCGTCCCATCTACTTGTCGGTCCGGCAGGCATTTGGACATTGATGCCCTACCACCAGAGTGGTGTAATCGTTTACGAAAAAAAACGTTGGAAATCAAAAGGCGGCGGGTTTCTACAGTCCTACCTACGTCTTTTTGGCCAGGAGAACATGGGGCGTCCGGAAATTGAGTCTGAAACCGAGATAGAGGCAACCAGGCGCTATCTGACCAAAATACTGCCGGAAGGTAGCGAAGTACCACCAATTAAGGCTTTATTGCTTTTCACCAGCCCTAAAGTGGAATTAAAGATCCAGGACGCTCCCCTACCCGCCATTGCCCCCAAAGACCTAAAAGACTTTATGCGGGAAAAAAGTAAAGAAGAACCGATTAGCGCCCTAATATTGGATACACTCCTCCGTGCATTGCCAAAACCGGAGCTTCAAGAATAACACCAACTGACGTTCCAGGACTGACGGGGTAGGGGTAAGCCCGTCAGTCCTGATTCATGGTACACTTGTTCTATGATACCAATCGTCGCATTGGACCTCGAAACAACCGGATTGGATTCACAGAAAGATGCCATTATCGAAATTGGCGCGGTCCGATTCAGGGGGAACCGTATCGAGGAAGAGTTAACATCGCTAATAAACCCCGGGAGACACATCCCGGAGTTCATCACCGGCTTGACTGGCATCAGCGACGAGATGGTGCGCCAGGCCCCCAACATACGGGATATGCTGGACGAGTTGGCGGCTTTTATCGGTGACTCACCCATCCTGGGGCACAACATCCAATTCGATTTGTCCTTTCTCAGAAGATTCAAATTATTCGAACTCAATGAGATTATCGACACCTACGAACTAGCCGCAGTGCTTATTCCTTCCGCCAGCCGTTACAACCTGGGTGCGCTCGGTCAACAACTCGGCATTCCCTTACCTGCCACCCACCGCGCTCTGGACGACGCTCGCGTCACGGCAGTTGCATTCCAAAAGCTTTTCGCCCAGGCCTGCGAATTACCTACAAACTTGTTGGCTGAAATTGTCGGGTATAGCGAACCCATTGAATGGGATGGAGCTTGGGCTTTTACCCAAGCCCTGCGGACGCGCTCACACAATAGCGTACAGGCCAAACACGTACGAATTGAACATGCCAGAGGTCCGCTTTTCGAAGCAGAGGAAGGGAAGTCTAGAACACCACTCCTGCAGGTCCCAAAAGAGCCTGTTCCAATAGACCCTGAAGAGGCCGCCTCCGTCCTGGAACATGGCGGTCCGTTCTCACAATTCTTTAAAACCTATGAATATCGTCCTGAGCAAGTGGAAATGTTACGCGCAGTTTCCCATGCGCTATCTTACGGACAACACTTGATGGTCGAGGCCGGCACCGGCGTAGGCAAGTCGTTTGCCTACCTAGTCCCAG
>Ga0209048_10000986_pt1 | contig 29838 bp, 24 predicted proteins | sample FrelakmetCRP12CR_FD_187146 | JGI IMG/M metagenome (GOLD analysis project Ga0209048, IMG submission 187146) | Freshwater lake sediment microbial communities from the University of Notre Dame, USA, for methane emissions studies - CRP12 CR (SPAdes)... | ecosystem: Environmental > Aquatic >... | reverse complement strand
CACAGCTGCGGGTCGTGCCGGAGTCGAGTCCTGCAACGTGTTGAATATTTGGTGCCCCCGACACGAATTGAACGTGCGACCCGCGGTTTAGGAAACCGTCCTCACGACACTCTTCCAGTCTGTTCAGACTCACTCAGGCCCACTCCGGCCAAGGTTTGCGCAAAACCCGATCTTTGGCTGGAATAGGCCCTGAGTGGGCTGGAATGAGGTGGGCTTGAGCACAAAATGAGCACAATTAAAGGAGATGTCAGCAACCCCTGCACTTATGTACCTCCCGCCGAAGGACCTTCCAATCCAGCGTTTCACCCTTACGCCGATGGATGATGCGATGACAGTTCGAGCAGATCACGATTACGTCTACGGATCGGCATAACGCTGGGCGTCAGCTGCTGGGAACAGCGGGAGCGAGGCACGAGCGGACGCTGTTCCCAGTCAGCTGGACGCCGTTGTTATGCTGCCCCTGACCCAAGCGATGACCCGTTGCGCACGAGCACGATCTTGCCTGTCACGCCTCCCGTCCCGAGCAACTCGTGCGCGTGTCTTGCTTCGGCAAGAGGAAGTCGCTGCGCGATGAGCGGCTTGATCTTTTGCTGTCGAAGCAGGTCGAACAGGGCGATCAAATCCTGTCGAAACAGTGCCGGCCTCAGCCGTTTGAGCCATTGGATGCTGTAGGGGACCACCCGCCTCCGACTCGGGAGAAGCCAGCCGCCAGCAATGTACAACCCGAAGATGGCGATTTCACGAAAACGATGACGACCACCTGAACGACCCGAAGCCAATCGTCCCCCACGTAGCGAGGAAGTAAGGCCATAGGCCACGACCGTCCCGCCAGGACGGAGAGCCTTGCGGGAACGCCAGATATGCGTGCCACCGATGCTCTCAAAGACAACGTCTACACCCTCTCCCGTGAGGCGGTGAATTTCGTTCACGAAGTCCTGATGCTGGTAATCAATCGGGATACCCCCCAGGTCGGAAACGGCCGAGGCCCCTCGCGATGAACAGGTACCGTACATCTCCAGTCCGGCGAGGCGCCCAAGCTGCAAGAGCGCCGAGCCGACCCCGCCTGTCGCGCCGTGGATCAGCACGCGCTGGCCCGATCTGACCTTAGCGGAATGATGCAACATCTGGTACGCCGTGACGTAGTTCAGCACAAGGCTGACAGCCTCGGCGGCATCCAACCCAGGTGGCACCGGAATCAGTTCACGTTGTGGCAGGCAGACGAACTCCGCATACGCACCGCTGATCGGCAGCGCGGCAACTATCTGGCCTGGCTCGATTCCGGAAATACCGGCGCCGAGCCGATCCACCACACCAATCAGATCCCACCCTGGCGTGAAGGGCAACCGGGGCGTCTCGGGATGAATGCCCTCGCGCATCATCAGGTCGGGCAAGGAGACACCTGCGGCCAGCACTTTCACCCGCACTTCACCATCCTTCGGCTCGGGGCACTCTTCTTCAACCACCCGAAGTGCATCGGGCCCGCCGTAGTGAGTGACGATGATGCGCGTGTGTCTCATGGACCTCTTCCTCCCTTGGCGGGCGCTCGAGCTTGTCCGGCGTAACTACGAAGTCTGCTGCGGGCTATTCGTGCAACGTAGCAAGGCAGCCTATGCACTCGATTCGAAGAAAAATCTATTGCATGATCGAACAATTATCCAATGGTTCGTCCTGTCTTATTGTTCGCGATAGGCTGCGAATCCCGCAGTCTATCCAGCTATCAGCCCGCTATGTATCCCCGCTCGTGCTTCGGGACTCTTCAAAAGACTTACCTCCCACGCTCGCCTTGGTTCAAAACAGGGATATAGAACACAGTCTCACTCGCGGCCTTTGTGCCCCTGGACATCCTATACCTCCTAGCTTGAATCATGCCTCTTCAAAGACATGATTTTCACGCTACATTGAGTCAATTCGTTTGGTCAAAAACCTTCGCTGTAAGGGAGGAGTAAGACACTGATCTCCCAATGCCACAAGCCAACCGTTTAGATGATCCAAAAAGAACTGGTTTGGAACATTTAAGTTCCTTATATACCGCTCCTCGGTTAAGAGACGGGCAATATGAGGTTGGGTCCGTTGATACAGTAGGTTTGCTGAATGAGCGGCCAATACCGCGTATGGGCAAGCCATGGGAACTCGTCAATCTGGTCGCCCTGGGTTCTCCAGATGTGGAAGCACTCTGCGGTCACGGTTAACCGACGTACCGAGACTCCCACGTCGGTGGCCACGGCTCCGTTTACGACGCCGATCATCACCACCATGTTGCCGTCCTGCGCATCTTGTGCGCCTATTTTCCCCGCATACCGAATGACAAACAGCCCTCTTGATCGGCCCGTGTCATATGGTCCATACACGGGGGTAGTTCGAATCGGGAGGGCCCGTACTAACATCTGTACTCCATCTTGCTCCACAACTGATCCGACGATTTGTCCCCCGAGCTCAACGGTGCGACCTTTATAGTGGTCTGGACTTGTGACCAGGTTCTCGAAGGTCACGGTTCTATCTACCTTCTCGATCACGTCTGGCGGGAATATTGAAGCAGGAGCACAGGCTGCGAGTAATGACCCGAGAACTAGGCAGGCAAAGGCCCGACAATGGCGCTGCGAATGATTAAACTGGTGGAGTACCCCCCCCATACTCTTAAAGTGCACCGGGGTATATGCTCTCTTCATGACGCCCGTGCAGAAACATTTGTTTCTGAACCAATCTCGACTTATCGTGAGTGCCTTGATATTACGCTCGGTTGCATCGCGAGTTCCATAGAGGTTAATGGACCGGGCTCATCTGGCCTCCAATAGCGACAGGTTTACGGCGGTGGCCGACTTTGTTATAGTGCGCGGCGGAGGAAATGCACGTGGGCGTGGCGCCGGATTATATTCTGATAGAGGGGCAGACGTTCAGCAAAGCGCAGCTGTCATTGGACAACCACGTCTACAAAAACTGCGCGATCGATGACTGCGACATCTATTTCAGTGGTGGACAATACGAGTTGCTCGACACCCACATTACCAATTCCCGCCTCATCCTCAACCACCCAGCCAAAGGCATGTACAACGCCGTTCAGATCTTCAAGATGAAGTCTCCGGGCTCCAGCATCATAACCGATTAGCGGGTGTTGAAAAAACCTGCCAGCTTCGTTCTCGCATCGTTCAGACCCTCAACGTACCCCGAAGGTACGCCTCGGGCCTTCACTCACTGCGGCCTCGCTGGACAGGCTTTTTGAACACCCTTCGTGATGCCTATTTGGCGAACAACGAGATACGATCGGCGAACGGCCCTACTTATTGACCGAGATATTCTCAGCGTATTTGACGATCTCGATCGGCTGGAAGACTGGGTCTTGCGATCCCTTGGCGGACTCGGCTTCGACACGCTGCAGAAATGGGGCAGGGCCGGTTATCGGCGCGTAGTTGAGGGTCACCTCAACATCGAACGTCTTGGTCTCCTTCGGCGTAGGGAAGGTAAAGGTCTCGACGCGCGTTTCTTCAGGCTTCAAGACCGTATCTTCAAGGACCTTGACCGCCTCAAAATCGAAGCTCGTCTTCTGGCCCTTGGCATCCTGGTAGACTCGGCCATAGACCCTCTTGTCGGTAAACACAGTCTTCAGATTCTTCCCTTTGATATCCAGATCCAGCACCACGGTCGCCCAGGCCGGATGGGTGGTCGGCAGACTGTGCGGGACGAGACTCTGCACCTTCACCTTGACCGTGGTTTTCTCGCCCTCGATCTTGGTCTGCACATCCAGCTTCGCCGCTTCCTGGCGAAGCTTCCCGATACGGCCTGGGAAAGTATGGTTGGCGGTTTTCCGCTTCTTCTCCCCGTTGGCCGACTCACCGACCTGCTCCGGCATGTGGCAGCTCTGACATTCCTTGCCGGACTTGATGGCCTTGCTCTGATCCCAGTTGCCCAGGAGATCGTTGGTCTTGCCTAAGCTGGCAGCCGAGGGGACGGACTGGTGGCAATTGAGACAGAGATCCGATTTTTGAAACAGCACCAGCTCCATCGACTGGTGGGCAAGATTCTGAACAAAATCCTTATAGGGGCCATAGAGCATCTTGCTCCCGAGTTCATACTTGGGCTCCGGCGGTTGTTTCGTCCGATCGACCTGCTTGATCAAGTGGCATTGCGCGCAGGCCACCCCATCCAACGACGGGTCACCGGCCTTGGCCTGATCGATAAAGAGCTGGGCCTGCTCGGGGAATTCGCGCACATGCGGCGCATGGCAGCGAAAGCACAGGGCTTTGTCTTTTCCTGCCGGGGATGCCAAGAAGGCATCGAGCGAGGCGCGGAAGGCCGGGGAATGGATCGAGCGCGAAAGCGGGGAAGTTTCCCACTCTTCAAATACGCGCTCATGGCAACGTTTGCACTTGCTGGAACTCGGAAAGGCCTTTTCGAGGGTGCTCTGGGACTTCGCTGCTTCTTGCGCGAACGCGCCGTTGTCGAGCCAGTGCGAGAGGAACAACGACACCACCACAATCACTGCGCCGATTCCTCTATTCACACCGATCGAGCCTCGCACCATCATGCTGGTCCTTCTGCTTCGACTGCTCAGAATGTTTTGGCCCGGTAGGTCAATAGACGGGGCTGCGTATACTCATCGAAAATCTTCTTCGCGCTCTCCCGCTCTTTATCGGTCGTCAAGGTCGCCAGATATTTCTCCTTGAGCGCCGGTTCTGGCGTCGGAATCAGCGCATAGTTCAACACCGCTTCAATTGACGCGGCGGTCGAGCCGGCAGGGATCGCAAGGGAGAAAGGCACTTTTCTCGTATGACCGCCCTTGATGAAGGGGTCAGGAATCGGACCCCGGAGAATTTTTTCGTAGGGCAAGCCAAACTGCTTAGTCTCTTCCTTCAGCACCTTGCCCTGCGCATCCTTAGCGGTGATGATCAGATAGAACTGCTTCAGCACCGGGTCGCCGTCAGGAAAGCTGTGAGGAAGGCTGCCGATTTTCACCAGCGCCGTCCCCTCCACCGCAGAGGCCGACTTGGTAGCCTCAAGATCCACGCGGGGCATCCATTCGGCCTGCAGGTTGCGATTTTTGAGGAGGGTACCGGGAATCACTACGCCGCGGAACCAGTGCCGACCGATTGCACGGGTCATGGCGCCACGCTTCGAGGTGGAACTGCCGGTCGAGGGCTCCATATGGCAGTCTTGACAAATCGTCCCCTGCAGGATCTCACCGGCCAGATCTTTTTTCGTCACATCCTTGACCTTATCGAAGTGGCAGGAGGCGCAATAGTTCGCGCCCCGAAACAGTTCGGATTGCGTCGCAGGATGGACGAGATTTTCCTCCGGGTCCGCATAGGGCCCGTAGAGCATCTTGCCAGGCTCGATTTTAAAGGACGGTGGAGAGTTCGGTGTCTGCTCGACCTGCTTGATCAGATGGCAGGAGGCGCAGCCGATGCCTTCCACTTGCGGCTTGCCGGACAACACCTGGGCCACAATCTTCTCGGCATGTTGCGGGAACACGGTGATCGACGGCACGTGACAGGAGAGACAGCGGCGGCGCTCGTCAGTCGTCGGATTGGTCTGCAGCCAGACGCCCAACACCGTGCGGAAGACCGGCGACTCCAGTGAAGTACCATGCAAGAGCGCCGCATCGACCCGGCCGAATGTCTTGAGGTCCGGCGTCTGTTCGCGCACGCCTTTCCATTCTTCATAGTGCCGATCGTGGCATTGTTTGCAGTCTTCCGATCGAATGAAGATCTTTTCAATTTCTGCCACCCAGTCGGCCGGAGCCTCGGCCTCCGCCTTCTGTGCAATGGCGCGGCCATGATACAGGCCGCTGACGCCTACAATGAGCACGAGAAAGAGGCCTGCAACGATTCGTTGTGCGTACCCTCTGCGCCGTGACATCATCAATCCCGTTTGCATCCGACGAAATGGAAATTCACACCCCACCCGACCGGATCGCCTGGATCAGCCGGCTCATAGGTGCCGAGGGTGAAGTTACACTCTTTCATCCCGCGCTTAATCGCTCTCCCGAAATCAATCATGTTTCTGATCTCGGCCTTGTCGATTTCCTTGATGACGGACCGGACCTTGATACCGGCATAGTCGGCGCGCGAGTTCCCGATCACTTCGAACACTGCAACCCCCTGCGCCCGTTCGAGTTTCAATTCTTTCTTGATGTCCTCGTCCACGTCTCCGACGATCACGCCGAATTCTTCACCCAGCCGCGCGGCTTCATCCACGGTCATCGGCTCCTGATCCGCGGCCGCACCTACCGGCGCCGGTGCGAGACCGCCCAGGGCTCCCATGCACAGGCTGACACACAAGAAAAAGGCCCTTCCACTCTGAAGGGCCTTTGTGTGAGCACTGACTGAAGTGATCCGAGCATCCTCCAACGTTCGTGCCTCTCATCCGTACAGCTACTACCATTTCACCATGGAACTTAGAGCTTCACAACCGGGTCGATCACCAACTGGAACCACGGCGCGACGGCTTTCTGCCCATTCCGCTCTTTGTTCTCACCGTTCCACACGGCAAATGACACGGTTTGCACCCGGCCGGGAATCAGCTTGGCTTCGTTCTCTTGCTCTTCACTAACCAAGGGCCTGCGCATGACGACACGCCACACCCCGTCTTTCCACGCAGCCTTCCCCTGGACCCGGCCCTGTTTCTCTTTGGTCGTCAGGGTACTAAAGCCTCCACCGATGAGGTCCTCGACCGATGAGACCCGGCGCGGAATGACTTCGAACGTCCGCACGCCATCGCGAGCTTTTTCGGAAGTCTTGGCGGCCCGGCGATCGATATCGCTCTGCCAATCGGCCTTCCAATGCCAGATATTGATGTAGTGATCGAGTTGTCCCATGCAGAAAAACGAAGGAGCATCGCCGAGCGGCAGCCCGATCGCGACGCCGTCGCGAAAGGTCCCCGGTGTCAGACGGTCGTTCTTCGTGTTGTCCTGCCATTCCAGTAGAAACGCGATCTCGGTGCCGTTATGGAGCGACCGCACCGTCAAGGCTCGCGCGGTCGGCTCAGGCCAGACCGGCCTGGTAATCACCTGACCGCTTAATGGAAGGGTCATCGGCGAGACCTTGGCCCAGGCGACATCCTCGGGCCCCGTCGGCACCTCCCCCTCGACAAGACGCGCGCGAATAATCATCCCCTCTGAACTTACGAGGGGCACGCCGAAGCCAACCAAGACGCCGGCCACAACCAGAATGAAGAGAAATAGTAGAAGTAACGGGCGGGAAGAAATCTTCGTCGTCGTACGCACCATGCAAGGTCCTCGAGTGACCGGCGCAAGCCCTTCGCGAGAGGCTCAGAATACCACAACGCCCGGGCGAGACCAATCCGACTGCGTCCGGATTTCTACCAGAGTTTAACGCGACGAATTTTATTTTCGCCCCGTTCGCAAATATAGAGATAGCCCTGGGAGTCCAGTGAGAGTCCGACTGGAGAGTTGACGACGGCCTCCACTCCGAGGAGCCCGTCTCCATGCTTCACGGTCCCTGCTGATTCTTTTGCCACGAAGCGCGCGGCGCCGCAACCACCCATATTCTTGTCTTCGTAGCCGCTGTCTCCATTGCCTGCGACCGTCGTGATCAGGCCGGTCGCGACATCCACCTTGCGCACGCGGTGGTTCATCGTGTCGGAGATGTAGAGATTGTCCTGCTGATCGACCACCACGGCTTCCGGCGCATGGAGCATGGCTCTGATCGCGGGCTTGTCGTCACCGTCGTAGCCGTACCGGCACACGCCGGCCACTGTCGAGATGATACCGCTGCGGTGATCGATGCTGCGCACGCGATTACTACCCTTGTCGACGAAAATAATATCCCCTTTCCCGTTCACTGTGAGACCGACGACATCATAGATGCGGGCCTCTAGCGCGGGCCTTCCATCGTCGAGGTACATGGACATGTCCAGTCCGTCTGAACAGACCGGCATGAGCCAGCCATGGTCATCGCTGAAATCGATGCCGATGGCATCGCCGGAGAGCACGACCAGATTCCGCGCAACCAGCGGCTGCTCGCGGGCCTCGTCCTCGGCCGTCCAGGTCCCGGCAATGGTCGTCACCATGCCTGCCCGGGGATCGTAGCGACGGATTCGGTGCGCCTGGGTGTCAGCGATGTACATTACATCGTTGGGGTCAAAGGCAATCGCAGCCGGCCAGGTGAGATTGACCTCGAGTGCCGGACCATCTCCGTTAAACCCATGTTGCCCGGTGCCGATGATCGAGGTGATGATGCCGGTCTCGCGATCCACTTTCCGGATTCGGTTACTGCCGGAGTCGCAGATATAGAGGTCGTTGCGGGAGTCAAACGCGACGTCGAGCGGCAAGTAGAGCCCGGCTTCCCCACAGAGGCCTTCGTCGCCGCTATAGCACGTTTCGCCGATGCCGGCGAAATTATGGAGCGTGCCTTCCCGGAGATTGACCCGCCGGATGCGATCGGACCCGGACTCAGCAAAATAGAACCAGGTTTCGTCTTTGTCGAGTGCGGCGTGATGGGGTAGTGGAATCCCCGATTTGACCGCCCGCTTTCCATCGCCAGTGCTCCGGGCCTTGCCGTTGCCTGCGAAGGTTTCGATATAGCCGGTCGCGAGCTGCAGTTCTGTTTCCATATACCTGTGGCCCTAATCCCGGCTGGTTAGCCGCGTGAAGCTGATTGAACCGTCTCGGCCGGCTGCACCACGGGCGCTGCTGCTTGCACGGTGGGTTCCGGAATCGCTTGCTGCGGAGCAGCTGCCATTTGCTGCTGGGCCGCTTGGGCTTCGGCTTCGATCACGTCCGCCTCATGCACGGACTTCTTGAAACCCTTAATCGCCTTGCCGATCCCTTCTCCCAGCTGTGGCAATTTGCCCGCGCCGAAAATGATCAGCACAATGAAGAGGATCAGGATCAACTCTGTAAAACCAAGACTCCCAAACATGGTGTGTTCCTCCGTCTGAATGGGTAAATCAGGATGCGCTGCTCTCTTTGGCCCGTTTTGAAAATCGTTCCTTCAACCGATTCCGTGCCTGCTCGGCCTGTTCAAACATCTTGGCCTTGTCATAGACGCTGATCAAATTGTAGTAGGCCAACGGCTCCTCGGGATTCTGCTCGACGGCATCTTCCATAACCTTAATGGCGAGATCCGTCTTCTTGTGATTCATCGCCAACTCCATCAGCTTGAAACTGCCCTCCAGATGCTTCGGGTCCAGTTCAAGCGTGCGGATATAGCACTGAATGGCCATGTCGATGGTGTTGTAGTCCGAGACCTGGGGATTATCGAGTTCGACATAGACCCCGGCGAGATTGTACCAAGCCATGGGATCGTCCGGCGTGATTTCCACGAGGCGCTCGTAATAATCCTTGGCTTCCATGAACTTTTTTTTGTCGGCATAGACCCGCCCAAGATTGAAGAGCGCCAGGACATCGTGAGGGAACACGTCGAGCGCATGCTTGAACTCGGTTTCCGCTTCATCCGACATGGCCTTCGTCGCGTAGATCGTGCCTAAATTCGAATAATACATCGCGAGTGAGCGGTTCATCTCAGCACGGAGCCCTTCCGCCATCTCAATCGATTTCTTGACCTCAACGAGTGCATCGTCCATCCGGCCTTTGCTGAAATACAGCTCGCCCAATCGGCAGCGGGCCTGGAAATCGTCGGGCTCCGCCGCCAAGAGCTTTTCAATCTCGACGATTTCTTCGTCGGGGTTCAGCGGCTGATCGCCAGGATCAACAATGGTCTGGCTTTGTTCAGAAACAGAAGAGGTTGGTTCGTTCATACGATTCCCTATAGTAAAAAGGTTCGTTAGATATGTCCGCCCGCCAAGGATTCCGGCGTGCCAATCATGGGAGCGTTCGTCGCCGGTGCCGAATCCGTCGCGTCACGCCGATACCGGTCCATGGTCAAGAGCATAACGCCAAGCACCACCATCAACGTCAGGTTCGAATACAGGAGTGCATACCCGGCAATAAACATCAATCCAAGACCATAGCCGGCGACTCGCCCCATGGTCAGCAATTTAATGACCGTGTACGACCAGCACAACAAGCCTGTCATGTAGAGCGCAAACGGGAGAAAAAACGTGTAACCCATGCCGAACTGAAAAATCCACCCGATGCCGTCCGCCGCCTTGCGAATGTTATTGGCCATCCCAGGATTATACCGATTGAGCAGAAAGTCCAAGAACAGCATGAGGATGAAAATGGATCCGGCGGTCGCCCAAAACCAGATGGCCCGACGGCGTTGCCGCTGATTGCGCGTCCGAAATGAGACGCCCCGCCCATAGGCCCAAAACACCAGGATACTGGACAAGACCATCAGCGCCTCGCCCCCGCGATGGGCCTCGTATACAAATGGCGGGGCCGCCACGGTCCCGATAAAACCATAGACCGTGGACACGATCTGGTAATACAACCATCCCCCGATCCCCAGGAGATAGGTGATGCCCATGGCGCGATGCGACCATTCAGTATGCGTGGAGAGGTACTCCACCATCAGACAGATCAACGCGACCAAGGCCACGAAGTTATAAATCGCCGACCCCAGAAAGGCAGGCGGGATCAACAAGAAACCCACCGTGAGGAGCAACAGGAGCAGCACACAGGGGATGACGATCATGTTCGATCCCACAAACCCACGCCCGGCCAATCGATTGACAACCCCCACACCCAAGGCGAGAAACAATAGAATCGCCACCACATTGAGTAACCACTGCCCGATCTCCGTCAGGGCCGTGAAGGTCGGGATAATCCACTCATGCGTCTGCGCCAACTTGCTGAGATGCATCCCTAACCGCGACACGAGCCGGTACAGGATCAATTCCGAGAAGGAGACGATCAGGACGAGCCTGACCGTGTACTGGAACAGGAGGGATTGATCGTTGATCTTCCCCGTCATCCTTTCCATGGTGGGATTCGCGGCAATCATGCTGTACACCCTCAGAGGAGGCTCGGATTATACCGATCTAGAAAAGACAGGGTCAATGTCGTACGGAACAGGCTCATCACGATCCCGCCGGCTGCGGCACGCCCACTTCCTGGGCCTTGGCGCGTGCGATATATAACAACCCATCTGCCATGGAGTAGTTGAACGGCAACTCGCACACAACTTCGCTGACCTTTTCATAGACATGCTGATACAGGCGTTCCGCTTCATCCGGCGTCATGCCTTCCGATACTTCATAGAAAAAACCCAGGCTTAAGTCTTCTGCCGACGGGCGCATGATGCGCCTGATTCCATAACTACCCGGGTCGCTCATGATCGGTGCTTCTTTTTCCAAATCGAAGAGGCAGGGTTGACAAGAGAATCCGTAGGAGCTGTTAAGTCGCCTGTTCTCGACGATGAAATTCATCGTCTCTCGCGCTTCTTCTTCCTTCTCGGTCGGGAACCCCACAATGATGTAACAATGCACCGCGATCCCCAGGTCGACGCAATCGTCGGCAATGCGCCGCACCCACTCCTGCTTGATCCCTTTCTTCATGAAATCCATCACGCGCTGGTTGAAAGACTCCAATCCGAATACGATCTTCAGGCAGCCGGCATCCCGCATCGACGCCAGGAGTTCACGCGTCAGGTGCTTTTCGAATCGCATTTCGCAGGTCCATTTAATGTCCAGCTTCTTATCGATGATCTGCTGGCACAATCGTTTGGTCGGCGATAACGCGAAGCACTCGTCGGTAAAGAAGAAGCGTTGGGCTCCATACCGCTGCCTGAGCCATTCCAATTCTTGAACGGTTCGTCCCGGCTCTTTCTGCCTGAAGTTCTGGTGATCCAGCGTGAGGGCACAAAACGCACAATCCTTGTAGTAGCAGCCTCGCGAAAACTGCACTGGCAATACCGGTTCCGGCGACAGGTACAGTCCCAGCGGGAAGCCGTCGTAATTGGGAGCCGGCAACTGATTAATATTTTCAGAGTAAAACGGCTGGTTGACCGTGATCTTCCCGTTTTGGCAATAGATCAGGTTCGGAACTTTGCTGAAATCTTTTTTCCCGGCCAATTGATTGACCAGTTCGAGTAACGCCGTCTCGCCCTCGAACACGATGATGTCGTCGGTCAGATCGAATAGACTCGGGCAGCGACGCAAGTTGTCGACCAGTCTGGTGAAGATGCTGCCACCAATGGTCAGATGGATGTTGGGCGCGGCTTCCTTGATCAAGCGACAGAGTGTCAGACCAGGGATGATCTGCGAGGTAGCCGTAATCGAGACGCCGATTAAATCCGGCTGGTCACCGACAATCGACTGAATGAAGCGCTCACGGAAGAGCTTGATATAGGGGTTCTGGGTTTCATCCCTGACCATCTTCATCAGGTCTTTAGACGAGTAGATGGAGCAGCTGCCGAACTGATTGTCCACGACCGTCAGTCGGGTCGGGAAATAGAGTGTGGAGAGCACCTCCAACCATTTGTCGATGAGAAAGAGACTTTCCTTGTAAGATTCGATATCGTAGAAGCCCTCCCCGCGAAGGGTCTCCTTGGCCGGCTCAATCCGGTCAATGAGATAGGGGAAGCGGTCCAGCGACTCCACGACTCTCGCCAAATGCTCGGCACTTCCCGGTCCAGTTTCCCCGGTTCGCTCCTGCTCAAGGGCTCGCTGTTTATCGACCAACTCCTGATAGAGCTCTGCCCCGTATGATTGGGTAACCACTGCGTCTAAGAGTTCGATCCCAAGATCGCGCTGGGAGACGTTGGAAACGCCGCCTTGAGCCAAAAACCCCGTCAACGACGGGAGGCTCAGATAGGGCTGTGATGGATGCCACGTTGGAGGAAAAAGCAGTGAAACTTTCATGCTGAATCACTACCAACTTGGTGAAAAATTAAGACGTTATCTCAAGTAAATCCAACTGTTTTTTATACACTCCGCCATCGGCCAAATGCAACCCTTGAGGCCCGCCCCTACCCCTGACAGGTAGAACCAACAGATTAATAATCGTTCGCGGTGGTCTACCACAGAAAAGGAGAAACCCCAGCCCGGCTTGATGCCGGACTGGGGTTTTCTCGTTAGGCTATCACTCGTACCTCTAGCGGTACGAGATGGTCTCTCCAGAGACCGGTTCCCCTACTGAAGCTTCAGGGTAAACCAGGTTGAGAGCGCCTTCATGCCGTTACGTTCAACGTTGTTACCGTCCCACACCGCAAACGCGATGGGCACAGACATTCCCGCCTTGAACTGGGTATCGTTGGCATCACCGGTTTCCAACGTGCGCTTCACCACCACGCGCCAGGTTGGGCCAGAGTATCCACCACCCTTGACGGAACCTGATGGTTCCCACACACCGTTTCCAATGACATCCTGGTGCGCCTGCGTCGTCAGGGTGCTGAAGCCATTGGCATTCAGATCCTCAACCGAGCTCACGCGCAACGTCGGGTCAGACATGATGTTCCCCGACCAGATGCCAGGATTGAAGGGCCCAAGGCTTCGGCCAATCCGGTCAGGATAGGTCACGCCGCCCGCTGGCTCTTCGAAATAGTAGTCCCAGAAAATGCCGGGGTATTGGTCGTCCACGTCCCAGATACCCGCGCTATCCTTCCCAAGGTCCTTCTGCCACTCTGCGTTCCACCGCCAGATGTTGGTGGTGCCGCCGGACTGGCCCATACACTGGAAGGGTGGCGCTCCAGAGGTGTTAACTGGGAACATGACCGCCGCCTGATCCCGGAAGTCCTGGGGACCAATCGTTGTATCGTTCTTGGTCTGATCGCTCCACTCGATACGCAGACCGAGCTCTTTGCCATTGGTCATAGCCTTCACGAACACCGACTTGACCGAAATATTCGGGTGCATCGGCGTGGTAATCAGCTGTCCGCTCAACGGCACAATCACCCCGGGAACGCTCTCCCAGACCGGGTTCGCGCCGTCCATGGGTATCGATCCCTTGATGGCCTTCGCCGGAATCGTGACCGGCTGACTGACAGCCAACGGCACCTGCCCGATCGTCAGCATCACGCCAACGATCAATGCAGAGAGAAGAATGCCAAACACCACACGCTTACTGTGTGTCTGCACTACTCTCATAGGATTACTCCTCCTCTCGATTAAAAGATTAAGAACGATGGCCCAAGATAACTGCCGGCAAACAAAAAATAGAAACACTCATGAATACGGACAATGGTTAGGCGGTTCCGACCGGCCCCCCCTCCTCCTTGTCTTTCCCTTGATCCTTGTTATCCAAAAATGATTCGGCGCCAACTTCGTTCAACAAGAGACTCAGCTCATTTCCTTGATCTTGCGCACCGCACTCATACGTCTGGCCTTCCGGCGCATTAAACGTCGCCGGCCGATAATCGGTTTCCGAGTAGGGTTGCGGAATAACGCCCAGGAACGCGGCTTCGAAATCCATCCACTCCGCCATCAAGTCCGCTACGTGTTTGTACAAACCGGAATCAGCTTTCTTGACCAACATCCGGCAAAACAGCGGGACCCACCGGCCGATATGATTCTTGACAAACTTTTTCTGTGCATCCAGGACGATCTGCGTCTTGTCTGCTCCATCATGACAGCGGGAATAGGATTCTTTGTAGGCCAGGAAATGCATGAACTCGAATTCGACGCTCAAATGATCCAATCGTTCATGGATATCCTTGGACAATTCCACCCCGAACGCACGATAGAATCCGGCGATATCGCCCATGACTTGCGATTGCGCAAACACGTGGTCGTTTCCGAAGAGCGTTTCATAGGGAGGGCAATCGAGGGTGATGACATTACTGAACACTCGGCGATGCTCGGACTGCAGATCGCTAAGTTGCCAGTTGACACACTCTGACGCGACAACCTTCTCGATCTGATCGAACTGCTTGCGCAGCAACACCAGCTTTTGCTTGGCCCGCTCACCGCCGATGCCGTCAAGTGCCACGTCCAAGGCATCGATCGCCGCTCGCCCATCCTCGACGAATTCTCCGCATTGCACGTAATCAAGGAACTCATCGTCTTCAGGATAGAGCAGGCTCCATGAAACAAGGAGATAGAGCTTACTGCGATTGAGAGCACGTTCGACTGCTGGTGAATCTTTAATGGCGGGCGAAGTCGGGATGACCGTGGCCACGGCTGGAGAATTTGTTTGCACCGGCTGTTTACTCGTCATGAGAATCAGCTCCTCGGTTTACCCTGTTGCCCGCATGAACTGTCCGGGCATTTGAGGGCAAACCTTTGGCACAGGCTCGCGTATGATAGGTAAAGGCCCTGGGGTTGTCAAGCGCGATCTCGCCCTTCCCAAGGGATAAGATAAATCCATGATTTTTCAAATTATTCTCCCTCTTGGCACGCACCCTTCTCTCCAACTTTCCCTCTTGCATTCAGGCACGTTCTTGTGTCTCACGAGAGCGACTGCGCCAACAATCTAAACGGTGTGACTCGAATGGCCACGCGATCGTTCACTGTTCGACACACTTGTTCGCACAACCCACATCCGACACAACGCTCAGTCGTCACGACGAGCCGCTGCGTATCGAAATTCATGGATAGCGCATCCGTGGGACATTTAGACGCGCAGGCATGACACCCCTGCCCTGCCGTACAGACTCGGTGCGATACAACAGCGAGACCCATTCGTATCTGCTCGCGTCCTTCGACAGGGAGCAACGCCTCAGTGGCACAGGCCGCAATACAGGGAACATCCGCGCAAAGATAGCACGGCATCTGATCCGCAAAAATCACCGGTGTCCCGTTCTGCGGAAGGAAGGTAATCGATCCATACGGACAGACCTTGGCGCAGTCGCCGCATTTTGTGCATCGCTCCAAAAACAGCGCCTCGTCAGCGGCACCGGGAGGGCGCAACCAATCCGTCCGCACCGGTGGTGGAGCTGGTTGTTCCGGCACGACCTCTTGGTGTTTGGCAAATTCCTGTGCCGCTTTGGCAACGGAAACGACAGAATCCTTCAGAAAGTCCCGCCGGCCATATGTCGGATCGTTCGCCACAAGAGTGACCTTACATGACGCCGTCGGCGCGCAGCTTGTAGACCTCGACGCAGCGATCGCAGGCCCCGAATTCAATATCCCAGCCAGGGTGATTCTCGCGGATGAAATCGAGTACGTAGGTCTCGAGCTTGTTACCCATATCCTCGACCCACGAATAGGTCGGAAACCGGCACAGAGGACAGGGAAATCCCGGCATCAACATGACTTTATTTTCTGTTTCCGGAACCTCGCCCCCCTCGACATCCACGGCACGGTCCATCACGCGCAAGGTATCCGAAGCCATTTCGATTAATTCCGAGTGGGTGAAGAAACTCGTCTGCCACAACCCTTCGAACACCGATTTCAATTGTGGCGCGGGAATCTTGCGATACCAGGAACGAAACTCTTTGAACCGATCTTCCTTCCTCAGCATCGGCTCTTTGCCGGATGCTGTCAGCCGACTGTCCACTGTGAGACTCCACAAGATGCGATAGCGATGAAGGATGAGGGTTTCTTCGCCGGGGTTTTGCCCGACCTTGGTGTCCGGATCGTACCCGAAGACCGGATCCAGCATGTCCGAGATATGCAACAGCTCATGGCGACAATAGCGCGTGAGCGCAGGATCGTAGAATCGACGTGGAATGAGCTTTATCCCGACGCCCTTCAACCCTTTTTCTTCGAACTCTCGCGCCATCTCGTGTTCGACGGACCCCCACTTCCTGAGAATATCGACGCCTTCCTGATCTTCCTTGAGCACCCCCTTCACTAGCACGATGCCGACTCTTTCTTTAAGGAGGGGATATTCATTGAAGGCATCGCGGATAATGTCGGAAAATCCCCAGGTACCGAACATATACTGATAGAGCTTCTTAAACTCGCTCTCCCGATCATCAAGCGTAAACTTCTCATAGATCGGATCGGCGAGTTCGTGGAACTCTTTGTAATAGGTGGGGTCGCCTTCCCGTTCCGTTTTCTCGACGAACGAGTCAATGACCTCTTGCAGCAACGCAGGCTGAAATCGAAGTTCCATAAATAGTCCTTGATCGTCCAATCCGAACTGGCATCATCGGCACACCCCATCGAGGGATGCGAACCGGCTCTTATTGCGGCTTGACTTGACGACCGGGCTTCTCTTACGATCACCTCAAGCCCACCGGAATTATACTGGCCCGAATCGCCGATTTGCAATCAAGCCGGTCGTCGGGGGCCGCTTCATCTTGTTCCGACCGTAAGGATTGTGAAACATGGCTGATCAGATTGCGTCTCAACTAGCCCCTTCACCCTCCCCGCTCACATCATCCCCGGGCGCAGGCAGCGCACCTGTCGATTTCCTCGAATACTGGAAGACAGGGGCACGGGAGCTGACCACGTTTCGCGGCCATTCGCATGGAGTCTGGTCGGTCGCCTTCTCCCCGGACGGGTTGACCCTCGCCAGCGGAGGAGTTGACCGGCTCGTCCGTATTTGGGACATCGAAACAGGGCGCTTGCTGCGCTCACTCAGGGGACATACGGCGGACATCCGATCCGTCGTCTTCACGCCGGACGGCCAGACGTTGGCCACTGCCAGCGAGGACCGCACTATCCGGTTGTGGAATCCGAACACCGGCGAATCGAAGAAGCTCCTTTTCACGCGCTACGACCACAATGTCGTCAGCCTCTCTCTCTCACCAGACGGCCTCATGTTGGCGCGAGGCAGCCACAACAAAGACATCAAGATTTGGGAAGTCACCACCGGCACCGAGCTCATGACCCTCCTCGGCAAGGACCAGTACGACCACCACTGGTCAGTCTGCGTCGCCTTTTCGCCGGACGGGATGCACCTCGCCAGTGGAACGGATATCGGCAAGATCAAGCTCTGGGAAGTGTTACCAAGCGGAGAGGAAAAAATCCTGCATAACGGGCACTGGAAGCAGGATAACGATGATACCAGTGAAACACGCGGATACTTTGTCGAAGACGATGGTGGATTCCAAAAACCGATGGACTATTGGATCGGCGCAATGACCTTTACCCCCGACGCCAAACTGCTCATCACCGGAAGCCGTGATCAGACGATCAAATTATTCGACATGCCCCACGTGGCGGAACAACGGACGCTGAAAGGCCACACCGCCTGGGTGCGCGCACTCGCCGTCACGCCGGACAGCAAGGTGCTCATCAGCGCCAGTGATGACGCGACGATTCGGTTTTGGGACTTGTCTAATGGCCGTTGCTTTAGAACGCTCAAAGCCCATACCGGAGGCGTTCGCGGGATTACCCTCTCACCGGATGGGATGAAACTGGCCAGTGCGTCGTGGGATCGCACGGTGAAACTCTGGGTAGGGGGCACAGAACCCACCGAGTAGTCCCTACGGCTCGCCCGGTTCATCCTTGGCCGAGGGGATGCCGTAGCGCTTGCACTTCTCCCAAAGGGCTTTGCGCGAGAGACCAAGAATCTTCGAGGCCGTCGTCCGGCTACCCTCCACCCGCCCGAGGACCGACACAATATATTCACGTTCAAACTGTTCCCGCGCCGTGGCCAGCGAGGTCAGGGGACGCTCCTCACGCTTCTGCCCCGTCAGCCCTTCACTACAGAATCCACAAGACTCTTGCGGCAGCCCGCCCGTAAACGGACAAGACTGAAAGCCACACAGATCGGACGGTTGAATCGCTTCACGATCCCGCCCCAGCGCCACCGCACGCTCAACCATGTTCTCCAACTCCCGCACATTCCCGGGAAATGAATATCGCAGGAAGAGCTCCCGCGCCGCAGAGGAAAACCCTTTCAACGTCTTATTCATCTTACCGGCGCACATCTTCAGAACGTGCTCTGCAATGATCATGATGTCTTCCTGCCGTTGACGCAACGGCGGAATCAACACAGGCACGACATTGAGCCGATAAAAAAGATCCTCGCGAAACCGCCCCTGAGAGACTTCCTTCCGCAGGTCTTTCTGGGTCGCACAGACCAGGCGCACGTCGACGTCAATTGTGTCGTTCCCTCCGACGCGTTCAAACTGCCGCTCCTGGAGAACCCGCAATAATTTCACCTGGATGACCGGCGAGATTTCACCGATCTCATCAAGGAACAACGTGCCTCGATGCGCCAACTCAAATCGCCCACGCCGCTGCCGCATCGCCCCTGTGAACGCCCCCTTCTCATGGCCGAAGAGTTCCGCTTCCAATAAAGTTTCCGGCAACGCCGCACAGCTGACCTTGATCAGGGGGTACTGGCTTCTGGCGCTGTTTTGATGGATGGCATTAGCGACCAGTTCCTTGCCGGTGCCGCTCTCTCCCAGAATTAACGTTGTCGAATCTGTAGCCGCGATCAGCTTGATTTTCTCAAGCACCGCTCGCATTTGGTTGTTCGTTCCGAGAATCCCCCCGAAGCTAAATTTGTCTTCCAACACTTCCTTGAGGTCCTGATTCTCGCGCCGCAAAGCCACCACGCGGCCCACCCGCTCGACGATCAACAGCAATTCATCCATCTGAAACGGTTTGGTGATGTAATCGAACGCACCGAGCTTCATCGCGCCGACGGCCGTTTCCACCGACCCGTGGGCGGTAATCACCACGACCTCCGTGTGGGGCGATTGCTCTTTGGTCGCGGTGAGCACCGTGAGCCCATCCGCGCCGGGCAGCCGCAGATCGGTAATGATGAGATCGAAGGGCCGTTGGCGGACAGCTCCGATACCTTCCGTGCCGGACCCGGCCGCTTCGACGTCATGGCCGACCCCCTCCAGCGCATCGACCATCGAAAGCCGCATCAGCGGCTCGTCATCAACGAGCAGGATTCTGAGCCCCTTCATGACACCCTCTCTAGCAACGAACGTTCTCGCGAGACGGGAAGATAGAGGGTAAATGTCGTCCCCTTGCCGACCTCGCTGTCCACCAAGATCTTTCCCCCGTGACGCTCCACGATGCCGAGACTGACCGATAGGCCGAGGCCGGTTCCTTCGCCTTCGCTCTTCGTCGTAAAAAATGGGTCGAAGATCCTCGGCAGGACCGCAGGCGGAATGCCCGATCCCGTATCGCGAACCTCAATCAGGCAGACCCCTTCGACCACGGATGTCCGGATCGTCAGCGCCCCTCCGTCTTTCATTGCTTGCACCGCGTTCAATACCAGATTCATCAGCACCTGCTCAATCATGTGCCGATCGACCATGACATTGGGCAACCCATGACCGAGTACCGTTTCCAACACGATCCGGTTCGGGGCAAAGAGGTGCGTCGTCAAGACCAACACCCGATCGACGACGTGATTGATGTCTGTCAATGCAAACTCCGGCTCATGCTGCTGGGAGAAGTCGAGAAGCTGCCGAACAATCTTTTGCACACGCCGCACACCATCTTCCATCGACACCCGATATTCTTCTTGCCGGCTCGGCGAGAGCGTCCCCTTCCGCAAGTTGTAGAGGCAGTTGAGGATGCCCCCGAGAGGATTGTTGATTTCGTGGGCTACTCCAGCAGCGAGCCTTCCGACCGAGGCTAGCTTCTCAGAATTCCGGATCTGCTGTTCCAGTTTTTTGGTCTCGGTCATGTCGCGCGCAATGCCCAGCACACCCAGTATCCTGCCTTCAGCTCCATGCAGAGGAGACACACTAACCATAACAGCCCTCGGCTCCCCCGTGCGAGTCACGACTTCGACCTCATAGACCTGCTTCGCGCCGATATCCAAGGTACTCTTGAGGCGCCTCCCTCGATGCCGCTTGGACAGAAGGGCCAGGTATGGACGCCCAAGTAGATCTTCTTTTCGATAGCCCCATGCTTCGATCTTGCTGTTCACATAGGTAAACCGTTGCTCGGTATCGAGGGTATAGATGACATCATTCGCATTCTCGAGCAAATTCTCCAGATATTGCTTGGTCTCTTCGATTTCTCGCGTACGCTCTCCTACTTTCTGCTCCAACTCTTCCCGATAGCTCTGCAGCTGTCGCTCCAGCCGCTTCCGCCCGGTAATGTCGCGTAACTGCACCATCACCAACAATTGGTCAGCCACTCCGACTCGAATCAAGTCCACTTCGACGGGAGTTTCCTCGCCGGCGGCATGACGAACCATGATCTCTTGGGTGGACACTTTCCGCTGGCCCGTGATGATGTCGGCAAACCACCCGCGCAATGCATCGTGGTGACCGGAGAGGACGACCTCGTACAGGCTGCGGCCGACCACCGTCGCCTCTGCATAGCCCAAGGCTAGTTCCTCACGTTTGTTCACCGCCACGATCGTTCCGGACGCATTCACCATGAAGACTGAGTCCGCCACCAAGTCAAACAACGCCTTGTAGCGCGCCTGTGAGGCCACCAACTGTTGTGTCCGCTCCGAAACAGCCCCTTCAAGCTTGGTCGTATATTCTTGCAGTTGCTGCTCAAGCCGGCGCCGTTCGGTCACGTCTCGCACAAACGCGCGTGAGTGAACCAGCCCGCCACGCCCTTGATCGATCAGCGCCGTCGCGTGAATCTCCACGTCGATCGGCTGACCGTTTTTGGCCAGAAACACCGTCTCCATCGAACCACGCCCTTCTGTCACCAATCGCTCCAGATATTGTAATACGAGTGGCTCCTGGCCACGCGGCACGAGCTCCCAGAGTCGCATCGACAGCATCTCTTCGAGGGTGTATTTCAGCTTCTCGAGCCCCGTCTTGTTCACATGGACGAAACGGCCGCTCCGGTTCAATTGATAGATCATCTCCGGAGAATGTTCGATCAAATCGCGGTACTTTTCTTCCAGGCGACGCACATCCACTACACGTTGTTCGATCTGCGCAAAAGATCGTTGCAGATTCGTCGCCATTTGATTGAACGCATCGGCGAGCCCTTCAATTTCATCGCCGGTCTTCAGCTCCAGTCGTCGCTCCAATCGTCCGCTTCCGATTTCACGCACGCCGTCGTGCAACACCTGAATGGGACGGGCAATCCGACGTGCAACGACCACCCCTGTCCCACAGAGCACCCCCAGCACGAGCAACCCATAGAGCAGCACCTTCGCCACGAGTTCAGCGAGCGGGGCATAGGTCTCATGGGGATCCTGCCGCACCACGGTTATCCACTTTTTGCCGCCGAGGCTCCCAGGGGCCAAGCTCTCGCCGAAGCGAACAGGGGCGAATCCGACCAAGGCGTTCCGGCTCCCATGCGAATCGTCCGCGACAATGGCCCAACCGGCTTTCAGCCCCCCAAGGGCACTGACCAACTCAGGCCTCACCGTATGCTCTTCCGGAGCCAGGACCGGACAGATGACAGGAACGCCATCGGAACTGAACAGCATCGCGTGACCGGTGGCCCCGATGGTGACCTCGGCAATGGCATGAAAGATCGTGTCTCGACGCAGCAGAATCGTGACTGCTCCAATCACCGTCCCATTCGTATCATCTACAATGGGGGCCGCCACCACGACCACGTGAGTCCCGAAACCCGGATCAAAGGCGATCTCGCTCACATAGCCCCTGAGACTTCCCCCTTTCACCACCGCTTGCCACCAGGGCGTCTTCCCGTAAAAATACTCCACTTGTGGAATGGAACTGACTACCAGCGCCCCCTGCTGGTCGGTCACCAGAATCCCGACATAGTCCGATTTGCGGATGTCATGCCACCGGATTAGGTAATTGGTGACGATGCGATTGATGAAGAGGGGAAACTCGCTGCGCTTATCCCGCTGGCGCCACCGCTGCTGCCAATCCTTGATCATGCCCTGGATGCTTTGCGCATCCTTCCCCTCGTACGTACGGTTGGCTTCGGTGACGGCGGTGCGGAGAAAGGGGGTCGTGGCGAGCTGCTGGGTCTCGTTCATCCCGCGACTGACCTGCATCTCGATGCGGCGAGCGGCTTCCACGGCGACTTCTTTGAAGTTGGCGCCGGTCATTTCGCGTAGCGCGCGCCGCTCCTCGACGTAGGTGAGCGCAAGCAGAAGGGTCAGGGGCAGGAGTCCGACCATCACGATCGCCGTGATGATCTTGTGCTGGAGACTGTGAGACCGACTCCAGAGTGTCATGGGTGTGCCAGCGATCAGCTGAGTCGTCCGAATGGCCCGGCCGCAGGCCCGTGCCTCTCCGCGACCGACTGCAGGCTAGCTTCGTTTCAACATCCGCCCGGACGCTCCCGGCCAGAGCAACAGCAGCGGACTCGCGACGAAGATGGACGAATAGGTCCCGAAAATCACCCCCCATAACAGGGCGAGAGAGAAGTCGTGCAAGACCTCTCCGCCGGCCAGCGTCAGAGGAATCAGCACCAACACGACGGTCAGACTGGTGACGATCGTGCGGCTCAGGACCTGGTTGACTGCATTGTTGATGATCGTCTCTTCGCTGTCCCGCCGCCGCATCCGGAGATTCTCTCTGATGCGGTCAAACACGACAACTGTATCCGTCATCGAATAGCCGGCTAACGTCAGCAATGCCGTCACGACCAGCAACGTGATTTCCTTATCTAGAATATAAAAGGCGCCCAAGACCGCCAATACGTCATGGAAGGTCGCCAAGGCCGCAGCGATGCCGAATCGAAACTCAAATCGCGCCGCCACGTAAAGAATGATCCCGGCAAAGGAAATGAGAACCGCGATTAGGGCATCCTGCTGAAGTTTCTGCCCGATGGTCGGCCCGATTTCCGTGCTGGAATCGACCACGAAATGGTTCGAGGGAAACTCCTTCGTAAAGACCGCCACGACCCGTTCGGCAACCTTCTCCTCGATGGTCGTCGAGGCCTTCAGGCGGATCAGAAGTTTGTTCTCCTGACCGAATTCTTGCAGCTCGGCATCGCTCAGGCCGTTCGTCTCCAAGGCTTTTCTCGCTTCGTCTATCCTGATTGCTTGATCGAACTTCAACTGCACCGCGGTCCCGCCCGCGAAATCAATGCCGAGGTTCGCCGACCCCCTGGCGATCTGAATGACCGCCACAAGCCCCAGCACCACCATGATGCCGGAAAAAAGAAAGGCCAAGCGGCGCTTCCCCATGAAATCGATATTGGTTTTTCCGAGAATCTCTAACATGCCGGCTCCTTCGAACTAAATGCTTAACTGTTCTACTTTGTGTCGTTGATTCATGAGGTCGAAGATGACCTTGGTTCCCACCAGGGCCGTAAATAGATTAATCCCGATGCCGAGGCACAAGGTGACGGCAAACCCTTTAATGGGCCCCGTGCCGAAGAGGAACAACGCCACTCCCGTGATCAGGGTGGTCACGTGGGAGTCGACAATCGTCAGCAGCGCCTTCTCATATCCTCCGTCAACCGCCAACCGAACCGCTTTTCCGAGTCGCAGCTCTTCACGAATACGCTCGAAGATCAGAACGTTCGAATCGACACCCATCCCGATCGTGAGCACGATTCCGGCGATCCCCGGCAAGGTCAGGGTCGCGTTCAGTGCAGAGAGGGCCCCGATGAGACAGAGCAAATTCAGCGCCAGTGCAAAGTCCGCGATCACCCCGGACATCCGGTAATACACCATCATGAACACCACCACCATGGCTCCGGCAAACAACGTGGCCCGCACACCTTTCTCGATTGAATCCTTCCCCAGCGACGGTCCGACCGTGAGGTCTTGAATGATCTTGAGCGGAGCCGGCAAGGCGCCGGCCCGGAGAACAATCGCCAAGTCGTTCGCCTCTTGCGTCGAGAACGTCCCGGTGATTTGCGCTCGCCCTCCGGTAATGCGCTCCTGAATCACCGGTGCCGAATAGATCGTGTTGTCGAGCACGACGGCCATTCGCTTCTTGACGTTGTCGCCCGTAATCCGTTCGAATTCCCGACCGCCCTTGGCGTCAAATGATATTGAGACGTAGGGATCGTTGAATTGACCGATCGAGACCCGCGCATCGCTCAGCACATCGCCGGTCAACATGACCCGCTTTTTCACGAGATAGGGAATCCGATATTCGCGGCCGGTGTCTTTGTCGACTGCCCGTTCGAATAGGATCTGGTCACCTTCTGGCAGCTTCGCCTCGGCCTGTTTCAGGACCTCCGCCTCTTTCTCTTTCGGAATACGGGCTGGGAGATCGAGCTTCAGCTGGTTGTCCTCATCGAGCATCTTAAATTCGAGCAACGCCGTCTCTTTGATCAGATCCTTGGCGCGCTTGGGCTCCTTGACGCCGGGCAACTGCACGACGATCTGCTTCAACCCCTGCCGCTGCACCATCGGTTCTGCCACGCCAAACTGGTCAATCCGGTTCCGGATCGTTTCCAATGCCTGGTTGATCGCGGAATCCTTGATCCGCTTGATCTCCATCTCCCGCAACTCCCACACCAGCCGATTGGCCGACCCGGCAGACTCCGTCTCATTGAAGGTCGGATACTCATCGATCATCTTCTGAATCTGCGCCTTGAGTTCGGCATTTTGGAATTGGATCGTGACCTGGGTCGGTCCCGTCCGCGTCACAGACTCGACGGGAATCTTCTTATCGACCAATAAATCTTGAAGAGACACGACCGATCGATCGACGGCGATCTCGACCGCACGATCTTCGTCCACTTCCATGACGAGGTGAATCCCGCCTTGGAGATCCAGGCCCAAGGTAATGCCTTTGTTCGGCATTACCCTCTTCGCCCAGTCAGGCAAGGCCTGATAGAGCGGCTGAAAGGACGGGATAAAGAAGATCACCGACACCACTACCACCAACGCCAACAATGTTAACCGCCCACTCACTTTTTTCATATTGTCTGTAACCCCTTTGTCACTCGCGGACTACGAGTCCTTATCCTTGTCCTCATCGTCAGCCCGTAATCGAGCAATATGTTCCCGTTGTATCCGGATCTTCGCACTATCGGCGATCTGCAGCGTCACCGTCTCCTTTCCAAGATTCGTCACAGTGCCCCAGATACCTGAAGCTGTGATCACCTTGTCCCCCTTCTTCAGGGCCTCCAGCAACGCCTTCTGCTGTTTCGCGCGCTTTTGTTGCGGCAAAATGAGCAAGAAATAGAAAATGACGAAGATCAGCACGAACGGAATCAGAGACAAGAGCGTCCCTGAACTCGAACTCCCTCCACCGATTCCTTGAGCCCATGCGACCGATTGCATTACCATACGATCAGGTTCCTCCTCGATAGGGTTAGTCTCATCTGGCATTCCGGTGCGCATCGATCTCAGCCATGTCTGCGGCTGAGACGTCAGATGCCACTCGGTCGCGGGATCGGTAGAACTCATCCCGGAACGACCGTAACGTCCCCTGTGCGATCGCTGACCGCACCTGGCCCATCAGATCGGCAAAGTACCAGAGATTGTGAATCGTATTCAGTCTCGATGACAGCATCTCTTTCACCTGGAAGAGGTGATGCAGATAGGCACGCGAGTAGCGCGCGCAGACCGGACAGCCGCAGGCAGGATCGATCGGCTGTTCATCCCGAACATATCGCGCTTGCTTGATCACCACTCGCCCAAAACTCGTAAAGAGCGAGCCGGTCCGCCCATGTCGCGAGGGCACCACGCAATCGAAGAGATCGATCCCGCGCGCCGCGCCTTCGATCAAATCCTCCGGCATCCCCACACCCATCAAATACCGCGGCTTTGAAGCCGGCAGCTCAGGCACGGTCACATCCAACATGGCATACATCTCTGTCTTCGATTCTCCCACCGAGAGCCCCCCGACCGCATAGCCCTCGAAGCCAAGCCCCACGAGGTCACGCGCCGAGGTCATGCGAAGCTCTGCGTCCAAGCCGCCTTGCACAATCCCAAAGAGGGCTTGGTCCGTGCGCCGCCGACTGGCCTGGCAACGTTGTGCCCAGAGGGTGGTCCGTCGCACCGCATCGCGCACGACCGCTTGTTCAGCCGGCAAGGCCACGCAGTGATCGAACGCCATTATGATATCGGCCCCCAGTGCTTCTTCGATCTCGATGGCCGTTTCCGGCGTGATGTAATGCGTGGACCCATCGAGATGAGACTGAAAGCTCACGCCCTCGTCCGTCACCTTACACAGATTAGCGAGACTGAAAATCTGAAATCCGCCGCTGTCTGTCAAAATCGCTCCGGGCCACCCGGTGAACCGATGCAACCCGCCCATCTCAGCCACGATCTTGTGTCCAGGCCGCAGATAGAGGTGGTAGGCGTTGTTCAGCATGAGACGAAAGCCGAGCTGCTCCAGGTCGACTGGATCAATCCCCTTCACCGGCCCCAACGTCCCAATCGGCATGAAGGCCGGTGTATCGATCGCACCATGGGCGGTGCTGAGTCTCCCCAACCGCGCACTCGTCTCCCGATCCGCCTGCTGCACTGAATAGTCCACAGTTCCTCTTGCTTGCTACATCTGCTCCGGTGCGGAAATCCCGAGTACGCTGAGTCCGCTCTTCAAGACTTGCTGGATTCCGCTCATCAGCGCCAATCTCGCCGCAGTCCGTTCAGGGGCCAGCACCTCTTTCGACAACCCCTCGCCTGAGACTAATCCCTCCGGTGTGACTGCCAGCAAGTCACGATCCGCAGCGGGAGGCAGAATCCGGTGTTTGTTATAAAACGTATGCAGCAGCCCGGCCAATTGTTGAAGGTAATAGGTCATCCGGTGAGGCTCGAAGGCCATCGCACTGCCCTGCAGGACCGGGGGATAGGCAGAGAGCTTGCGAATCAGCCCCAATTCATCCGGATCCGTCAACCGCGTCAAGTCCGTCTCACTCGGCCGAGGGCAGGCGATGCCTCGCACCGCCGCGACGCGCCAGAGGCTGGCGATTCTGGCATGGGCATACTGCACATAGTACACGGGATTATCGGATGACCGCTGCTTGGCCAATTCCAAATCAAAGTCGAGATGCGAGTCGGAATCGCGCATCAAAAAGAAGAACTTGGCCGCATCGGCCCCGACTTCATCGATAACTTCCCTCATTGTGATGAACTCGCCGGCCCGCTTCGACATTTCCACTTTTTTCCCGCCGCGCAACAGATTCACCATCTGAACCAGCACGACCTGGAGGCGATCTTTTGGATACCCATAGGCCTGCACAACCGCTTGCATGCGAGGAATGTAGCCATGGTGATCCGCGCCCCAGACGTCGATAAGCAGATCATATCCGCGCCGCAACTTATCCTGGTGGTACGCAATATCGGAAGCCAGGTAGGTATACTCGCCGTCCTGTTTCCGGACGACACGATCCTTCTCGTCACCGAACGCAGACGACCGGAACCACCAGGCACCTTCCTGCTCAAACAGGAAATCTTTCGATTTCAATTCATCCAAGACCTGTTGGACGGCCCCTGAGTTCACGAGAGAGGCCTCGCTGAACCACGATTCGAACTCAATCCCGAAGGATTTCAGATCTTCGCGAATCAGGCCCAGCAGTTCCTGATAGGCAAACGTTCGACAGCGCTCCTCGACCTCTATGGCCGCACGTCCAGCCAGCTCTGGCCCGAGCTGTTGCTTCACTCGCTCGGCCACGGCAGTGATATAGGCCCCGTGATACCCCTCTGGCGGAAATTCTACCGGCCGATTCGACAACTCCTCATACCGTGCGTAGACGGAGGCCCCCAACAATTTCATCTGCCGGCCGACGTCGTTGATATAGTACTCACTCACGACGTCATACCCGACCGCCTTGAGCATATTCGCGACCGCCTGTCCGACCGCCGCGCCACGCCCATGTCCCACATGCAACGGGCCGGTCGGATTCGCACTCACATACTCCACCAGGACGCGACGTCGCTGCCCCACCTCGGCTCGTCCGTAGGCTGATCCTTGCATCTCGATTTCTCTGAGTACTTCCTGCCAGATGGAAGGCTTGAGCGTGAGGTTGAGGAAGCCCGGCCTGACGATCTCGACTCGGTCAAAGAGTTGCTCGCGCTGAGAAAGATTCTCGATGATAATTTGGGCTATGTCGTGGGGCGCTCGTTGCTCAGATGCCGCGAGAGACATGGCGACCGTTGAGGCTAAGTCTCCCCATTCAGGCCGTTTGGGAGCATCCAGACTCAGTTCAGGCCAAGCCTCCGTCTTCAGTTGGCCCTTCTTTTTGGCCCCATTGAGCGCTCCGAGGAGCGCGCTGGTAACCTTTTCATGAACGACCCCACTGGACAAGAAAAGAGCTCCTAAGTCCTTACCAATGAAAGGGAAAACGAACTTGTCACTCTAGCATACGGGATAATCAGTGACAAGGCAGCTGGGTGGGATTCTCTATCGGACCGCTGCCTCCTCGAGCTGTGCAAGGCAGAGTGCCGCAAGATGGTCCTGCGGCATCTCGAGACAAGGTTTATCCTCGCACCGGCTGACGCTGCTCCAAGAATGGCACAGGCAAGGTGCGCCCTGCACCACGGTGACATGGACACCACGGGGAGCCCAGCGGGCGGGATCAGTGGGCCCAAACAGAGCAACCGTACGCACCCCCATCAGTCCCGCCATATGTGTGACTCCCGAGTCCTGCCCGACAAAGAGCCTTGCCTGAGCAAGCACCCCGGCGAGGGTGAGAACATCGAAGCCCTTCAGGACGATGGGTGGGTCCACGCATGACCGGAGGAGACGCTCGACCGGCTCCCGGTCTGACGGCCCTTCTAGAATCACCGGAGTCGCCCCGGAAATCTGAACAGCGACAACTAAAGTCGCGAGTATCTCCGATGCCACACACTTATGGGCACTCCCACTCCCCGGATGGATGATGAGAAGAGGCTGTCTGATCGAGAGTCCTGCCGCTTGAAGACAGGCCTGTCCGAGGTCGAGGAGTGGTTCCGTCACCGTCAACAAGGCATCCCTCTCGCCGTCAAACGGTGCCTCATTGATCGCCTCAAGAAACCGGTCACCTTGATGTGTCGCCTGAATCGCAGTCGAGAACGGAGACTCTACGATAACCTCCCGGGCGCCCACTGCCTTGAGTGTCTCGCTCAACTTGCCATCAAGGTCCCCCATCCAGCCAATGGCAAGATCGCAGTCCTCCAGCCATGTCTGGACCTGACCTGTGACCGAGTCCGCACCGGAGAACAAGTCAGCGCAGGTTCGCCCCTGCACAGAGGTCCACTCATCAATGATGCGGCACGCGAGTAGCAGCCTCGCGACCTGGTCCTCTGCACAGAGCACAAGCCGATGCTTGGGGAAGCGGGAGCGCAACCGAGTCATGGCCGGGACAGCCAAGAGCACATCGCCAAGGCCGCCG
>Ga0209048_10000985_pt1 | contig 29903 bp, 23 predicted proteins | sample FrelakmetCRP12CR_FD_187146 | JGI IMG/M metagenome (GOLD analysis project Ga0209048, IMG submission 187146) | Freshwater lake sediment microbial communities from the University of Notre Dame, USA, for methane emissions studies - CRP12 CR (SPAdes)... | ecosystem: Environmental > Aquatic >... | reverse complement strand
CGTCAGCGTCGTCTTGCCATGGTCAACGTGACCAATCGTCCCCACGTTCACGTGCGGCTTCGTACGCTCGAATTTTTCCTTAGCCACGACCCTTACCTCTAATGCAAGTGACTACTCGATGACTCTGGAGCCCACGACCGGAATCGAACCGGTGACCTCGTCCTTACCAAGGACGTGCTCTACCGACTGAGCTACGTGGGCCGCAAAACCCTTTCCCAACCGTCCCCGGTCCGCTGGAGTGGAGCGGGTGATGGGAATCGAACCCACGTCAACAGCTTGGAAGGCTGAGGTTCTACCATTGAACTACACCCGCAGCGTTCACCGGCTGACGTCTGCGAGGTCCATGCCTCCCGCTCGACTACTGTCGTGGTGGAGGGGGTAGGATTCGAACCTACGAAGGCATGAGCCGGCAGATTTACAGTCTGCTCCCGTTGGCCGCTTGGGTACCCCTCCCGGACAGAGAGCCGCGTATTCTCGTTGGCCGCGCGATTGGTGTCAATGTGAGCCAGGGGAGGAACCGGATGGAGACCCGACGGCTGGGCCGGCAAGGCCTCGAGGTATCGGCGCTGGGGCTCGGCTGCATGGGCATGAGCTTTGCCTACACGGGCGGCGGGGACGCCGAGGAATGCGCCGCCACCTTGGCCGAGGCGGTGGATTCCGGGGTCACCCTGATCGACACGGCCGAGGTTTACGGTCCGTACGAGAACGAGCGCCTGGTGGGCCGGGTGCTGGCCGGCGCCCGCCGCGACCGGGTCTGCCTCGCCACGAAATTCGGCTTCGACCTCTCGAGCAGCCAGCCGGGGCTGTCCTGGGCGCTCGACAGCCGGCCGCAGCGCATCCGCGAGGTGGTCGAGCAGTCCCTCAAGCGCCTGCAGACCGACCGGATCGACCTCCTCTACCAGCACCGGGTGGACCCGAAGGTGCCGATCGAGGAGGTGGTCGGGACCATGGCGGAGCTCGTCCGGGCCGGCAAGGTGCGCTACCTCGGGCTCTCCGAGGCCGGCGTCGAGACGATCCACCGCGCCCACGCCGTCCACCCGATCAGCGCTCTGCAGTCGGAATACTCGCTCTGGGAGCGGGGCATCGAGCGGGAGGTCCTGCCGGCCTGCCGGGAACTCGGCATCGGGGTCGTGCCCTATTCCCCGCTCGGCCGCGGGTTTCTGGCCGGCAACGCCACCCGGGCCGAGGAATTCCCAGCCGGTGACTTCCGGCGCAACCAGCCGCGGCTGCAGGGCGAGAACTTCGACGCGAACCGGGAGCGCGTGGCGCGCCTCGAGGAACTGGGGGCGCGGCTGCAGGCCACCCCCGCCCAAGTGGCGCTCGCGTGGCTGCTCGCCCAGGGCCCGGACGTCGTGCCGATCTTCGGCACCACGCGCCGCAGCCGCCTGCGCGAGAACCTGGGCGCGGTGAATATCCACCTCGCCGCCTGCGACCAATTCCTTCTCGATCAGGTATTTGCGCCGGGCACGACGGCCGGTGCCCGCTACCACGAGGCGTCCCTGGCTACGCTGGACCGGCGGCCCTCCTGAACGGCCCCGCCGCCACGGCGTGCGGCGGCGGGGCTCATGGGACCGGGCGCCCCGGGGTCCCCGGCAGGTCGACGATCTCGACGTCCCCGGCCGCGATGTTGCGACCGAGGAAGTGGCTGCCGACGCGGGCGAAGCGCTCCGCACCGTCCGTCGCAAGCAGCTTGATCGAACCCGGGCGCCCCGCGGCACGGGCAAGCCTCGTGGCCTGCAGGACCTCGGCGAGCGCGGCCGCGGTGGTCTGCGCCGAGTCGACAATCGTGACCCGGGGGCCCAGCACCGCGCGGATGGCCGGGCCGAGCACCGGGAAGTGAGTGCAGCCCAGCACGAGCGTGTCGGGCGCCGGCACGCCGCCCGCCACGGCAAACAGGTCGTCGAGGTAGCGATGCGCGATCGCCTCCACGACCGGGCCGTCCACCCACCCCTCCTCCGCCAGCGCGACGAACAGCGGGCAGGCCCGGGCGCTCACCACGGCGCCCGGCAGCCGGCGGTGGATCGCCGCTTGGTAGGCCCCGCCGCGCACGGTGCTCTCAGTCGCGATCACGGCGATGCGGGCGTCGCGCGTTGCGCGGCAAGCGGCGGAGGCCCCCGGCTCGAGCACGCCGAGCACCGGCACCGGCGCGAACTCCTCCGTCAGCACGTCGAGCGCGACGGCCGAGGCCGTGTTGCAGGCCACGACGAGGCATTTCACGCCGCGCACACGCAGCAGACCCGCGGCCTGCAGTGCGTAGCGACGGATCGACGCCGGGCTCTTGGTACCGTAGGGCAGCCGCGCCGTGTCGCCGAGGTAGAGGAAGCTCTCCGCGGGCAGCGTGCGCAGTAGCGCGCTTAGCACCGTCAGGCCGCCGACCCCGGAATCGAAGACCCCGATCGGCGCCGAGACCGAATCTGCAGGCGGAACCACGCTCATCGCTTCACTCGCACCGTGCGCTAAGGCGAAGGGCGCGCAGGATACTCCAGGCCGGAGGCGACATAACGCGCCGCGCGAAAACCGCCTCTTCACTCCGCCGCGGCGGCGTGCATAATTGGCTTCAGCCAGCCCCCGCCAAGCGACAAATACCAACAATAGCTGCGCCGTGGAAAGACGACTCACAACGCGACACCGGGCACGAACGACCGTGTATGTGCTGCTGCCCGGGCGACGCCGGCGGCTATGCCGCGCGCGCAACCTGAGCGCGCAGGGTGTGTTCGTCGAGACCGGGGACATGGGCCTGCGCAAGGGGCAGACGGTCGAACTGGCCTTCGCCATTACGCTCGGCGCAATCACCAAACTCCATCGCCGCACGGCCGTTGTCGCGCACGTTTCGCGCGGTGGCACCGGTCTCATGATGGAGAGCCACGGCACCTGAGGCGCTCGCGCGATAGCTCGCTGTTTCGTAAGGGATTCTGCGGATTCGGAGCGCTGCGGCCGCCCGTAAGGTGCGCGTGAGGCCGCGCCTTCGGCCGGTGCGCGCCGCGTTCCGGCCGACCCTTCGGCGCCACAATGGCGATGGGGGACCCGACACTAGAAACGACCGTTGCGGAGGCGATGAACCGCGTACTCGAGGCCGAGCGCGCGGCGGCCACTGCCATCACCGCGACTGAGGCCGAGGCCGAAGCGGCGCTGCAGGCGGCGCGGGAGACCCGGCGGCGGCTGCTCGAAGCTGCCCGCGAGCGTGCCTCGCGCGTCCACGTGCGCGCGCAGGCGCGGCTGGCGACCGCCCTGACCGAGCTCGATGCGCGCACCCGCGATGGTGGCGCCGAGCGCGAGTCGCTCGAGACGATTGCGCAGCAGGCGATCGACCGCCTCGCCCGCCGCCTGACCTCGGCTGATCATGAGTCCGCCTGACTGCGCCTTCGGCTATTCGCAGGCGCGGTTGCAGGCGCGTCTCGGGGATCGGCCAACGGCCGGCGACTGGCAGCGCATTCGCGCGAGCCGGGACCTCAGTGCGCTGCTGCAGGCGAGCGGCACCTCCTCGCTCGCAAGGTGGACGGCGGGCCTCGATGCACGCGCACCCACCCACGATCTCGAGCGACGCATGCGTACGACCTGGGTCGAGCAGGTGAACGAGGTCGCGCGCTGGCAGCCGCAGGCCTGGCGCGCCGCGATCCTCTGGATGTGCTGGCTGCCGTACCTGACGGCGCTCGCCAAGCTCGCGCGGGGTGGCCGCGCGCCGAACTGGATGCGCGCCGATCCGCTGCTCGGCCCGATCGTCGCAACCGAGCCGCGTCTTCGCGCGGCGGCGCTCAAGCGCACGCCGCTCGCCCCGCTCGAGGCGGCGTTCGGCGCTCGCTCGACCATCGCGGGCGCCTGGGTGCGCCACTGGCATGCCTTGTGGCCCGCAGGCACCCCCTTCAGCGCCGGCCTCGCGAGGATCGTGCGCGAGGTGGCTGCACACACGCGCGAGCTCGAAGGGGCGGCGCTCACGATGCCAACCGAAGATGCGCAGTCGCGGCTCGCGCGCCGCCTGCTGAGCGCGTTCCGGTGCAACCCGCTCTCGCCAATCACCGCCGTCACGTACCTGGGCCTCGCGGCGCTCGACCTGGCGCGGCTGCGCGGAGCGATCGTGGTGCGGGCGCTGCGGGCGGCACCGGCGGAGGAGCTCGCGGCATGAGCATCCGGCCCGCCGTCGCGCACTGGTTCGAGCTCCTCACCTCGCGAGAGGAACTCGGCGGCGCGCTCGACGGTCTGGCGCGGACCGGCTCCGTGCAGCTGCAGGCCTACAGCCGGTCCGAATCGCGGCTCGCGCTCCCGGACCTCAGGCAGGTGCTCACGGAGCACGAGACGCTGGCGCGCCGGTACGCCCACTGGTGGCCGGCCGCTCGGCCACAGCTGCCCGGACCCGACTACCGGCTGACGGAGGACCCGCGCGGCGCTATCGAGCGCCTGCGCGCCTGGGCTGCGGAGGCCGGCCCGGTCGTGGCCGAACTCGAGGCCATCGCGCTCGCCCGCGCCGAGACGAGTTCGCTCGAGCAGTTGCAGGCGGTGGGTGGCGATACGTTGCCACGGCTCGACCGCGTGGCTGCGGCGGGCCCGCTGCTCGCGAGCCGCGTATATGCGCTGGCGGTGGGCGGGCCGCCGCTCGTGCTGCCGCCCGCAGTGCTCACGCAGCGGGTGGCCGCCGACGGCGCGGCGTTCGTGATCGCGGTGGGAGCGCGCGAGGACATGGGCGAGGTCGACCAGGCACTCACGGCCCGCAAGGCCCGCCTCCTCGGCCTACCCGGCGACCTGCCGGCCGAGTCAGCCGCGATCCGCCCGGCGCTCGCGGCGCGCCGTGCCGCGCTCGATGCGCGCGAGCGCACGGCGCGGGCATCGCTCGATCGAGCGTGCACACAGCACCGCGTGGCCGAAGCGCTCGGGGAGCTCGCGCTCGCCGCCTGGGTCGTCATGCACGTGCCGGAGCTGCCAGTCACCGAGCACTTCGCCTGGGTCACCGGCTGGTGCTCCGACCGCGATGAGCACCGCCTGCGCGACGCCCTCGACGCCCGTGGGCTGCACTACCTGCTGCACTTCATACCGGCGCCGGAGGGCGAGGTCCCGCCGTCGGTGCTGCGCAATCCGCGCTGGGCGCGGCCCTTCGAGGTGTTCACCGGGCTCATGGGCGTCCCCGCCGTCGGTGAGGCCGACCCGAGCATGGTGGTGGCGCTGCTCGCACCGCTCATGTTCGGCTTCATGTTCGGCGACGTCGCGCAGGGTCTGGTGCTGGTCGTCGCTGGCTGGCTGCTGCGGAACCGCCTGCCGGCCCTGCGCCTGCTGCTGCCCGGCGGCGCGCTCGCGATCGGCTTCGGCTTCGCCTTCGGCAGCGTCTTCGCGCGCGAGGACGTGCTGCCCGCGCTGTGGCTGCGCCCGCTCGAATCGCCCTTGCGCGTGCTCGGCGTGGCGCTCGCCTTCGGCGTGATCGTGATCGCGCTCGGCCAGCTGCTGAACGCGCTGCAGCACCAGTGGCGGGGCGAGCTCAAGCGCTGGCTGGCCCACGGGGCCGGCATGCTCGTAGCCTACCTGGGCATCGTCGGCGCGGCAGTGGACGTGCGCCTGTCGTGGTTGCTGCCGGTCGGCATCGCCTGGTCGCTCGCAGGTGCGGCGGCGATCGCCCCCGTCGACCGCGGCGGCGCTGTCGCGGCGGCCGCCGGCGAGGTGCTCGAAAATCTCTTGCAACTCAGCGTGAACACGATCTCCTTCGTGCGCGTCGGCGCTTTCGCGCTCGCACACGCCGGCCTGAACTCGGCCGTGGTCGGCATGGCCAAGGCGGCGGGGCCGGGCTATTGGCCCGTGCTGATCGTGGGCAACGCCGCCATCCTCGCGCTGGAGGGCCTGGTGGTGGGCATCCAGACCACGCGCCTCATCCTCTTCGAGTTCTTCATCCGCTTCCTCACGGCGCGCGGCCGGCCGTTCCTACCGTTGCCGCCGCTCGCCGCTTCCCCTTCCACCCCCCCGCCGGAAACGCAGCCATGAAAGTCTCCTCACGCTGGATCGTCGCACTGGTGCTGCTCACCGCAGCGACCGCCGTCGTGGCCACGGTGGCCCTGTTGCTCGCCGCGCCCGCGCTGGCCGCCGAGGCCACCGCGGGCCCCGTCGCAGTGGACCCTGGCGTCCTGCAATGGGGCTTCGCCGCCGCCGCCGCCGCCGCCGGTCTCGCCGCGCTCGGGGCCGGCTATGCCGTCGCCCAGGTCGGCACCGCCGCGCTCGGGGCGCTCGCGGAGAAGCCGGAACTGTTCGGCCGCGTGCTGGTGCTGGTCGGCCTCGCCGAAGGCATCGCCATCTACGGCCTGATCGTGTCGATCCTGATCCTTAACCGCCTGGGCTGAAATGGCGAACATCGCCTACATCGGCGACGAGGTGACGGCAGCTGCGTACCGCCTCGCCGGGGTGGAAACCCACATCGTCACGGCGGAGGAAGCCGCCGAGGCGCTGCGCAGGACAGCCAGCGAAGGCGTCGAGCTCGTGCTGCTCTCGGCGACGCGCGCCGCCGCGGTCCCGGCCGAGGAGCTTGAGGCCGCGCTCCTGGGCGACACTCCGTTGCTCGCGATCGTGGGCGACGCGCTCGGCGGCGCGGCACTGCCCGACCTCGATCACGAGGTTCGCAGCGCCCTCGGCATCGCGCCATGAACGCGCCGCTCACGGTGCTCGCGACACAGACCGAAGCCCTGCTCGGGCGGGTCGCCCGCGAGGAGGAGCAGCGCACGCGCCGGGTGCGCGAGGAAGCCGCTGAGCAGGCACGCACGATCGTGGTGCGTGCCCGGGCCGAGGCTCGCCAGCGGCTGCGCCAGGCCGTCGAGGAGGAGCGGCGCGAGCTCGCGCGCGCGATCGCGGATCGCAGCGCGGCGCTCGACACCGAGGCGCGTCGCGCAGAGCAGGCCATGCTGCGCTCCCTGATCGAGGGCGCCTGGCAGCGCCTGCCGGCCGCAGTCGCCGCGCGCTGGGAAGACGCGCCCGCACGCGAGGAATGGGTCCGCGCCGCCTGCGAGTTCGCGGTGCGCAGCCTGCGCAGTCACGCGGCCATCACGGTCGAGATCGACCCGGGTAACGGCCGCGCGGCCGGCGAGCAGGCCCGCGCCCTGCTGGACGCCGCCGGGCTCGACTCCGTGGAGGTCCGCGAGGTCGCCGGTCTCGGGCCGGGACTGCGCATCGCGAGCGGCGGCGCCTGCGTCGACGCCACCGTCGGCGGCATACTCGCCTCGCGCGAGCGGGTCGAGTCGGAGCTGCTGGCGGAATTCGACCGCGCGCTCGGCCATACAGGAATGGAGAAGCCGGCATGAGCGTCGCGCGCATCACGTGGATCGGCGGCCCGGTGCTGCGCGCCCGCATGAGTGGGCCGTTCCGCGTGTACGAGGCGCTCACGGTGGGCCCGCAGCGGCTGCTCGGCGAGGTGATCCAGCTGCGCGGCGAGGAACTCACCGCCCAGGTCTACGAGGACACGACCGGGCTCGAGCCGGGCGAGGTGGTCGAGGGCGGCGGGGCGCCGCTGTCGATCCCGCTCGGCCCGGGGCTCCTCGGGGGCATCTTCGACGGACTGCTGCGGCCGCTCACCGGTGCCGAGGACTACCGGGTGCGCCCGGGTGTCGACACGCGGGCGGCGGCCCGCTTCGCGATGCAGCCAGCGCTCGAGCCGGGCTCGACGGTGGAAGGCGGAGCGGCCCTCGCCACAGTGGAGACGCCGCGGCACCAGGCGATCCTCGTGCCTCCGGGCGTGGCCGGGCGGCTCGAGTGGCTCGCGCCGGCGGGCGAGTACGCCGAGGACGCGATCGTGGCCCGGGTCCGCGGCGCCGATGGCAGCCAGCACGACCTCGCAATGCGGCACACCTGGCCGGTGCGCAAGCCGCGCCCGGCGCTGCGGCGCCTGAGCGTGAACGCGCCGATGATCACCGGGCAGCGCATCCTCGACACACTGTTCCCGGTGGCGCGCGGCGGACGGGCGGCGCTGCCCGGCGGGTTCGGCACCGGCAAGACCGTGCTGCAGGAGGCTCTCGCCAAGTGGTGCGACGCCGACGTTATCGTCTACGTCGGCTGCGGCGAGCGCGGCAACGAGATGGCGGAGGTGCTCGACGAGTTCCCGAAGCTCGACGATCCGCGCACGGGGCGCCCGCTCGCCGAGCGGACGGTGATCATCGCCAACACCTCGAACATGCCGGTCGCCGCGCGCGAGGCCAGCATCTACACCGCCATCACGGTGGCCGAGTACTTCCGCGATCAGGGGCTGAACGTCGCGCTCATGGCGGACTCCACGAGCCGCTGGGCGGAGGCGCTGCGCGAGGTGTCGGGTCGGCTGGGCGAGCTACCCGGGGAGGCCGGCTACCCGGCGTACCTGAGCTCGCGCCTTGCCGAGTTCTACGAGCGTGCCGCGCGGGTGACGACGCTCGCCGGGCAGGAGGGCTCGGTGACCATCATCGGTGCCATCAGCCCGCCGTCCGGGGACTTCTCCGAGCCCGTGACGCTGCACACGAAGCGCTACGTGCGCTGCTTCTGGGCGCTCGATCGGCAACGAGCGCACGCGCGGTTCTACCCGGCGATCCACCCGCTGCAATCCTACGGCGCGGACGCGGAAGAGCTCGCGGGCTGGTGGAAGCGCTCGGGTAACCCCGACTGGATGGCACAGCGCCAGCGCGTGCTGTCCCTGCTCGAGACGCAGGCGCACCTCGAGCGGATGGCGCGCATCGTCGGTCGCGACGCGCTGCCCGCGCAGCAGCAGGTGAAGCTGCTGTGCGCCGACCTGGTGAACGAGGGCTTCCTCCGGCAGTCCTCGTTCTCCAAGGTGGACCGCTACTGCACGCCGCAGCGCCAGGTCGCCATGCTGTCGGTGCTGCTGCACTTCACGGACCGCGCCGAGGCGGCGGTCGAGGCGGGCGTAGCGGCGGCGCGCATCGCCGCCCTGCCGCTGCTGCGACAGCTGCAGCGGCTCGGGGAGGAGTTCGGCGAAGAACAGCTGCCGCGGCTGAAGCAGCTGCCCAAGCAGATCGACTTCGAGTTCGATGCCCTGCAACCGGAGCGCACCCATGCTGGCTGACCTGCTGCTCGACGAGGCGGTGACGCGCATTGAGGGCCCGCTGCTGTTCGCGAAGCGCGCGGCCCGCGTCGGCCTCAACGCCGCGGTCGAGGTGCTCGGCACCGACGGCGGCACGCGCCTCGGGCGCGTGGCCGCACTCGACGAGCAGTCCATGGTGATCGAGGTCCTGCAGTCGACCGCCGGGCTCGCGCTTGGCGGCACGCGGCTCAGGATCCGGCCCGAGCCGCTCCTCTTCGGCGTCGGTCCCAACCTGCTCGGCCGCATCTTCGACAGTGTCGGCCGTCCGATCGACGGCGGGCCGCCGGTCTCCGCCCGCGCCCGGATGCGCATCGAGGGGCTCGCGATCAACCCGGCATGGCGCGCGCTGCCGCGGGACTTCATCGAAACCGGCGTGTCGACGATCGACGTGATGAACAGCCTGGTCCGCGGCCAGAAGCTGCCGCTCTTTTCCGCCGGCGGTCTGCCGCACGACCGGCTTGCTTCGGAGATCGCGCAGCGGGCGCGACTGCGCGGCGGGCACTCGGAGGCCTTCGCGGTGGTGTTCGCCGGCATCGGCGTGCCGCACGACATCGCCGAGCAGTTCCGCCTGGCGATGGAATCGAGCGGCGCGCTCGGCCACACGGCGCTGTTCCTCAACCTGGCGGACGAGCCGGGCATGCAGCGGCTGCTCACCCCGCGCTACGCCCTCACCGCCGCGGAGTACCTGGCCTTCGTCGAGGGCCGGCACGTGCTCGTCATCCTCACGGACATGACGAACTACTGCGAGGCGCTGCGCGAGGTGTCGGCGAGCCACGGCGAGATCCCGGGCCGCAAGGGCTACCCGGGCTACATGTACTCGGACCTAGCCTGCCTCTACGAGCGCGCGGGCTGTATTCACGGCCGCCCGGGCACGCTCACGCAGCTGCCAATCCTCACCATGCCCGGCGACGACATCGGGCACCCGATCCCGGACCTCACGGGCTACATCACCGAGGGGCAGATCGTGCTCGACCGGGAGCTGGACCGCCGCGGGGTCTACCCGCCGGTGCGCGTACTGCCGAGCCTGTCGCGGCTGATGGACGCCGGCACCGGCGAGGGCTTCACCGACACCGACCACCCCGCCCTCGCCCACCAACTGTTCGCCGCCTACGCGCGGGCGATGCGGGTCCGGCTGCTGGCGAGCGTGATGGGCGAGCAGGGCCTGCCCGAGGCCGACCGGCGCTTCCTCGCCTTCGGGCAGCGCTTCGAGGAGCGGTTCGTGAAGCAGTCCGGCGCGCGCACCCTCGAGGAGAGCATGGAAGTCGGCTGGTCGGTGCTCGCCGACCTGCCGCCCACCGAGCTGACGCGACTGTCGAACGCCCAGATCATGAAGCACCTCGAGGGCCGGGCGCGTGCCTGAGGACGGAGTCCCCATCATCGCCACGCGCATCGCGCTGCTCGAGCTGCGCGACGAGCACCGGCTAGTGCAGGAGGGTTACGAGCTCCTCGACGAGAAGCGCATGATGCTCGCCGCCGAAATCCTGCGGCAGCTGCGCCGCCACGAGGAGCTGCAGCGCGAGCGCCTGCAGCACGAGACGGCCGCGCGGGCCGCATTCGACGCCGCCGTCGAGGTCCACGGCTTCGACGACCTCACCACGCAGCCGCGCTTGGGACTCGAGGGCGCGCTGCTGCGCCGCGACCGCCGGCTGTTCCTCGGCATCACCCTGACCGAAGCGGTGCTCGAAGCGGGCGAGCCCTCGCCGAACGCGCCGGCGCTGGTGCCGTCGCCCGAGCTGCGGCGCTGCGCACTCGCCTATCGGCGCCTCGTCACGGACTACGGGGCGCTCGCCGCCTGCGCGGCCAACCTGCGCCGCCTGATCCGCGAGTACGTCCGTACCGAGCGCCGGGCGCGCGCGCTCGAGAACGTGCTGCTGCCGGAGATCGACGCCTCGCTGCGGTTCGTGGAGGAGCAGCTGGACGCGGTGGACCAGGAAGAGGCGGTCCGGGTCCGCAATGCCGCCCGCCCCGCCGCCCCCGCCGAGGGCCTGCACGAGGTCGCTTGACCCCGGTTGCGCGTGGCCGATAGCGTGCGCGGTCTTCACCGGAGGCACGCATGGTCAAGGGCGGCACACCACTCGTCCTCGTCTTCGGCGCGAGCGGCTACATCGGTACGAACCTTGTGCCTCGGCTCACGGCCGCCGGCCGCCGGGTCCGCGCCAGCGCACGCAACCTCGAGGTGCTCGAAGGCCGCGGCTGGTACGAGGTTGAGACCGTCGCCGCGGATGCGCTCGATCCGGCGTCACTCGAGCGCGCGCTGTCGGGCGTCGACACCGCCTACTACCTCGTCCACTCCATGGCGGCGGGCCCGTCCTTCGTCGCCCTCGACCGTGAGGCGGCCGGCAACTTTGCGCGCGCCGCAGCCGTAGCGGGGGTGCGACGCATCGTCTACCTGGGCGGCCTCATCCCCTCGAGCCCCCGCTCCGCCCACCTGAAATCGCGCGCCGAGACCGGCGAGATCCTGCGCCACTCCGGCGTGCCGGTCACCGAGCTCCGTGCCGGCATGATCATCGGGCCGGGCTCCGCGGCCTTCGAGGTCATCCGCGACCTCGTCAACCACCTCCCCGTGATGGTCACGCCACGCTGGGTTCGCTCGCGCTCCACCCCGATCGCCCTCGACGACCTGCTCGAGGACCTGGTGGCGGTGGCCGACTGCGAGGCGGCGGCGGGGCGGATCTTTGACGTCGGCGGCCCCGACGCGGTCAGCTACGAGGAGGTCATGCGCTGCTACGCGCGCCTGGTTGGACGGCGGCCCCGGATCCTCGCAGTGCCGGTGCTCACGCCCGGCCTGTCCTCGCTCTGGCTGCGCCTCATCACGTCGGTCCCGACCGGCATCGCCCAGGCGCTCGTGGAGGGCCTGGAGCACGACTTCATCGCCAAGGACAGCTCCCTCAGGGAGCTTGTGCCGCGCCGCCTGCAGGGGCTCGAGAAGGCGATACGGGCCGCAATCGAGGCGGACCGGCGCCACGCGGTCGTGGCGCGCTGGGTCGAGGGCTCGATCGCCTGCCGCGACTACCGCCCGGAGTACGCGTTCTATGCCAAGCGGGCGGGTGCCACGGCCAGCGGGCCCGCGACCCCCGAGGCGGCGTTCGCGACGGTGTGCCGCATCGGCGGCGAGCAGGGCTGGTACTTCGCCGACTCGCTGTGGTTCGTGCGTCGCACCATCGACTGGCTGGCCGGGGGGCCGAGCTTCCGCCGCCCCCGGCGCCATCCCGCGGAGCTGCGGCTGGGCGACGTCGTCGACGCCTGGCGCGTGATCGCGCTCGATCCCGGCCGCAGGCTCACGCTGCTCATGGAGATGAAGGGGCCCGGTGCCGGCGTGCTCGAGTTCGTCGTGCGGCCGGAGGGCAGCGGCGCCAGCGTCTCGGCCACCGCCTACTGGCATCCAGCGGGCGTACTCGGGCTCGGCTACTGGTACGCGCTCGCCCCGGCGCACCGCTACCTGTTCGAAGGGCTGACGCGCGCCATCCAGCGGCGCGCCTCAGCCCTTGAGCGACTTCATTCGGACTCGGCGGCCTTCTTCGGCGGCCCAAACGAGTAGCGCAGCGACGCCGTAACGTAGTTCGCGCTGTAGTTGTACGGGTTGATGCCGAGACCGAGCACGGTGGGCAGCGTCGAAGGCCCAATGCCCTCGAACGCCCAGTCCTTCGTGTCCAGCTTCTCGTACCACCACGTGAAGACCAGGGTCGCGCGGTCGTTGAGCCCGACCGTGCAGTCGGCCTTCAGCGAGTTGAGGCGGGTCGTCACCGCCGGGAAGACACCGGCGCCGACGCCAGCGAGCACCGTGTCCGAGGCGCCGTTCGAATACGTGTAGTCGACGTCCACCCCGACGCGGTCGGAGACCTTGGCGCGCACGCCTCCGCCGTAGGAATGGAAATTGTCGCTGACGCTGGCCGTCCAGTCCGGCGTGGAGAACGCCGCGCTGCCATTGCGCGTAGAGGCGACGCGCTCCACTCCCGCAGAAGCGTAGGCCGAGACCTTCGGAGTCACGGTCCACGTCACGTCGAGTGCCGAGCGACTGTCGATGCCCGCGACGAGCCCGAGTTCGGAGTGCGGGTAGCGGTCGTGGCCGTAGAAGACGCTCATGCCGAGCGTGAGCGGCAGATCGCCCATCGCGAGGTTGGCCAGGAAGTCCACGTAGTCGCGGCGGCGATTCGCCAGCTGGTACTTCCGCATCAGCGGGTTCTCGCCCAGGGCCATGGCGACGTTCGTGTCGTAGTAGTTGGCTAGGTTCTGCTCCTGCACGCCGCCCTTGACGACAAGGCCGAGGTAGCCGCTCGGCTTGAACTGCAGCCGGCCGTAGACGTCGTCGAACTCCTCGCTCATGAGTTCCTGCGGCGTCCCCTTGCGATCGACCTTGCGGTATTCCCCGCCGAGCCCGGCCGTCAGGTACGAGAGGAAATCGTAGTCGGCGCTGCCGCGCGCGCGCACGCGTTCATAGCCGTACAGCGGGTTGGTGCGATCCTCGCCCACCGGGAAGAGGTCGGTGTGCACGATCGAGGTGAACGTCGCCTGCTTGCTGTCGTCCTTGCGCTCGTCCCAGTCGACCGAGCCGCGCAGGCGGAGTTTGTCGAGCGGGCGGGCGCTCGCGGTGAGATCGGCGCGGTTGACCTTCACCTGCCCGTCGAGGTTTGAGATCGGCAGCGCCGCCGTCGCGAGCCCCGGGGTGAGCGTGTAGGGCAGGAAGGTCGCGTCCTGCGTGCCGACACCGGTCGCCGCCGAGAAGGTGATGACCGTGTGCCACGGCAGCCCGTGCACACCCGCCGTCAGCGCGGCCTCGTTGTAGCTGTTGCTCGGCGCGAGCGCCATCTGCCCGGTCGTTGCCGCCGGGATGAATGAGTTGAACGGATTGGCCCAGCGCAGGGACTCGGAGCGGTCATTGTAGAAGGAGCCGTAGTAGCCGAGCTGAGCGAACCAGCGCGAGCCGTCGTAGCGCGCGCTCACGTTGATGCGGTCGGTCGCGTCGCCTACCGGCCGCAGCACCTGGGAGGTCACGCTGCCGAAGGAGCCGAAGGTCGGTCGGTCGCCGCTGCGGTCGTCGCGCTTGTAGTCGAGCTTGAAGCTCCACTGCTGGTTCAGGAAATACCGCCCGCCGATCCCGTAGCGGTCGCGGTCATAGCCGATGTCCGTGCCGTAGAGGCTCGAGCCGAGCGCGGTCATGCCGCCCGTGCTGCCTGCGCGCACCCAGCCCGCGGGCAGCGTGAGGTCCGACCCGCCGATCCCGCGGAAGATCGTCTCGCCCGTGTCGGCAATGTGGTGCGGGACACGGTCGTAGAAGAGCGAGAAGTCGTAGCTGCCCGGCTTGCCACCGTTGAGGCGCACCTCGCGCGAATCGAGCCCGAGGTCCTTCAGATCGTAGGAGAGCCAGTAGCCGGACTCGTAGGTCGCCTGGCCATCGGCGTTCGCGACCACGTAGCCGCCCTTCTCGTTCAAGCCCGTGTAGTCGCCGAACTTGGCCGAGGAGTCGCTGAGATACCCGCCGCCCAGCTCCACCGTGGAGTCGTAGCCCTTGCCGGGGAACGGGCACTTGCTGCAGGCCCATTTGCTCGTGTCCGGTGCGGCCGTTTCCGCGTGCGCGGCGCCGGCGGCCATCAGGATCGCGGCCACCGCAAGCGAGAGAGTCATGCTGCGCTTGTTCATAGCGTTCACCGAGTCAGCGACGAGCCCGAGGGATGGTTGGAGCCATGCACCTGCGAGTGACAGTTCATGCAGTTGCCGAGGGCGAGCGCCGTGACCGGCGGCCCGCCGCCGCCCGGCAGCCCGGACGGACCGTAGGCGTAGCTCTGGTGACCCTGCTGCGAGTGGCACGACTGGCAGAGCAGCGGCCCGCGCGCCTTCAGCATGCCCGGGTTGATCGAGCCGTGCGGTGAGTGGCAGTTCGCGCAGTTCTCCGTCACCGGCGCGTGCTCCCACAGGAACGGGCCGCGTTTTTCCGCGTGGCATTCGTAGCAGGTCTCGTTGATGGTCGGGCGGATGAGCTGCGCATCGGCGGTTGTGCCGTGCGGCGTGTGGCAGTCGCTGCAAGCGAGCTTGCCCTGCCTCACCGGGTGCGCGTAAGGCTTCAAGAACTGGCTGCGCTTGTCGACGTGGCAGGTGTAGCAGACGTCGGGCTGCGTGCTGCGGATACGCACCGCGTCCCTCGGCTTGTGCACGGTATGGCAGGCGGCGCACGGCACATCGTTCGCGTCGTGGGGGCCGGCCTGCCACATGGCACCCACCGTCTGTCGGTGGCAGCCGAGGCACATCTCGTTCTGCGCCGCCACCGGCGTCTCGGAGTCGCGGCCGAAACGGATGTTCGGCGGGCGCTTCTCGCCCTTCTTCAGCTTCTTCGTGTGGTTGCCACCGGGGCCGTGGCACGCCTCGCACTGCAGCTGCCCGGCGCCAAAGGGGGCGCGCGCGTTGCCGGGCTGGCCGTGCTTGGTCTTAAAGATGCCGTTGACCGCCTCCTCGTCGTGGCAGCTCAGGCAGGTGTCCGCGCCCCTCGCCGAGTACGACGCGCCCGCGTTCGGCGCCGACGCCGGCACCTCGGCCAGCGCCGCGGCCGGCAGCAGGAGGGCCAGCGCCAGAAAGAGTCGCGGCACGGAGATCTTGTGCGTCATGGCTGTGATCCGTTGCTGTGTCATGCGGACGTCAGTTGCTCTGGTAGGCGGCCACGTTGTGCACGACCTTCACGTCCTGAAGCTGGCCCGCGCCGTGGCAGCCTCCGCAGGTCTCGTACCCGGAGCTCTGGCCATCGGCGCCCTTGGTCACGTTGAACGACCCCCCGAGGTCGATGACGTGCTGCTTCGTGTCGCTCGAGGTGTGGCACGAGGTGCACACCGCGGCATTGGGGGACCAGGCGATGTCGTCGGTCGGCGTGTTGGGGTTGCTACCGCTCGTCACCGACGTCGCGAACACCTTGGTCGAGTCCACCGGGTAGTAGGTGCCGGGCTTGTGGCAACCCTCGCAGTTGTTGAGAACGCCCGGGTACCCCACCGGATTGACGCCCGGGTAGGTGAATGTGCTGGCGTGAATGGCGTGAATCATGAACTTGAAGTCGTAGGCGATCCCGTTAGCGAGCGTCGTGCCGCTCGCGTTCTCCGGGTTGTGGCAGGTCGCACAGAGTTCCGTGTTGTCGTTGCGGTTGGCGCCGTGGAACGACAGCCTGAAGTGGCACCGGTCGCACTTCGCCACGTCGACGATCGCGCGGCGCGCCACGGCCGTTGCGTCCGTGATCGGGTAGATCACGCCCGCAGAGGACGTGGGCCCGGCCTCGACGTAGGTGTGAACGGCGGGATTGCTGCTCACATCCACGATCGTGCGGCCTTCCAGGAACGCCTCGCCCGTACCGCCGAACAGGCCCGACGGAATTGGTGCGCCCGCCGCCTTGGTGTAGGTACCGTCCGCATTTAACGTGGGAAGACCGCCAGCCGCCGGTGGCGCACCGGACGGCGGCGACGACGACGACAGGAAATCGATCTGGATCGGCTGCGCGGGATAGTTACCGCTCGCCCGGTTCGTGTAGTTCAGAGTCGTGTAGGCCACGCGCACGCGCAGCCGCGCCGGCGTCGGCGAGCAGGTGGTGGCTGGCGGCACCGGGGTGCACGGAATCGCGTTCGCGAACGCCGGATCCGTGATCTTGTAGAGCGCGCCAGTGGTCGGATCGCTGACGCGGATCGTGACCTTCGCAAACTCGCCAGGCCGGACAGTGCAGCCCGCCGTCGCGGTCGCGCAGCCGGTGGCGCCCGGCGTACCGTCGGCCTTGATGGCCTCGACCTTGACCACCTCGAACTTAAACTTCTTCGCCGCTTCCTGCTCTGGGATGAGGTGGGCGATCTCCGGGCGCAGCCCGCCGTTGTTCAGGGTCGAACTTGGCCCGTGACAGGTGACGCACATGTCGTCCGTCGCCGCCACGCCGCCGCCATGGTTGGCGCCCGTCGCGAAGTTGATGTTGTCATGGCACGAACTGCAGGCCTGGCGGCTGACGACCAGGCGCCAATTGGACGCCTGCGGCGTGGCCGGGTCGCTCTCGCGGTGACAAGTCTGGCAGTTGCGCGTGTCCTGGGGATAGGCGACCCCGCTGAAATCACTGAAGGTGTTGCCGTAGCCGAAAATGCCGTAGAACCCGCCCGCCACGACGCTCGGCAGCGTCTTGCCGGAGTGGATCTTGTGAATCATCACTTTGAAGTCGATGCTGTTGCCGGACTGCGCGTCGAACGAATAGGACTCGTGGCACATCACGCAGTACTGCAAATCGACGCGCGCACCGCCATGCGCGCTCAGCTTCTGATGGCAGGCGTTACACGTGGCGTTGTCCACGATCTCGCGGCCGGACTGCGCCGCGGTATCGCCGGTGGCCGGGATCCACGTGTAGACGCCATTGCTCGCCACGGTCGCGGTCGAGCTGCGGACCTCAAGGCCCACGCGGTGGACCAGCGAACCGTTGTAGGGGATGTCGCTGACGCCCTTCAGGCTCTGCGCGAACGTATAGGTGTAGGAGCCGTTCTGCTGGCTGCTCTCGACCCACTGGCCGGCGGTCGCCGGCTCCGTGTAGCCCTGGTTCACCGGCCCGGTGCCCGTGACCTTGTCCGCCGGGGACGGCGCGGGCGTCCCGGGGAAGGCCTCCGTGCGACGCGTGATCGCGTGCCAGGTGCTGGGCGTCCAGTTGACCGCGGGCTCGAGGCGCGCCAGCACGAAGGCAACGCTCGAGGCCGGCACGCCGGTCAGCGCCCGGCCCGTCTCGTCGGCCAGCCACACCTGCACGACGGGCCGTCCGTCTGCGCTCATCGTGACCTGCCGGACTGACGCATTGATGAGCTTGGTCGAACCGAGCGACCCGCCGCTCGCGGGGGTCTGGCCGGTCGTCGCAGCCGAGCCCGACTGGCCCGCGCCGCCCGAGCCGCCGCCACATGCGCTCAAGGCAAGCGTGGCGCACGCGACTATCGGCAGCCACCGTGGCCTGGGTCGAACCGGGTCCCGGGCATTGAGCGATGTCATGACTCGAACTCCCATCATCATCGTTGCGTTCTGACCACAGTGGGGGCCGCGGCGGCGACCGCGATCGCTGCGGATGCTAGCGGCCTCGCCTCGCCGCTAGATAGCTCGGAAATCCGCAATGAACAAGCCCCCCGTGAGGGCTGTCTCATTTGGCGCGCGGCAGACCGTGCCAAAGGGGACGTTGTCCTTTAGACTGCGGCGCCCAAGTTCGCGTATCCAGTCCATCGACCCCGGAGAACCGTTCTGTGTCAAAGGCAACCATCGGCAGCGTGCTCGCGGTTAGTGTCCTAGTTGCTCTTTCAGGCTGCGGCAAGCAAGGCACCGCGACAAAGTCGCCGGAGGCCCAAAAGGCCCCGCAGGCCGCGGAAAAGCCGGAGGGAGAGAAGGTGGCCCCGCCGCGCAACTTTGATCACCCGGCACCGTCGGTTGCACCTGGCGCGTCCGTCGACTTCTCGGACCTCAAGAAGCCGGAGGGCGGCAAGACCGTCGGCGAGATCTACGCCGCAAAGGACCAGCTGGCCGGGAAGGAGGTCACGGTCCGCGGCAAGGTCGTCAAGGTCTCACCCAACATTCTCGGCAAGACCTGGCTGCACGTCCGCGACGGGAGCGGTGCCGACAAGACCAACGACCTGACCGTAACCACCACCGCGGCCGTCCCCGTCGAACTCGGCCTCACCGTCCTAGTGAACGGCAAGGTGTCCCTGAACAAGGATTTCGGGCTCGGTTACAGGTACGACGTCATCATCGAAGACGCCAAGGTCACGGTCGAGAAGTAGGCCACGGCGCAAGCGCCGGTGTCTCTTTCTGAGCCACCGGCGCCGGTTCAGCGCGTACCGCCCGCGATCGCGACGTCCAGACCACGGGTGATGGCCGGCCCGCTCAGACCGCTTTGCGACAACACGGCCGCACGAGTCCACAGCGGCGGGCATCTCCCGCTGACGATGGCCGCTGAAGCCGCGTCGAGATGCGTCGCGTCGATTCCGTCGATTATCCGCCGGTAGATGCCACCGACCGCGCTTGCGGAAGTGCGGCAGTCGGCGAGGCGGTCGACAGCGCCGTGTGTGCCTGGCCCATGATCAAAGCGGACGGCTCGATCAGGCGACTTTTTCCGCCACCCCGGCCAGTCTCTTCCCGTCACAGCATCGGACGCACACTGAAACGATACTCGGCGACGCAGCCTCGACCGCCCTCCTGCACTCTTGCCACCGCGGTCGCGATCGAGAAAGGGGATCGTGGTCTACCCAGGGCACTACGAGCGACACTGGCTCGATCCACCGGCCCCGTCTAATCCTACTCCGGGAGCCTACCGATGGCGGGCGGGCCGAGTACTTGGACGCTCCTGTCCGGGGGTGCCCGCCTCAGGTTCTCTTCGCTTTCGCCGGGCCCGGGCTCTAGCCGAATCTGCCATCGGATTCCACCTCAAGGTGAAGGTCACAGCCCTTCGGCTGATGGCTCCCGTCAACCGCGCCCGGAAGGCCTCCGACTCTCAACTTTCCTATCCGCCACCGCGGCGTGTCGAACCGCGCGAGCTAGAGGCACCGCACGCCGTGCGGACGTCCCCCCAAAAAAAGGTTCATCTCCCAACTCCGGGGCTAGGTAAGGGACCACGGAGCCGCAGCGGGTCATTTGTCGCTATCTAGGCAATACAGCCAGGAGCGCGAGCGTGCGGCCGCTCAGCTCACCCCGGAGATTGGAGAAGATCCCAAAAAAAAGAGGTGGGCCCTTCGGCCCACCTCGACTTCTCTGCATCAACTCGGGGAATCGAGGTGGGCCCGAGGGCCCACCTCGCTAACCTCATTGATTAGAAGCTGCCCATGATCTTGTAGATCGTGTCGTACAAGTAGGTGTTAGGTGTCTTGGTCGTAATGTCGACCAGGGCGCCGTTGTTACCCATCTTCGCGTTGAACGAAGCGAGGCCACCTGCGTCATCTTCCTTGATGTACCTAGCCCTGTGACAACCACCGCAAGCCTTGGAGGCCGCGCCAGTCGCGTATCCGGGCACAGCGCCGATATTCCGCGAAGGGGCCCAGATCACCGCACCACTGCTGTTGAAAGCGTACCAGCCGTGCGTCAGTGTAGCCGACTTCGAGATGGCTCCCGGCATCGACTTGGACTGATCAGGCACGTCGTACTTGACGCCATTCGTCGCCGAATCCACGTGGCAGCCTTCGCAGCTCGTGAGCGTGAAGTTCGGGAAGTTGTGCTCGAGGTGAGCTGCGTACCGCTTCCCCTGCACCTGGTCGGTGAAGTCGACGCTGGCGACGCTCAGGCCCTCGAACGCGTGGATCGCATGCACGAACGAGTCGATCGATCGCGACTGCATCTCCACGTAACCAGCGCCAGTGGTCGGCTCATGGCAGTTCCGGCAGGCCACGATGTTTCCACCGCGGTCGCCGCCATGGAAGTCGAGCGCGTCGTGGCACTTGGCGCACTTCGTCTCGCTCACCAGAGCGTTGGTGCCCTTGAAGTAGTTGCTGACCTGCGCCTTGCCGACCAGGTCGAAGGTTACGGACGGCGCGTTGGTGGCCAACGTGTTGCCGGCGGCGTCCTGCGTCGTCGGGATGATGAGAATTTCCGCCGTCTTAATCTTGCCGGCCGCGATCAGATTCGGAATGGTGTCCAACCCGACATTCGTGACAGGCGGCGGACCCCACTTCGAGAAGTCGAAGGTCGCCTCATACGCACTCCCAGTGTTGGTGAACGTCGGGAACAGGGTATTGCTATTCGCCGTGCTGAACTGGACCTCCGCGCGGCATCCCTGCTTCGTCTTGCCATCGCTGGCCAGGCAGTTCGTGCTCGAGTCACGGATGTGGCTGCTCACCAGGAAATCCTTGGTCTTGTAGCCATAGAAGCTGACGAGCACCTGTGGGTTCGCCTTGGCACCACTCGTCCCGATGGTCGTGTGGAACTTGATGTCCAGCACCGTGCCCGACAGCGTGACGCTGTCGATCGTGGCAGTGTTGAGCGTCGAGTACATCACGCCCGAGGCGTTGTATAGCGCGCTGTTGTAGCCGGGGTGATACGTAGCCAGCGTGCTGCCGGGACCGGCGGCTGTGTGGCAAGCCTGGCAGTTGTCCGTGATCTGGTGGAAGGACACATTCCCCGCCTTCCCATACTTCCACATCCACTGCAGTGACGGTGCGGCCCCTGCTGCGCAGTTCGCATCTTTACAGCCGCTGGGATTCGTTGCAGTGGCAGTCACCTTATACGTAGTGTCGACCGGGTGGCAGCTCTTGCAGGTCGCCGCCGTGAGGAACTTGTCCTGCTGGACCATGGCCAGCTTACCGGTCGCAGCCGTGTGGCAAGTGGTGCAGGTCGACATCGACTGCGGATACGGGAATTCCATGGCATGCGACATGTGCGTGTCGTTCATGACATTCGCCGTATAGGCGTACTGCGGCAGCACGGTTCCATTGACGTCGTCGTTGTTTGTATAACCGTTGGCGCCATTCGCCCAACCAACCGGGTCATTCACGATGACCTGGAAGATCGGATCGCTGCCCACGCGGGTGTCGTAGTGGCAGGTCTTGCAGGATGCAAAGTCGGGCAGGCCGGTAACCACCGCCTCGCGGTAGCCGTGTTTCCGATAGGGTGTGCCGTGGCAGCGCTGGCAAGCGGTCACGTCGGCTGCGGAGACATAACCAACCGTGCCGATAGTCAACTGCTCGCTCGAGAGGTTGGCATACAGCTGGTAGTGCGTGCTGGGCGTGTAGCTCTCAACCTGCAGCAGGTCTTGGGCGATGTAGCCATAGATCACCGCTCCGGTGAACGGGGCGGCCGGAGCCGTCGGATCGTAGGTGAAACCCTTTCCCGTCAACGTGTAGGTGCCGGCTGCTCCGCCATGGAGGCTGTTATTGATAACTAGATTGGTGGTAACTCCACCCGTCGTGGACGAGACCGGCATGGACTTCGAGTTGAGGAACTGCCGCGTCGTCGGGTTGTACTCGACGGCATAGAACGTCCTCTGGAGCATGTTCGCCAGGCCGTCGCCGGCGTCATACGGCAGACCGTTCTTCGTGATGTGGAAATTCAGCGTCACGGTATAGGTTGTCGCGGGTGCCGGATCGGCGGCCGCGGTAACCGTGTCAAATATCATCGTCAGCTTATCTTTCTGGCCGTTGATGTACTGGTTGTACACCGCCTGGTGGTTCGAGCCGACGCCGCCGTGGCAGGTGTTGCACGACTCAAGCTGGCTCAGCGTGACGGGGCTGGCCGCCGGGCCCGTCGCACCCGTCGGACCCGTCGCTCCCGTTGCTCCGGCGGCTCCGGCGGCTCCGGCCGCTCCGGTTGCTCCGGTCTTGCCGGTGTCGCCCGTACAACCAGCGATGCCGATTGCCCCGAGCGCCAACAGCGCCAACAACGCGCCACTCGTTCGAGTGATGCCGCGTACTGTTGCGAGTCTCATGTTTTGGCTCCCTAGCAGGTTCTTACAACTCAAAAAATGCGAGCGCTTCGTTATTGCCGAAACCGAAGCTGGAATCTCCGCGTGCATAGTAGGGAAGCGCCCCCCACCGCTGAACTGCGGATATCCGAAGTTTTGGAACTTTTTTCTGCGCAGTAATGCCAACTCCGGCCCTGACACCCACCAGCGGCAAGCGAGAGGCGCCGGCAAGATAGTGGAAACCCCCTATTGCTTGCGGTATCAGCGCAAACCGGCCAACGAGTTGCTCATCCGTAGCGGTCGCCTGACCGATGCGGCGCAGCGTGGGCAAGACGCAGCGCCGGCGCTGGGCGTGGGCCCGACGCCAAACACAGTTGCGAGAGGATCTGATGCACTCAACGGACTGGTGGAACTCGCTCTTCGCGGCGATCAACGGCAACGGCAGGGTGACGTTTCTGTCTTAGCTCACGAAGGACGGTGAGTTCCGCTTCGGTAACGTATCCGCGGTCATGGGCCACGGCATAATGGGAGCCGCGGTGTCGCGCTTCTTGGCACGACCCGCAGCAGCCGGCATCGGCTGCCCAATGCTTGGGAAGACGCTGACAGGGCCGTGGCCGAAGGCGGGGTCACCTACGCCGGGCTCGACCGCGGCACCATCACGCCGCCCTTATTGGATGCGTTCTAGTTCCGGGCCGGGAAGATCGGCCGGTACCTGATCTACATGGACGTGAACCCGCTGTTCGCGGGCAGGTGAGCCGCGGCACGCCGCCCTGGCCGTCTCGGGCAAGAGCGAAAGAGCGCCTCAGCAGATCCGCGGCAGCGGATCGTCCTCAAGTTCCTCGAGGACGCGCTCCCCGCCGATCGACGTCCTGAGTACGACGCGGGACGGCTGCTCCTCGATGCGTCCGATCACTTGGGCGCCCTCCCCCGACGGCAGCGCGCGCATCGTCGCGAGCGCGCGGTCCGCGTCCTCGGGCGCCACGACCGCGACGACACGGCCCTCGCACGCGAGGTAGTACGGGTCGTAGCCCAGCATCTCGCACACGGAGCGCACCGAGTCCCGAACCGGCACGCGCTCCTCTTCGAGCCGCACGCCGAGGCGCGTGCCCTGGACGATTTCGTGCGCAACCGTGGCGAGCCCGCCGCGCGTCGGATCGCGCATGAAGCGCAACCCGCGCAGCTTCGCGAGCGCGAGGGTGAGCGGCAGGACGCTGGCGGCGTCCGATTTGAGATCGCCGCGCAGCCCGAACTGTTCGCGCGCGAGCATCACTGCGATGCCGTGATCGCCGACCGGACCGCTCACCAGCACCGCGTCCCCCGCGCGAATGCGCTCGATGCCGATGTCAAGGGCGGGGTTCTTGACCCCGATGCCGCTCGTGTTGAGGTAGATGCCGCCGCCCTCGCCGCGCCGGACGACTTTAGTGTCGCCCGCGGCGACGACCACGCCGACTTCGCGCGCCGCCTGCGCGATGCCGGCGACGACGCGCTCCAGCACCGCGAACTCGAGCCCCTCCTCGAGCAGCACGCCCAGGCTCAAGTACTTCGGCACGGCACCGGCGACCGCCAGGTCGTTGGTCGTGCCGTGCACGGCGAGCGAGCCGATATTGCCGCCCGGGAACTCGATCGGCTGCACGGTGAAGCTGTCGGTCGTGAACGCGAGCTCGCCGTCGGCGGCGCTCCACGGCAGCACGGCGGCGTCGGTGTCGGTGTGGAGGTACGGGTTGGCGAGGTGCCGCGCGAAGATTTCGGCGATCAGTTCGCGCATGAAGCGGCCGCCGTTGCCGTGGGCAAGCGAGACGTGGGTGTCCTGCATCGTCACGATTTCACCTCGGGTGTCAGGCGGCCGATCGCGCTCACCGGCACCTTCGCCTCCTCGTTCCAGGTGTCGAGCTCGGCGCGGATATGCTCCCGCATCTGCTCGCGCACGTCGTTCACCGCGTTGAAGAACTCCGCCATCATCAGCACCCAGCAGTACATGCCGCGGCGGGTCAGGCGGATGGCATCGGGGTCGTGGCGCGTGGCGCCGATCAGGCGCATCGCGGCGAGCTCCGGCGCCATACGCAGCGCGAACGCACGCCCGTAGCGCCGCGCGATGTACTCGTGTTTCAGCTCGCCGCCAAAGAGCCGCACCAGGTAGTCGTAGCGCATGCGCTCCTTGAGCTTGAGCTCCCGGCGCTGCGTGATGCCGCTCTGCCCGCCCTCGACGCGCCGGCAGTAGTGATTTAGCGAGAAGGTCGTCGAGTACATCGCGCCGCCCACGTAGCTGAACGCGCCGCTGCCAACGCCAACGTAGTCGTCCTGGTCGATGATGTACTCGTCGAACATGCCGTGGCCGCGCGAGAAGCACCAGGCGGAGGCGGCGCGGTAGGCGGGCAGCACGCGCTCGAGGATGCGCTCGTACATCGTGTGCCGCAGGTGGGGGTCGCTGCGGCCCATGCTCCTCTCCATCTTGAGCCGCGCGCTCGGGGCGGTCATGAGCGGATAGAAGGAGATCTGGTCGACCTCGAGGGCGAGGAGAGTGTCCAGGTCCGCATCCAGCATCGCGAGCGTCTGGCCGGGCAGGTTGAAGATCATGTCGACGTTGAGCGTCGGGAAGATCCCGTGCGCTGCAGCGAGTCGCTCGCGGATCTGGGCGCCGTTGCCGTACTTCTGCAGCCGGTCCATACGCGCGAGCAGGACATCATCGAAGCTCTGCACGCCCACCGACAAACGCGTGACACCGGCCACCCGGTAGCGCTCGAGCGCGCGGGGGTCGAGGTGGTTCGGGTTAGTCTCGATCGAGATCGTCTTCACCGGCGAGAGCGAGCGCACCAGCGCCAGCGTCTCCAGCAGTTCCTCGGCGTCGACCGTCGGCGTGCCGCCGCCCACGTACACGTCGCCGAAGCGGAATCCCGCGTCGTGGTAGAGGCGGATCTCGCGGCGCAGCGCCTCGAAGTAGCGCCGCGTCTTCGCCGGGTTGTAGCGCACCCGGTGAAACGAGCAGAACGGGCACAGCACCTCGCAGAACGGCACGTGCACATAGAGCTGGCAGGGACTGGCCGGCGCCTTCGGCATCACCTCCGCCGTGTCGTCCTCGGCAAAGCGCATGGCCGCCGCGTATTCGTGGCGCAGGACGGCGAGGAACGGTCGTTCAAACCAGAGCATCGGGCAAGTCTAAGCGCTTCGGCCGAGAAAATCGGCGATCTGTCCGTAGCTCAAGCCCCCGTCGTTGCAGGGCACCCGGCGCGGCAGCAGCACCCCGAAGCCGCGCGCCGACAGGGCCGCGAGAGCGAGTTCCGAGAGCAGGCGGTTCTGGAACACCCCGCCGGTCAGGCCCACGACCGAGGCACCGCTGCGCGACCGCTCGGCCTCACTGATCCTCACGATCGCCTCCACGAGGGACGAATGCAGGAGTCCCGCACGCTCGGCCGGCGGGCGGCTCGCGTCGGACAACGGTTCGAGCAAGGGCGCCCAGTCAATGCGAGCGACACCCTGCTCGTCGGCGACGATCGGCAGGGTCAAGGAATCGGCGCCCACCCGGGCGCAGGCCTCGAGCCACATCGGCCCCTGCCCTTCGAAGCTCGTCTCCGTGACGCCGAGCACGAGCGCGGCAGCCGCATCGAACAGACGGCCGGCCGCACTCGATTGCGGGGCGTTTAGACCTCGCTCCCAGGCGCTGTGCACGATGGGGTCCGGCACCGGCAGCGGGCAGTCCACCCCCGCCTCCCAGCACAGGGCAGCCGCGCTGCGCCAGGGCGAGCGGCCCGCCTTGTCGCCGCCGGGCAGCCTGAACGGCCGCAGGCTCGCGCGTCGCTCCCAGCCGCCCGGCCGGCCCACGAAGGTCTCCCCGCCCCACAGCGTGCCGTCACCCCCGTAACCCACGCCGTCCCAGGCGAAGACGATGGCGGGCTCGCTCACGCCGTGTTCCGTGACGATCGCCGAGGCATGGGCGTGGTGGTGCAGCACGGCGTGCCAGGGCAGGCCCTGTGCCTGAGCCCAGCGCGTCGTTGCGTAGCCTGGGTGGGCGTCGCAGAGGAGCGATCTGGCCTCGACGTCGTAGAGCCGCTGCAGATCGGCCGCGACCTGCGCGAAGACCTGTTCGCTGCGCAGCGTGCCCATGTCGCCGATGTGTGGCGAGACCACGACCCGTTGCCCCCAGGCAAGCGCCACCGTGGCCTTGAGGTGCCCACCGACGGCGAGCAGCGGCCGGGGTAGTGGCGATGGCAGCTCGAGTTCGAGGGGCGCGAGACCTCGGCCAAGACGGATCGGGCGCGCACGCCCGGCGATTACCCGCACGACGGAGTCGTCGGCCGGCCGCACAATGGACCGGTCGTGGTGCAGGAACGCATCCGCCACCGCCGCGAGGCGAGCCTCGGCCTGCTCGGGATCCGTCAGCACCGGTTCGCCGCTCACGTTGCCGGAGGTCGCCACGACCGGGCCGCCGAAGCCCGCCAGCAGCAGCTGGTGCAGCGGGCTGTAGGGCAGGAACGCGCCGACCTCCTCGAGACCAGGAGCCACCCCCGGTGCGAGGCCGCCGCCTGCCCCGCGGCGCACCAGCACGATCGGCCGGGCCGGGTCGAGCAGCGCCTCGCGTGTCGGAGCGTCGAGCTCGAACGACGCACTCAGGGCACCGAGGCCGTCCGCCCCCGACCAGGGGAACATCACAGCGAGCGGCTTGTGGGGGCGCCGCTTGCGGCTGCGGAGACGGCCAACCGCGGCCGAGCTGTGCGCGTCGCACAGCAGGTGGTAACCGCCGATGCCACGGACGGCGAGCACCTGTCCCGCCCGCAGCACGGCGAGCGCCGCCTCGAGCGCCGGCTCGTCGCCCGCGAGGCGTGCGCCGTCGGCGCCGCGGAAGGCCAAACGCGGCCCGCACGCGGGGCAGGCGACCGGCTCGGCATGAAAGCGCCGGTCCAGCGGATCCTCGTACTCGCGGCGGCAATCGCTGCAGAGCACGAACGCCTTCATGCTGGTGTTCGGGCGGTCGTAGGGCAGCGCCTCGATCAGCGTGTAGCGCGGTCCGCACTGTGTGCAGTTGATGAACGGATAGCGGTGGCGCCGATCCCGCGGGTCGGCGAGTTCCGCGAGGCACTCCGGGCACGCGAAGTAGTCGGGCGGCACCGAGATCTGCGGCTCGAGGGCCGCGCTACTCGGCGCGATGAAGAATCCGGGCATCGTGGGCGGCTCAGTCGGCTCGACCGATCGCAACACGGGACGGGCGAGCGGCGGTGCGCGCTCGGTCACGCCGCGGACGAACTCCCCGAGCGAGGCCTCGGGACCGCTGATCACGACCTCGACGTCGCCGCGCAGATTGCGCACGTGGCCGGCGAGGCCGAGCTCGTGCGCGAGCCGGTACACGAACGGCCTGAACCCGACCCCCTGCACGCGGCCGGTCAGCAGCAGGCGTCTGGCGTTCAGGATTCCGAGCCCGATGCCTTGCGGCCGGCCCACACGTTGTCGCGCACGCCGTTCGCCCACCAGATCCGGCAGGCGCCCTCGTCGGACACCATGCACGGCCCGACCGGCTGGCGCGGCGTGCAGGCAAGGCCGTACAGCCGGCACTCGTTGGGATAGATGCGGCCGAGCACGACCTTCGCGCAGTCGCAGCCCGGCGGCATCTCGCCGGCCCGCTTGCGCGCCATCTCGGTGTAGGACGGCAAGCGCTTGCGCGAGTCGTGCGCCGCGTACGCTTCCTTCAGGACGTAGCCTGAATCGGGGATGGCACCGATGCCGCGCCAGTTGCCGGCGCCGACGTCCATCGTCTGCTCCATGAAGCGCTGCGCCGCCGCGTTGCCGCCCGGCCGCACCACCTGCGGATAGCAGTTGTCGAGGAAGCAGCGGCCCTCGAGCTTCTGCCGCAGCACCGAGTAGAGCGCCGCGAGCAGCGACTCCGGCGAGAAGCCCGCGATCGCCGTCGGCATGCCGTGGTCACGAGGGACGAATTCCCACTCCTCGGGTCCCATCACTGTCGCGACGTGCCCCGGCGCGATCAGCGCCGCGAACCCGGGCTCCCCCGAGTTGAGCAGCATGGCGATCGCCGGCCAGGTGCGCCGGCCGGACATCAGGAACAGCAGGTTGGCGGGCGCGCCCTGCGCAATCAGCGCGGCGGCTGGCGCCGTGGTCGTCTCGAAGCCGGCGGCGAGGAACACGACGGTGCGGTCGGGATTCGCGCGGGCGATGCCCGCCGCTTCGATCGGGCTCGCAATGGGGCGTACGTCGGCGCCCGCCGCCTTGGCCTGTTCGAGCGAGCGTGGCTCGCTCTTCGGCGCATTGACGGGCACGCGCAGCATGTCGCCGTAGGCCACGAGCACGACCCGCTCGTGCAGCGCGAGTTGGATCGCCTCGTAGATGTCCTCTTCCGGGCAGATGCAGACCGGGCAGCCGGGCCCCGGCACGAGCTCGATGTTCGGCGGCAGCGCCTTGCGCAACCCGGCCGTGGTGATTGACCGCTCGTGGCCGCCGCAGACGTTCATCACCTTGATGCGTGCCGGCAGAGGCAGCGCACGAATACGCTCGAGCCATTCGACTGCAGTGGTCATGGCCTCACTCCCGCGCGGCCACCTGGCCGCGCTGCCGCGTAACCTCCGCGCGTAACCAGTCGAGCCACGCCGCGAAGCCCTCCCCGCCCCGCCTGGTGAGCTCGATCACCGGCCCGCCGTACCCTACCTGCCGCAGCGACTGGCGTGCGCGCTCTGGCTTGAACTCCTCGATGTAGGCGAGCAGGTCGGTCTTGGTGATGAGCGCCAAATCGGAGCCGCGGAACATCACCGGGTACTTCACGGGCTTGTCGTCGCCCTCCGGCACCGAGAGCAGCGTCACGTTGCGGTGCACGCCCAAGTCGAAGCTCGCAGGACAGACGAGGTTGCCCACGTTCTCGACGAACAGGAGGTCGATGCCGTCGAGCGGCAACTGATCGAGCGCGTCGTGCACCATCGTGGCATCGAGGTGGCAGGCGTTACCCGTCGTGATCTGCACCGCCGGCACGCCGCAAGCGCGGATGCGGTCGGCGTCGTTCTCCGTGGCGAGGTCACCCTCGATCACGGCGATGCGCAGCTCGCCCTCGAGCGCCCGGATCGTCGATTCGAGCAGCGAGGTCTTGCCGGAGCCCGGCGACGACATGAGGTTGAGCGCCACAACGCCGTGGCCGTCGAAGTGCTCGCGGTTGCGGGCGGCGACCCGGTCGTTCTCGTCCAGGATCCGCGTGATGACCTCGATCGACTCGACGTGGCCAGCCGGGGCCCGGTGCGTGGCCCGCGGCGCGCGCTGCGCCGCCGGTCCGAGGGAACATCCGCAATCGCGGCACATCGCCCGTCTCCTCCCGCCCGCCCGACCTAATGGACCGCCGCCTCGGCGGCCGTCTCGAGCTCGACGCGCTTGAGCAACATCTCCTCGCCCGAAATCACGTCCACCTGCCAGTCCTTGCAATCCGCGCACACGAGCCGGTTCGGCAGGACCTCGGACTCGGCGCCGCAGCTGCGGCAACGCACCCGCACCGGCACCGTCTCGACGACCAGGGAGGCCGATTCGGCGACGGTACCGGCGGCC
>Ga0209048_10000984_pt1 | contig 29912 bp, 28 predicted proteins | sample FrelakmetCRP12CR_FD_187146 | JGI IMG/M metagenome (GOLD analysis project Ga0209048, IMG submission 187146) | Freshwater lake sediment microbial communities from the University of Notre Dame, USA, for methane emissions studies - CRP12 CR (SPAdes)... | ecosystem: Environmental > Aquatic >... | reverse complement strand
GTACCGCAAGGGCATTTTCTGCGCAAGCTGAAGCAAGGGATCGAATGGGAGCGTTTTACCCGCAAGCTGATCAAGCTCTACAAAGGGGGCGGGGTAGTCGGTCGCCCGCCATTTGACCCAGCCTTGGTGTTGAAGGTGTAGCTAATTGCCTATCTGTACAATCTGACAGAACGGCAGGCGGAAGTGTATGTCAATGAGAACCTGCCGGCGAAGTATTTTGTTGGGCTGGCAGTAGATCAAAGAGCGCCAGATCATTCGACATTGACGGTTTTTCGTGAGCGGTTGATCCAGCGCGGCAAGCTGAAGGTGTTCGAAGAAATGCTGGCAGAGATTGTAGAGATTGGGCTGCAGAGTGGAATACAGTTTGGCTCTATCCAAATTGTTGATAGTGTCCACACGATTGCGAACGTGAAAACCGACAAAGATCAAAAGCGCCAGAAAAAGGGGAAAGACCCCCGCGATCCGGATGCTCGCTGGGGTGTCAAGCATAAGCGCAAAGTCAAAAACGAAGAGGGCAAAGAAGAAGAACAGACCCAGTATTTCTACGGTTACAAAGCCCATATCAGCCTGAATGCTGAAACCGGTTTGATCACCAGCCTGGAGACCAGTTCGGGGGAAGCATATGACGGCCATCACTTCACTGGGCTGGTTGACCATGATCTGCAGCAAGCCTTGCCGGTGGAAACCTATGCGGCTGACAAAGCTTATGATGATGGTGAGAATCATTACAACCTGGAAGTACGCGGCCTGCACTCTGCTATCCGCCTGAAGAAGAGTCGCACTGAAAAGAAAGACGGGAACAAACAGGTTTGGCTCGACTTACGCCAAACGCCTCAATACCGTCAAGGGCTCGAGGAACGTTATAAGATCGAGCGTAAGTTCGGTGAAGCCAAACAGGGCCACGGCTTCGGAAGGTGTCGCTACCTGGGTAGATTAGGCTTTACGGTGCAAGCCTTCTTTACTGCGATAATGCTCAACTTGAAACGCATGGTCAAGCTCCTGGCTGGAGTGGGTTTCAAAACCCGAGCGGCGGTTTAGTGAAGGGTGTATTGTCAATGGAACCCGAAAGGAGGCACATAATACCTGGTTCCGTATCCTTTTTGAACTCTAAAGGTGCTTTTTGAGCTGAATTCTCCGGTCAATGAAGGATTTCTCGACCGGTTGTGTTTATTTGTGACTTCTTTTTCAACACCCTCTAATTATTAAAAAAATCACAATTCGCGGGTGCCATTCTTTATGTACTTGCTCTTTTTTCCGGAATCAAGCTCATGCAACGCTCTGCAAGGGCAGTGATGGTCAGGCTGGGGTTGACGCCTACATTCGCTGGGATAGCTGAACCATCTACTATAAACAGGTCAGGATAGCCATATACCTGGTGAGTGCTGTCGATCACACCCTCCTGGCGGTTTTTGCCGATCGCACAGCCGCCCAAAATGTGGGCTGTAACCGACATATTCAGAAAACTGTCATAAAGGGTATTAACAGGGGTGCTTTCCAGTTGTTTGGCGTAGGTGCGGGCAGTCAGATTTGCTTCAGGCAAATAAGTGGGAGCGCTCTTTCCTGCTATCGGCCTGGACTGCAAGCCTTTGCGGAAGAGTGACAGCACGCTGCGGCCTAAACGGATGGAAATCTGGTTGTCTTGGTTTTGCATCACGGTCAGGGCGCTGATCCGTTTGTGCCAGTTACGAGCCCGCATCGAGCGAGTGGAAGCGCCCGGATGACAAATGAAAGCCCAGATGGTTCTTAACGCCCGTTTGAGAGGCCTGGTATGGTCTATTAGAGGACCGGTATACCACTTCATAAAGGTATAGCCGAGCGGGAAGCGGTTTTGGGTAATGTGAGTGATCTCGCCCAGGTAGAAATGCGAGGATATGGCTGTACCGTGAGTCAGGTCGGCATTCTCATCCTCTGCCAGGATGCCCACTACCGCCTCGCTGTTGGTACGTACAATTTCTCCCAGACGAGGGGAAAGCTCTGGCAGGGTTTGGGCTTCGTCGCGACAATGGAGCAGCAAAGCTAATGAGCCGAGCACCCCTGCAGCAACTACTACTTTTGGTGCACGCAGCAGAGGGTATTTCTGGTTCCGGCGCAGTGGATTCTTTGTTTCTACCTCGAAGCCTCCTCCTGGCAGGGGCCGGATCAGTGTTGCCTTATGCAGTGGCAGGATTTCTGCGCCCAGTTTTTCAGCCAGGTAGAGGTAGTTTTTATCCAGAGAATTCTTAGCATTGTATTGGCAGCCGGTCAAGCAGCCTCCACAGAATTTACATCCCATGCGCTCCAGCCCCTCTCCACCAAAGTAAGGATCAGGTTGGGTGACGCCAGGCTCTCCGAAATAGACTCCCAGAGGGACTGGACCAAAAGAGCTGCCGGCGCCCAAGACGTCGGCTGTGCGCTGGAGGTGGAGATCCATCACGTCGATCTGGGAGACAGTGGCTCGTCCCAGCATACGGGCAGCGGTCTGGTAATGCGGTTGAAGCTCCGATTTCCAGTCGATGCCCAGTTTGCTCCAGGCGGGATCCTGGTAAAAAGCCTGTCCAGGTTCAAGCAGCACAGCAGCATAGACCAGACTGCCGCCGCCTACTCCCACACCTCCGACGATGACGGCATGACGGTAGACAGACTGGGTAAAAAAGCCTTTCAACCCGAGGGATGGCATCCAAAACAGCTTAAGCGGGCCTTGGTCGGCTGCTTGCATATCGGGAATCTCAATACGGCGGCCTTGTTCTAATACCGCGACCCGGTAGCCTTTTTCGCTCAGCCGTAAGGCGGCTACACTGCCGCCAAAACCGCTGCCAATGACCAGGGCATCATAGTCGAATTGGAGACTCTCTGAATTGTTCATAGTCGACATGAGTGGTTCATTAAGGGAGCTGTTCATCTGGACGTTCTTTGGATAGCTAAGTATAGCATGCATCGCTCTCGGTAGGGGGTGATCGAGGGATAGATGCGCTGGAATCACAATGACCGGCAATCGCTTTGCCGGTCATTGTGATTCCAGCGCCCTCTTGCAGGCAATCGATTACTGTTCCACTTTCTGGGTTTCACTTTGCAGGGCGTGAATACCGTTACGCACCTGACTTAATGCGCGGTCCAACTCCATCTCCATACGGGTGAGCGTTTCAACAACATATTGATCGGCGTCACGACGGGTCTTTTCGGCGTCAGTGCGAGCTTGAGCGATGATCTGGTCGGCGCGGGCGGAGGCCGCCTGTACAATAGCATCACGTTCTACCAGTTGGTCGCTCTTCTCGCGCGCAATAGCGATGGTTCGATTAGCCTCTTCCTGAGCCTGGGCCAGGATGCGGTCGCGCTGGGCGGATAATTGCTGGGCTTTCTTGACTTCTTCTGGGATAGCAACCCGCATCTGGTCGATGATGTCCAGCATGCGGTCTTCATCCACCATAACGTTGTGAGTAAATGGGAGAGCGCGGCTTTGGTTTAGCAGGTCTTCCAACCGGTCAACAAGGTGCAAAATGTCCATTGAGTCCCTCCCCGACAAGTTTATGTAACTTTTGGGTTTTTTGTCTAATTTAATTCGATGCAGTTTAGCTCAGGTTTTCATCATCCTGATGCGAACCGTTATAAGCCAGACAGCCGTTTCTGATATTTATTAGATTACACGCAAAATGGTTTTTCGTCAACATTCAACGAGATTCTCCACGCTTATCTTAATTCAATCCCGCATCGAGTTCGGCACAAGCTGGTGGCCTTCTCCCAAATCTTTAAAAAGGGAGACGAGCGCTTTTTCAACATGCGCAGGCACCATACTGCTGACATCCCCGCCCAGCGAGGCAATTTCTCGTACGGTGGAGGACGATAGAAAAGTATGCTCTTCTGCAGTAATCAGCGCCATCACTTCGATCTCTGGTGCCAGGCGGTGGTTAGCCAGCGCCATACGAAACTCGTATTCAAAGTCAGAAAACACGCGCAGACCACGGACGATCACCTGCGCGCCGATGGACTGTGCAAAATTGACGGTCAATCCGCTATATCCCACCACCTTGATTTTGGGTGTATCGATAAAAGAGCGACATACCAGATCGATACGCACATCAGGCGGAAAAAGCAGGGATTTCAAAGGCTTATCATAAACAGCGACCACCAGTTCATCAAACAAACGGGCTGCCCGGTGGGCGATATCTATATGTCCAAAATGGATCGGGTCAAAGGTCCCAGGAAAAACAGCTCGTACCATAGTTAACTGATATCTCCATTATCACCATTCCAGAATCGTTGCAAAGATGATGCCAACAATTGGTGGCTGGGTTGGTTTAAATCTGGATCTTTTTCAAACAACACTTGAGCATGGCGACGAGCCTTTTCGATCAGACGAACATCAGTGAGGCTCGCCATCCGTAGATCAGCAGCGTACCCCGATTGGCGCGTCCCCAAAAATTGGCCCGGTCCGCGTTGTTCAAGGTCGCGCTCGGCGAGTACGAACCCATCGTTCGTTTCCACCATTACGTGCAAACGCTCGTTTGCAACTTCGTCGGGTGTATCGGGGATCAACAAGCAATAAGCCTTATCGCCGCCGCGGCCAACCCGCCCACGGAATTGGTGCAACTGGGCAAGACCAAAACGATTAGCGCCTTCAATCAACATTACCGTGGCATTGGGTACGTCGACCCCTACCTCGACTACTGACGTTGAAACCAGGATCTGGAAATCACCATTGCGGAAAAGGGCCATCACGTTTTCCTTCTCATCTGGCCTCATCCGTCCGTGGAGCAAACCGATCCTCAATTCCGGAAATATCTCTTCCTGCAAGTGAACTTGTTCGCTAACCGCAGCTTTAACCTCTTCATTTTCACTTTCTTCCACCAGGGGATAGATAATGAATGCCTGGCGACCTTGCTCAATCTGGCTGCGAATTAACGAATATGCTCGCTCACGCTCGCGGGGCATCAATACATAGGTCCCGACCGGCTGGCGACCAGGAGGCATTTCGTCCATTATGGACAGGTCCAGATCGCCGTAAACGGTTAAAGCCAGCGAACGCGGAATGGGCGTGGCCGTCATAACCAGCAGGTGGGGACTTTCTCCCTTCGAACGTAATGCGGCGCGCTGCTCGACCCCAAAGCGGTGCTGCTCATCTACGACTACCAATTGGAGATTGGCAAACGTCACTGGGTCTTCGATCAGGGCATGGGTGCCAACGATCAGTTTGATCGCGCCACTTGCCAGGCCTTCACGGATTTCGCGCTTCCTGGCTTCGGGTGTTGCTCCTACCATGAGCTGGATATCGCCTTCCTGCAAAGGGCCTGGAACACCTATCGGCAGACTGTCTCTGCTTGCTTCAAATGGGTCTATGAGCAGCTTGACCAGGCTGTTGTAATGCTGCTCGGCCAGGATGCTGGTAGGAGCCATCAGGGCGACTTGTGCACCGTTATTAGTCACGATAGCGGCGACCAGGGCAGCAATCACAGTCTTGCCTGACCCAACGTCTCCTTGGAGCAAGCGGTTCATTGGATGACCAGAAGCCAGGTCGTGGCGCATGTCCTGGAGGGCGCGCTGCTGCGCTGATGTCAGAGGAAATGGCAATCTCTCCAGTTGAGCTGACAGCCAATCATCGCTTACCGTGAAGACCTGTGCGCTGCGATCTTGCCAAAGGCTCTTTTGGCGTAAGACACCCAATTGGAGCAGGAAGATTTCTTCAAACGCCAGCCGATCGCGGGCAGCTTTCAAATCGTCCCACGAGTCAGGGAAATGAACTTGCAGCAAGGCTTTTGACAGGTTTTCCAGCTCGGCAGAACGGCGCAGGTCGTCAGGCAGTGGATCTTGGACCCTTGGCGCCCAATAAGTGACAACCTGGTTCATTGTGCGCCGCATCCAGCGCTGAGTGATCTGAGCCGTTAATGGGTAGACAGGGACAATCCGGTTCGTGCTTAATTGCTGCTGTTCCAGAAGTTCCCATTCAGGATTGTTCATGACTAAACGGCCCAGATACTGGTCGACTTTACCGGAAAGCACGACCTGCATATCCGCATGCAGCCGCTTCGAGAGGTGGATCTGGTTCCACCAGGTCACACGTAGCGACCCGCTGCCATCGCTGATGATCGCTTCGGTCAGGTGGGCATGACCGCCGCGCGCTGGCCGATTGTTCACACTTTGTATCGTGCCAATTACCGTAACTTCTTCGCCATACCATAGGCGGTTGATGGGTTTGAGGTGGCTGTAGTCATCATAGCGCCGAGGGAAGTGATAAAGCATATCGTGCAGCGTCCGTAAATCCAGACGCTCCAGGGTACGGGCATAACGCTGGCCGATGCCCGGCAATACAGTGACCGGGGCATATAGAGCAACTGGCTCGCTCGGAATGGTTGGAACGGTAGGAACCAGCGATACCTCAGGCAAGGTAACCGGCATAGATGTTTCGGTTACGAATTCCGGGAAGATTGTTTCTTCTACCTGTGCAGGCTCGGGCACAGCTTGGGGAACCTCTTTTGCAGGCTCAGAGACGCTTGCCGGTTCGGATTTGTCATACTGGGGAGGAGGCAGTTCTGTTGGAATTTCAGCGCTTCCGCGTTGAATGCGTCGTAAGAGGCCTTCGAGTGTCTCTGCACGCGATTTTTGAGTCAAGTGAGCATAGTCATGGACACGTGCAATAACCACTTGAATCAAATCTTCGGGCAGGTCATCAGCTCGCGCCTCAGGCTCCCAATGGTCCAACATGCGCTCTAACCCACCCAATACAGCGTGGTTGTCATAACCTCGTTCGGCTTCTAGCTTGAAAAACTTTTGTAATTTTTGTAGGGATGGCTTCATTAGAGTGTATTTTACCAGGGTTTATCAACGCAGAACCGCAGTGAAACCCAGCCCATTCGGTCCGACATGGGTGCCAATTACGGTTGTTACATTTACCACCAGGGGAGCTGTCTTGAGCTCAATGTTTAGCTCACTTAAGAATTGCTGGGCATCAGCTTCTGCATTCGAATGCATGATTGCCAACCTGTCCAAGGAACCCAAACTGAGAAGGATTTGTTTTAATCGCTCAATGCCTTTCCTACGCGTACGAGCTTCGCCTAGATTGAATACATCGCCGTAACGCAACTCAACGAATGATTTAATGCGCAGCAAATTGCCAAAGCTCGCACGAACCCAGGATACGCGCCCGCTGCGGCGTACATATTCCAAGGTATCTAACATGGCAACCAGGCGCACTCGGTTGCGTACATCCTCAATTCGCTGAAGGATGGCATCCAGTGGAGCGCCTTTACCACTCAATTCTGAAGCTGCGAGGACTTGAAAGCCCAAACCTAAAGAAACCTGCCCGCTATCGATGATATGCACGCGGTTGCCGAAAGCCCGCGCGCCCGCACTGGCAGCGTTAATAATTCCACTCAACGAGCTGGCTGGATGAATTGAGAGGATCTGGCCGGCGCCCTGGTGGAAGAGCTTTTCATATATCTGCTGGTAAGTTCCAGAGGAGGCAGTGGCTGTGGTTATTGGCGATTCAATGGATGGTAGACGACGATAAAATTCTTCACGGGAAATGCCTTTACCATCTTCCAGGCTATGTCCATCGATAATCACCAGATTCGGGACCACCTGGATCTGGTAGGCTTCAATCATATCTGCGGGTATGTCAGCTGCGCTGTCAGTTACGATCGCGATGTTGGTAACGTTCATTGGTATAGCCCGGGGATGTACTTCAATGTCGGTGATATCGCCAGATGAGCATCCTGAAAGATTTTATTCTATTGCGATGATAAATTGGTAATGCGGCTGGCATCCTTCCTGGACTTCAACTTCTTGTTTGGGGAAAACATTACGGATAATATCTGCGATATGAAAAACTTCTTTTTTCGGGACGTTCGCTCCATAAAACATTGTGATCAGCTCGAAATGGTCGGCATGAGCAGTCTTCAGCAATCCAAGGCAGGCCTCTTCAAGGGTTAGAGCAGACAACACCAATTTGCCATTATGCAGAGCAATAATTTGGCCTTCTTCTACCTCTACACCGTCGATTTCAACGCTGCGGGTAGCAATCGTGACTTCGCCAGTCTCAACATCATCGATGGCGGAGGTCATTTCTGCGACCACAGAATCAAAATCGCCGCTAGGGATCAGGCGCATCATAGCTGACAGACCCTGAGGCACGGAGCGAGTAGGAATAACCGCTACTTTCTTTACCGTCAATCCAGCAGCAGCTTTGGCAGTCATCACAATGTTTTTATTGTTTGGCAGGAGGATTACTTTATCAGTCGGCTGGTTCTCAAAAGCGTGGATGATTTCCTGGGTAGACGGGTTCATCGTCTGGCCGCCCTCAACGATCGCCGCGGCGCCCAAACTGGCAAAAACACGAGAGATGCCAGCGCCTGGGGAGACGGCTACCACCGCAATTTGACCAGGCTCGATGGGTGAGAGAACAGGCTTCCGGTCGTCACAATCTTTTTCGAGGTTAGCCATCTGGTCTACCAGGTTTTCGATGGCGATTTTAGTGACTGTACCTAAAGTGCGGGTGTAGTCGATGGGTTTATAAACGTTCTCGTTGGGTACATGGATGTGGAGTCTATACATCCCATCCCCTTCACCTAGCTGGATAGAAGTGCCCATCTGTTGGAGGTCATTGTAGAGATTAACAATATCAAGCGGTTCGTCAGGACGGAAATCAACGATCACTTCGAAATCCTGGCCTGGCTCAATTGAATCCATCGAATTTTCGAGAAGCATATCGGATATAGGGCGTACGGTATTGGTAGTTGTCTCCAGAGTCTGGCCGTTGATATACCGCAGCATCCCCTCCAAAATAAAGAACAATCCTTTACCGCCCGAGTCAACCACCCCAGCTTCTTTCAACACAGGCAGTAATTCCGGGGTTCGTTGAACCGATAGGTCGGCTGCTTTAACAATGATCTCCAACATAGCCGTCGGGTCATCGACAGTTTTGATGGCAGCTTCGGCTGCAGCAGCGACATCTTTTGCAACGGTTAGGATTGTGCCTTCCACCGGGCGAACCACGCCTTTATAGGCAGTATCCCGCGCCACGGCTAAGGCCTGTACCAGAGTGGGCAAGTCCAGGATAGCATAATTGTCAACTGCGCGTGCGAACCCGCGCCAGAGCTGGGAAAGAATGACGCCTGAGTTGCCGCGAGCCCCCATCAGCGCTCCATGCGCAACCACGTGGGCCATTTTGCCAAAATTGTATTCGGGCGTGGCGGCAATTTCATCATAGGCGGCTTGCATAGTAAGCACCATGTTAGTGCCAGTATCCCCATCGGGAACGGGAAATACGTTGAGCGAATTGACAATTTGTTGATTGGTACGCAACCATGTCAAGCTCGCTTCGATAAGACGCTTGAGCACTTGCCCATCAATCGGTTTTTTAAGAAGATTTTCTTGGCTCTTACCTGGCTTCGGGTCTAACGACATTAAAGGGTCTCCTAAGAAGAAGCTGCATTAACAATAAGGTAATTACATGCTCAATCCAGGTTGCTAATCCGCAATCCACGAACATGTACATTTACTTCGTTGACTGGCATCCCTAAAGCCTTTTCGACATGAAACCGTACTGTGCTGCTCGCGCTATGAGCCACAGATTTAATGCGGGTTCCATACTCAACGATGACATATAGATCAATATTTATATCTTGACCATCGTAATGCACTTCAACTCCATAGGTAGGGTCTTTTACGAGCACTTGCGCCCAGCCATTTACCAGGTTCTTGGATGCAAGACCAACGATGCCGTAAGTTTCCAGCGCAGCGTGGTAAGCAATATTCGCAATTGCGCGCTGTGAGACACTTATGCTGCCGAAGGGTGTGGTTTCATCGCTCATAGATTTCCTCTAAACTGGCTGATTATACAATATTTTGACAGCTTTGCTTGATAAGTCTTCAGGTTTGTGGTAATATTGTGCGGCTATTATCCTGGCCCGACTGTGGGCTGGTGTTGCAATGGTCAAAGTTGGCCGGACGAAAAATGGTAAAGAATGCCGAAAATACGTGTCGCGTTGGAAAGGAATTTGAGAAATGGCAAAATGTGCACATTGTGGTAAGAAAACAACATTTGGTCGCAACCGCCCATGGTCTAAAAAGGCAACCCAGCGGACTTTTCGTCCCAACCTCCAAACAATCAGCGTTTTTGAGGGAGGGAAAAAAGTACGTAAGGTATTGTGCGCTAAGTGCATTCGCACGCTGGTAAAGACCCAATAAACCGGAACTTCTTTGGTATTGTAATTCCCATTTTGACTGTAAACCACGGCGCAAGCCGTGGTTTCGTTTTCCTTGTTGGAAGAGGTTTATTAATGACCTGAGTTTGCCAGTCCCACCAAGAGAAACGATTTAAAAATTCGTTTAGACATTCTCTTACTATGAATTAATCGCGTAAAAGACCCAAATAAAGAAGGGCAACAACCCGCCTACTGCAATTAAGGCGAGTAAAACCAGAGACCAGGTGATTAAATCGAATTCCGGTTCATTGAGAACGGGAGATATCAAAATTTCAGGCGAATTTTCCGCGCTGGCTGTTGCAGTTTGTGGATACGCAACTGTTGTCGGGTGGTTAGTCGGCCTGACCCTCGCGGGTGAGAGCCGCGTCTCCTCTGGCAGGCGCTGTTCGGGCTGCCTGGCTGGTGTAACTGGTTGTTTCAATGTACCCTGCTGGCGGAAGATAACCAGGACGCGTCCGAGTTGGTCGGCGGTGCGATAACGTTGAGCGGGCTCTTTAGAAAGTACTTTGAGCACAATTTGCTCAAGTGAGATCGGGATATCGGGATTGAACTTGCGCAATGATGGCGGCAAAGTCTCTCGATGAAGGCGGGCCATTTCCTGTGGAGTGCTGGCTATGAAAGGTAATCTCCCAGTCAGCATTTCGTATAAAATTACACCGAGCGAATAAACATCAGAAGCGGGAGATGGCGCGCTGCCGGCAGCCTGTTCGGGAGAAAAATATTGCGGAGAACCCCACACAATCTCGGATCGTTCATCTGGGGAAATGGTTGATAAGGCACGTGCAATGCCGAAATCCACCACTTTAAGCCGCCTGTCGGGTGTTACGAGCATATTATGTGGTTTGACGTCACAATGGACCAACCCGGCGCGGTGAGCGTAGCCAATTCCAGCGCAGGCTTGCGTCATCAAATCGATAGCTTCATCTATGCTCAGCCTACCGCGCTGTTTCATCAATGTTTTTAGGTCTGTTCCCGGCACATACTCCATGACAATAAAAAGTTGGTCGGCATACAACCCAAAGTCGTGCACAGTAACAATGTTCGGATGGGTGAGATTAGCAGCGGCTTTCGCCTCCTGGTGGAAACGTTGGCGGAAGTCTGGGTTATTTGAGTAATCTTTACGCAGGATTTTGATAGCAACAGTACGCTCAAGGGTCAGGTCAAGGGCGCGATAAACCATCGCCATGCCACCTACGCCTAATCGTTCTTCAAGCCGGTATCGATTATTCAATACAATGGATTCGGGCATTTTCTATCACCCTGACCGGGGTTCTACAAAAAAGGATAACATTCTTCAGGCTTCTTTTATTATACCAAGCGCAACAATATGCGCTGGTTTATCTGTGAATAAACTTGCTGAAATCGGGTAAAATCTTTTCTGTTCGTGAGCGGAGCGACTTTATTGAGAAATATTCCATCGTCTTACCCGCATTAAAAAGAGATAGGAGCGGATAACAATTTGAAAACTGTAGATTTAATTCGCAGAAATCCGCTCAACCTATTTTTTTTGGCAGTCCCATTGGCTATTTTTGCCGGGATTCTGGATTGGGGGCCGCTGTGGGTTTTCCTGTTTTCTGCTTTAGCGATTATTCCCATGGCGGGCTATATTGGAGAAGCTACCGAAGCCTTGGCTGCTTATACGGGACCCAGCCTGGGCGGATTGCTGAATGCAACGCTAGGAAACGCGGCTGAACTAATCATCACGATCACCGCGATTCGCCAGGGTTTATTAGAGCTGGTCAAGGCCTCTATCACTGGATCGATCCTGGGGAACATCCTGCTGGTTCTCGGCACAGCAATGGTCTTCGGAGGCTTGCGTAATGGCCTACAGACTTTCAACCAACGGCGGGTTGGCAATAATGCCATTTTGTTGATGCTGGCAGTGATTGCCTTAGTCGTGCCATCCGCGCTGAGCAGCGCCATCGGCCCTCAAGAAAGCCCCAAGGTTGAGACGTTGACATTGGGAGTAGCGGCGATCATGATCTTTTTATATGCGATCGGCTTGCTTTTTAGCTATCGCGTACAAGGCGGGCCGCTACCCGCCGATCCAACCTTCGAAAAGCAAAAATCAAGGAAGACCACTCACTCAAAAACGGATGATCTCCATCCAGGGTGGTCTCTAAGGACGGCTTTAATTGTTTTGGCAGTCGCGACCGTGGGCGTGGCTTATTTCAGTGAACTATTGGTCGGCGCGGTCGAACCAGTGGTTAAGAACCTTGGCGTTTCGGAGTTTTTCCTGGGTATTATCTTGATCCCAATTGTTGGCAACGTCGCTGAACATTTGGTAGCTGTCAAGCTGGCGATACAGAACAAGATGGAATTAAGCGTTGAAATTGCGATCTCCTCGAGTTTACAGATTGCGTTGTTTGTTGCACCAGTCCTGGTATTTGTCAGTCTGTTCCTGGGCCATCCGCTCTTATTAATTTTCAACCAATTTGAACTATTAGCTTTGATCGTCGGAGTATTGATTGCTGCGTTGGTATCTGCAGATGGCGAATCAAACTGGTTGGAAGGAGCCGAACTGTTGGCGGTATACTTAATCCTGGCATTAGCCTTTTTTCTTTTACCAGTTTAGATCTAATCATTTGGGTGTTAATGGATGTCCCAGCGAAGAAGAGGTAGCGAAAGTCGATTGAGCTCATGCTTGAACTTTTGGGTGATCGGAGGAGCGGTCATCATTGCTACTTTCCTGTCCATTTCTACATTAGGTTTACTCTGGCTGACAAGGCCTGGCCCTGTACCTCGCGGTTCTTCTACAGCAATTCTCAGCGTGATTCGGCTACCAGCCACCCCGCCCTTGCCAGGGACGCCGACTCCTCCTAGCAACCCTACTTTAGATCCAGCGGGACTGCCTTCCCCACCTCCAGGTGTTATCACGATCGGTGAATTTGTCCAAATAACGGGCACAGGTGGGGATGGGTTGCGTTTGCGCAGCGAACCGGGCTTTGACAGCCAGGTTTTGGTTTTAGGGAATGAAGCGGAAGTTTTTCATGTTGAGGACGGACCGAAAGATCTGGATGGATATTCCTGGTGGTACATAGTTGGGCAATCCGATAATAAACGCCGTGGCTGGGCAGTATCCAATTATTTGAGCCCTGTCCAAAACCCATGATAGATCATACCGTTCTTTTTGCACGCGAAACGAATTGATTGGAAATGAGGCGCAATGAGCCCAATACGACCCACAGGAATTACAGCGGACCGTCTTATCAGCCAAATGACTATTTCATGGAGCGATGGGCATGAGAGCACCTATCCATTCTCGCTATTACGACATGCCTGTCCGTGCGCGCAATGCAGAGGTGGTCACGAGAAAATGAGCTCAGAACCTGATCCCGAAGTATTTACACTTTCGCTAGAAGATTCAACATCTACCCGTTTACGCAATCTGGAAGCCGTAGGCACATATGCAATAAATATCGAATGGGAAGATGAGCATAATTACGGAATTTATAACTGGAATTATTTGCGTGTCCTCTGCCCTTGCCCGGTCTGCCGGAACTCGCCGGTATAAAAAGGATAGCGAGCGATTTGATCACTTGCTATCCTTTAGAGAATGAAAGAATTCACTGGCTTTACAAATAGTCTCGCAAGTTGTGCTCAACTGCGTAAGCGGCTGCCTCAGCCCGGTTGCTTACCCCCAACTTGGACAGTATGCTGCTGACGTAATTTCGAACCGTGCCTTCACCCAAGAAAAGGGCTTTGGCAATCTCGCGATTGGTTTTCCCTTCAGAAACTAATAGCAGTACATGTTTTTCTTGTTGAGTAAGCGCCGAAAAAGCTGAAGCTTCTTCTTCTTTAGCTGCTTTGCGAACCTCTTGGAAGATGCGCTGGGTCACAGCCGGGTCGAGCAACGCTTCTCCCCGGCCAACCGCTTCGATTGCCCGTACCAGGTCTTCGCCCCCAATTTGCTTCAGCACGTAACCGGCTGCACCAGCCCGGATCGCGGAAAAGAGCATCTCATCCTCGGCATACGAGGTGAGCATGATTACCTTAGAATTGGGATATTTTTCTACAATTTCTTCGCATGCTTCAATGCCAGATCCCCCTGGCAACCGGATGTCCATGACTACAACATCAGGAGAGAAAGCCTCTACCTTTTCGACAGCTTCGCGGGCAGTGCTGGCTTCGGCGACGACTTCGAAGTTAGGGTGGCGGTCTAGAAGGGCTTTTAATCCTAGCCGCACAACTTCATGGTCATCTACCAGAAGGATACGTTGTTTGGCCACCATATTACTCTCCATAGGAAGAGTATAGTCGATAGTATCGCGCCTGACAAGATCAAGACTCATCTGCTTTTTGGCGGCGGAAATCTACAAAGCGATAACCTATCCCGCGTTCAGTGAGTATATATTTGGGATTAGCCGGGTCTTCTTCCAATTTTTTGCGCAGGTAATTAATATACAAGCGTACATAATGGGGTTCATCCCGATACTCGTAGCCCCACACTTTGGTTAGTAACTGGTCGTGGGAAATAACCCAGCCGGCGTTTTGCACCAGGTGGTAAAGCAGGCGGTATTCTGTTGGCCGGAGCTTGACGAGCTGACCTTCCACCCACACCTCATGGCGGTCAAAATCAAGCTTCAAACGATCATCTACCTGAATTAGACCGTGGATGGAACTACCAGTAGATTCTGTCCTCCTTAAAACTGCGCGCACACGGCTGACAAGCTCACGCGGGCTGAAAGGCTTGGTAATGTAGTCATCTGCGCCTAATTCCAGCCCTCGCACTCGATCATCTTCCTCCCCTTTAGCGGTCAGCATGATGACCGGTGTGGAATTGACTTCACGGATAATCTTGAGTACTTCAAAACCATCGAGATCGGGCAGCATGACATCCAGCAGAACAAGATCGGGCAAATTACTGCGAACTTTATTAATTGCCTGGGTGCCATTAAAAGCCTCGATCACCTGGAAACCGTCGTGTTCAAGGTTCAGACGGATAAAACGCACCATGCGTTCTTCATCATCTACAACTAAGATGCGCCGGTCTTTAGACGAATTATCTGTCATGAACTTACTCCCGGATGAATCCGATGATTGTCTCTTCTTCCGTTCCCGTGACAACCTCGATAAAATTCAGGCGCTCGATCGGCCAGAAGACTGTGACCACATCTGGCGAAAGGTAGTGGAGATCTTTCCCATCCAAACGCCGCGGGTTTTTTAACATGACCATCGTATCTGTGGGTTTGGGTAATTCGTCCGTTTCCCCTAAGACCGGGTCTGTATTACTGATATGTAATACAAGTGTGTGTGTCAATTTACCCTCCACTTTCTATATTGCGAATTAATACCTGGATCTTCATTTTTCCGAGCGTCAAAATATCTCCATTCCTGATCGGATAGGGGATATGAGAAGTTACCTTTATGCCATTGATGCGCGTCCCGTTCGCCGAACCCAGGTCAGAGACCATCACCTGATTGTCGATGATGCTGATCGAGGTGTGCAAGCGTGAAACACCTGCCTCGTATGCTTTGTAAGGAGTAAGATCGACGTCTGGAGCAGCTGGCTGCCCGTCACTAACGCGTCCCAAGGAAACATCCTTTTTGCTAGCGAGGGGGATTATTTCTCCAGAGCTTACGATACACAGCGCAACCGTCATGTCTTTAGGAGAAGTCGAGACCGGATTTTTCGGGTGGCTGATCGAATCGGGAAGTATTTCATCCAGCGATTCGGGAGAAAGGATTTTGGATTTGTTGTTGCTGGATGTTGAGAAGCCATCATTGTAGAACAGTTGTGCTCCACACTCTGTGCAAAATAACGAGCCGACTAATTCCTTATGGAGGCAGTTTGGGCACATAATCATGGTTGCCTACCTCAGTTTGGCCCAGCCGGTAAAAGAAGCGAGCGAGTTCCGTATTTTATTCGTTTTTCTCCTTCAGCGCTTAGCATGTGGGTTTGCTGGATGCGTTCGGCTTCCATAAAAGCAGTTTGAGCCAAATCAGATTCCCCGAGAGAAAGTAGTTGTGTGCCCAAGCGTTGCAAGCGCAAGCTTGCTTCTTGTACCTTACCTTCGGCAACCTCCTGACGAGCGCGATTCTGCATTCGATAGAGCGTGATTTGTGATAGGGCTTGAAAAATCGTATGAGGTGGCATTTCATCGATCAAACCTTCACCAATCTGCCGGGAGAGATTAATCGGCATTTTATAGGTTGAAGACGGATCCAATGGGAGCACTACTTCCAGCTCACCCGAGGCGATCGGTACACGTTTTATATCTGTAGTTATAGGAGGTACTAGGAATTCCATCAAGACAGATAGTTTTGCCGTTTTGGGGATGCTTCCTAAACGGATGGGAAGCTTGGTAGATAAAATAGAGGCATCAGGATACAGGCGAAAAGCGGAGTTTAAAACAACCTCAGATGATGTGCTTAATTTGAGTGTAGTTCCTTCAGCATAAGTCTCATTGAGGGAGTTGAATTTTTCCTGCAGAAACTCGCGGACGTCTTCGATTTTCGAGACGTAAATGCTGCTGCCCCCGGTGCGGGCAGTTAACTCGTCCAGGAAGATATCATTCCAGTCTGTGCCCAAACCCAGCCCGGTGATACGAACCCCCATTGAAGCAGCCTTATCAGCCAACTGTAAACACTCGTCTTCATCTCCGTAGGTCCGCCCATCGGTTATCAGGATGAGGTGATTAATGAGTGATTTCGTCGAGTTCCGGCATATCTCGGAGAAGCCGGCCTCCAATCCCTGAAATATTTCAGTCCCACCGCTTGCCCGGATCATCCTGATCTGGCTTTCTATAAAATTACGCTCAGGACGCCTCCCAGATGGCAAAAGCACTTCTGCCCGGTCGCTGAAGACGATGATCGAGAGCAAATCCTCCGGCTTAAGTTGGCGCATTAACTCGATCGCAGCAGCTTTGACTGTATCCAGCCGTGACCCTTGCATCGAGGTCGAACGATCTAAGACCAGGCAAATATTCAAAGGCGGATTGGATTGTTTGGCGAATTTCTTGGCAGCCGAAAAATCCATCAGGATATACAGGAGCTGAGATTCTCCGATCATGGACAGAGTCTGGCGGCTATAAAGAATGTCTATTGAGACGGGCTCATTACTCTCGGCGATTAATTCATTATCATAGTCTTTTCGTCTCTTTACATCGGAAAGCACCTCGTAGGCTTCATTTACTTTTATAAAAAGCTCGGTGGCTCCTGGCTCCAAATTTACATCAGGATGAATTTTCCGGGCGGCATCGTGATATGCACGCCGGATTTCTTCATCCGTCGCGTCTTTTGGTAAGCCCAGGAGATTATAGAAATTGGGTCTTCGAGGCATTGAAACGTTTAATCAGGAACGCGAATTAGAATAGCCGAGATATTATCTGGGCCTCCAGCAGCGTTGGCTGCATCGATCAAGTATTGGCAGGCTACTTGTGGATTTGGTGAGACATTAATTAGCCGGATGATTTCGTTCTCTGACACCACTCCCCATAAGCCATCTGAACAAAGCATAATATGGCCTGATTCGGGGAGAGGAAAAGTATTGATATCTGGGAGGAAAGGTTCGCCTTGCCCCAAAGCCCGGTATAACACATTTCTTTGGGGGTGAATGGAAGCTTCCTCGGAGGTCAATTGGCCTAATTCCATCATCCGCATTACAAGTGAATGATCACGAGTTAATACCTTCAAACTTCCTTCTGGAGTGAGCGCATAGGCGCGACTATCCCCTACATGGGCAATCGTCATCTGTTTATCCAGGATTAACAAAGCGGTCAGTGTCGTGCCGCTACCCGGGGCTTCTTTCATAATCACGCGATGGGCGTCTTGAACGCCGCCTTGAAGGATTTCTTGAACGGATTCTTCAGGGGGGGATGGTTTTGGCGCAAGTAGTGAGAGGAAAAGTCTCTGCGTAATATAACTGGCAATCGTTCGGATCGCGAGCCCACTGGCGACCTCACCCAATTTATGCCCTCCCATCCCATCTGCGACAATATAAAGCCCAAAGGCGTGCAAGGATTCTTCACTAGCCAGGTGGGTCGTAAAGGCGAACAGTGCATCTTCGTTATGATCACGTTGTAGCCCAACGGACCGGGAACAACCGACATTCAACAGAGGAAAGTCCAACTGAATCTTGGGCGGGGTAATGGTTGCTTTGTCTTCTGGTTTTTCGTAAGTGACAGGAACAGTTGGTACTTCCCCGCTTATATATTGGGGTTTTTCACGGTTGAATAGTTTCTGAAAGATATTTGTCAAGAGGGCCCTTCCTGAATGCTAGTCTCGTCCTAGACCAATAATGCGTAAAGATGTTGATCCGTTGAGCCGATATATACGATGTCTCCAAATGCAGTGGGAGTCCCCGTAATTGGCCCCTTCGTTTGGAATTTCCACCGCAATCGACCTGTGCGGTATTCCAGGCAGTACAAATACCCATCCACGGACCCACAATAAACAGAATCATTAAATACAATAGGAGACCCGGTTACTTGATGCTGAGTTGTGAACCGCCATATTTCCCTTGAAGAGCTAGCTTCAAGACAATAGATTACCCCATCCACCGCGCCAGTAAAGAGCAGGTTTTCTTCAATCCAGGGTGTTGATATCGAAGGTTTTCCAAACCTGTAACGCCAGATGACCCATCCCGATTTCGCGTCTAGCGCATACAAAACAGAATCAACTGAGCCAAAGTATACTACACCCTTGGATATAGCCGGAGAAGAAGTGATGGCGCGTTTTGCTTTGAAGCGCCATTTGACTGTGCCGCTATAATCCAGGCAGTAAAAATCACCCGCTTCAGTGCCGAAATAAATATTATCTTCGTGGACAACTGGTGTTGACCGGATAGGCGAGCCGCTTTCTACTCTCCAAGCATGCCGGCCAGTAAGCGCATTGACCGCGTGCATGTATGTGTCATCCGAACCGATAAAGATGTAACCTTCGGCGATACTAGGAGACGAGCGGATGGGTCCACTTGTGTAATAGGTCCAATTCACCTTCCCAGTCCGGAGATATACCGCATGCAAACGGTGATCTTCCGAGCCAAAGATCAGGTTGTCTTCAAAGATAGCAGGTTTACTGACAATCCCGCTCTCTGTGGGGTATTTCCAATTAAAATTCCCGTGCTCCGCATCAAGAGAATATAGATTGTTATCATAGCAGCCTACGTAGATGGCGCCGTTGTGGTAAATAGGACTGCCCCGGATTTCATCCTCGCATCGAAATTGCCATACTGGTTTAAGCCCCTCTCCTGACTTAGGAGCGCTCTTGCCAGGTAATGTGATTTTCGAAAGGATCCCGGTCTCGCGTGCTACCCCTAAAAGGGCATCCTTCATTTCTGAAGCGCTTTGATAGCGATCTTCGGGATTGTATTGCAAAGCAATGTTGATCACCGTTTCCAAGGCAGGCGAAACGTTCGGGTTGATCTGGCGGACGGGTCTCTCTGAGAAGGAAAAAGGCGCCTCTAACCGTGGATCTCGGTGAGTAAGAACATGGTGCAAAGTGGCTCCCAAAGCATAAATATCAGCCAGAGGCGTCGCCTCACCGCGATATTGCTCTGGAGGTGAATAGCCTTCGGTTCCTATCATTGTTCCTTTTTGTCCCACCTGAAATTGCTTGGCTATGCCGAAGTCAATCAGGACAATATGATCTTGAGGGTTGATCATCACGTTTGATGGTTTCATGTCCCGGAAAACGATTATGTCGGGCTTATGATTGTGCAGGAATTCCATGACATCGCACAACTCAACAGCCCAGCGGACTACTCGATCTTCGGCGATAAATTCAGGGGTATTATTTAGGAGGGTCTCCAGGTCGTGGCCTTGGATATATTCCAGGACCAGATACGAGCGCTCGTTGAGGGAAAAGTAATCATAGATTCTTGGTATAGCACGGTGGTCAAGAGAAGCCAGGAGGTTGGCTTCGCGCTCGAAATTCCGGACGATTGTGGAACGTACTACCGGATCCAGGGCGCGGTTGACCATTTCTTTGACCGCGACGAGCTTGATCACATTAGGGAAATGCAAGTCTCGAGCACGATACACAGCCCCCATACCCCCGATTCCGAGGACTCCCTGAATTAGATAACGGTCTTCCAGGTTAGTCCCAGCCTGTAGCTGTTGGCTGGTATCTCTCTCGCCTTCCGGTCCGATATCTTGAGAAATTTGTTGGGTCTCCACGACCTTTCATGACCTCCAGATGGGGGCGGGGGTTGGTGTCACCACTCAAGATTTAGCCCCGATCAATAGTGCAACCCTGCTAATTTTCCTTATTATATCATTGGGATTCAGCTTAATATTTATCCGCAGCTTGCTTCGGAACGATTTGCTGGTGTGCACGGGCTGCCAGCTCAAGGGTGGCCGCGGCGAGTGTTGGAAAACTTCGCCGGGCATAATCGATCCCTGATTGCAAGGGGAATGGCTGGCTATTATCTAAAGTCTCTATTATGCCTCCTGCTTCACTAATCAGCAACCATCCTGCGGCAATATCCCATATTTTGGGAGTCGCCTCAAATCCCAATAATGATATGCCACGTGCCACTGAACATAAGTTATAGCCTGCCGAACCTAAAATGCGGACTTTATATGGCACGCTCATATGATAGCGCCGGAAAGTGCGCGAACAACAACCAAAGAAGGAAAAAGGTCGTTCGTCGTCTGGTGGCTGGACTTGAATTCGGTTACCGTTGAAAAAGGCACCCTCGCCTCGTTGGGCATAATAGATCTCATCGATAAATGGGAAGTACATCACGGCTGTGTCAGGTTGGCCGTTTACAAGGCGCGCCAGCAGAGTTCCCCAAATATGCAATCCAAGGCTGAAGTTAGTCGTTCCATCTAACGGATCCACAATCCATATAGAGCGAGCGCTTCTTTCTTCTGCCTTGCCAGGGAGTGCAGGGTTTAATTCCTCGCTCAACAGGATATCGTCAGGGTAAGATTCCTGCACTGCTATTGCAATTTGCCGGTCAGCCGCGATATCCGCATTGGTGACCGCCGTACGATCCACTTTAACGGTAGTGTGTAAATCAGTAGATTGATAGTGTTCGAGAAGCAAACTTCCGGTTTGACGAGCGAGCTGGATTGCGAAGTCGAGAGTCGTCGACATAATTACTCTTTCACTTTCTCGACCATATGGAGGTAATCTTTTGCCTCTGTATCCTCGACCGAGGCGCCCATAAACTCGATTAATTCTGCTGCTACCTGTGCTTTATGTTCTGCGTCGCGCAGGCTCCAGGTACGGCTCTTCACTTCCAGGAAGTAACCCAGCGATGGCTGCAGGATCTGGTCTACGTTGACATAAAATTCCGTTCCACGGAAGAGAATTCGCCAGCGACGACGGTCCTTCTCGATATAGGTTTCCTCTTCTGGCTTGAAATATTCGCGGTAGAAACGAAGGCTGTGGTTGGCCGGCGCCAGGTAACGGCTGCGAGAGAGGAGGACATCGCTGGGGAATTGGTATTCGCGGGCTGGCCCAATTAAGGTCAAACGGTAGCGTACCTTACCGGTCTGCCCATTCTCTTCAATAAACTCATCTTCACGGTAACGCAGAGTACCCTGTTTGGGGTCGCCAAACTGGAAATAGGTGTCATATTCATGATAGTGGCGTAGATGAAGGACTTCAATTTCGGGTTGCTTAATCGCCTCCAGGACATGGGTAGAATCGGAGATGCGGACCTTTGCCTGGACTTCGAAACTCTCCTCTTCCAGAGCGCTGCCAATCGCGATCAGCTTAGAAAGCACGGATTTCTCACGCTGGATCAAGAACAGATCGATCCGATGAGCGTAATCTTCAGCTTGTTTCAGTAATTCGTCGTTGTCTAGAGTAGTCAATCTACGGTCGCGTAATAACCACTTGCCGTTTACCATCACATCGCTCACATCGGTTGATTTTCCTGCGTAGACCAATTGCGCGTAAATACCGTTCGGGTCCCTGTGAAAGCGGGGCGAGTTATGCAAGGTAGACAGGTCGACCAAAATCAGGTCGGCACGCTTGCCAGGTTCCAATGAGCCGGTCAGGTCTCCGATGTGCAGGGCTTTTGCACCAGAACGGGTGGCCATGGTTAAAGCAGTTTTCGCGGGCAGGGCAGTGGGGTCGTTGGCGACGCTTTTTGCCAGGAAAGCTGCCAGGCGTACTTCCTCAAACATGTCCAGGTCATTATTTGAGGCCGTCCCATCGGTGCCAATCCCAACGGTTAATCCCATTTCAAGCATTTTACTGACCGGCGCAAAACCGGAGGCCAGCTTGAGGTTGGAAGAAGGGTTATGAGCGATTCCGGCGTTGTGGTGCAATAAGGTGTACATTTCCCCTTCATCAATGTGCACACAATGTGCGGCTATAACTTTAGCCTCAAATATATTATGTTTTTTGGCATATGGGACGACTGGCATGCCGTGTTCGGCGCGAGAATTCTCAACTTCGATCGCAGTCTCGGCGATGTGAGTGTGTAATGGGACATCATATTCTATGGCTAGCTCTGCTGTAGCGTGCAAGATTTCTTCCGTGCAGGTATAAGGCGCGTGAGGCGCTACAGAAGGCAAGATCAATGGGTGACCTTTCCATTTTTGTATGAACTCTCTGGCCGCGGCTAATGATTCTTCAAAGAACCCGGCGTCGGGAGCGGGGAATTTCAGGACAGTCTGCGAGCAGACGGCGCGCAGGCCGGCCTCGGCGGTTGCCCTAGCAACATGCTCTTCAAAGTAGTACATATCTGCAAAACAAGTCACTCCCGACCGAATCAACTCTGAACAAGCGATCTGAGTTCCTAACCGGACAAAATCGGGAGAGACAAATTCCCGCTCGACAGGCATCATATAGCCCATCAGCCAGACATCCAAACGTAAGTCATCCGCCAGGCCGCGCAAAAGGGTCATAGGTGCATGAGTATGGGCATTGACCAGGCCAGGCATCACCACTTTGCCGCCGCAGTCGACTGTTTCATGCGCTCTAAATTGGTCGCGTAAGGTACCTTCGTGCCCAACGGCCAGGATACTATCTCCGAGAATTGCGACCGCTCCAGGCTCGTAGATATGATAGTCTTCGTCCATCGAAAGGACGATGGCGTTGGTAAGGAGGAAATCGGTCTTTTGAGACATAGCGGTGCTCCGTGTTTCACAATTTTCGAATCAAATCCATGCTCAGGTTGAATGCCCACCGGGGAGCGTATTCAGGAGGTCCTCCGTACGGCCGGGACATTTCCTGCTGTTTTTCTGGGGTAACTAATGCCAGGTGAACATCTTGTCTTTCAGGACCCGGATAGATGGCAACCCCTAGACAGACTTCGGCCTGCCTGGAATTCCGATAATCGGTTGTCAATGCCAGCAGCTCGCCCTGGGCAGGAAGGGTGGTGATCACTTCACCTCCCAGAAAAATGCCGCTTGTTCCGTTTTCCAAATTTTCGGCTGCTGAGGCTAAATGCCTAATTAATTCTCCACCCAAACCCGATTCAATCACCGCTAAAGACCAGCCTTGTCTTCGCAAAGCCAGTAATGCCACTTTTTCAAGGCTTTCGTCATCCGCACCATAGATCCATGCTCCTAGGCGTTTCCGCACTTCGTCCTCAATTTTCCGGATCATTTGGTCTGCTTTCGCTTCTGTATCAGCCTTGGCGGTGATGCGTACATCCACTTGACCTGAATGAGCAGCCAATCCAATGGTCGGGTTGCTTAACCTCTCCAGGTCGTCTATCAGATCGTCAATTTGAGATTCGCCCACGCTTGCAGTGTGCAACACGCGAGCTTTGATGATCCCTGTAATCTGATATCGTTGTTTTAGATATGGCAAGATCGTGTTTAAAAGCAGATATTGCATCTCGCTTGGCACTCCCGGCAAGGCAATCACAGAACTTTGCTGATATTCGACGACAAATGCTGGAGCTGTGCCGACCGGGTTCTCTATTGCCAGGGCTCCTTTTGGCACATACGCCTGGCGCTTATTGTTTTCTGTGGGTTGTCGACCAAAGCGCCGGAAGCGGGCCTGGATTTGTTCCCATAATTCTGGCCGGAACTCGATTTCCAGGTTAAGCGCGAGCGCAACTGCTTCTCGAGTGGGGTCGTCGACGGTTGGTCCCAGACCACCTGTTGTCAAAATGATATCGCTGCGGTCTATAGCCTGACGGATTGCCTGGGCGATGCGGTTGGCATTATCACCGACAGTCGTTTTACGGTAGAGGTCGATGCCCGCGTCGCGAAATTGGCGGGCGATGTAGCGTGCATTTGTGTCTACGATCTCCCCTAGCAAGATTTCTGTACCGATGGTAATAATCTCTGCAGTTGGCATTTCTTCTCTACGTAGGTAAAAAAAAAGAGTGCAGCAGGGCTTGTAGGCCTCTTCTGCACTCGTCTGAAATACTTATAACCTCACGGATGATCGATGAGCTCGAGTTTTTCTCGGCTTAGGTTAGTCAACCATCTGGGTGCGAATGTCTGTTTGGTCCAAACGGAGCACCAAATACAGAGAGAGTCCCATACTCAGTATGCTGGTAGTGATATAAGGGATATCTGTTATCCCTTGCGGCGTCTTCGCATGAGGAAAGAACATCATGATGTGGGCGATGAGGCTGATACCAAGGACAAATATCATCAGTCTCAAAGCCCAACTTCTTCCACGCCAGACGAATACTCCTAAGAGAACGAGCAGTGCAAAAGAAATTATAATCAGCGGTAATGCAGCCATAACCAAAAGAGGCGGGTAAATTAGAGGAGCTATCGCTGGAAGTAAGATCATGAGCAAGAATTTGGTTGTATTGTTCATAAGCGTGTTTGCCTGGTTTCTAAACTCAATGTCCGCCGAGATACGCTTCGATAACCATCTCGTTTTGGAGCAAATCTTGAGCTGCTCCTTCTAAGACGATTTTCCCGGTTTCTAATACATAGCCACGATCAGCGATGGATAGCGCCATTTGTGCATTTTGTTCTACCAAGAGGATACTGGTTCCCTGGTTATTGATGTCGCGGATGATAGTAAAAATCTGTTCCACCAGTAGAGGCGACAGACCCATCGATGGCTCGTCCATTAAAAGCAGCTTGGGCTGTGACATCAAGGCACGGGCGATCGCCAGCATTTGTTGTTCGCCGCCCGAAAGAGTCCCACCTAATTGGTGGCGGCGCTCGCTCAACCGTGGGAACCTTTCAAAAACAGCTTGCAGGTCTTTCTGGATTTTCTGTTTGTCTTTTTGAGTATAGGCGCCCATCTCCAGGTTTTCCATTACCGTCAGAGTAGCGAAAATCTTTCGTCCTTCGGGCACCTGGACAACCCCTTTCTGCACAATTTGTTCAGCAAGTGTAGGGGTAACATCATCGCCTTCGAAGAACACTTTACCAACCCTGGGTTTCAAAAGCCCGGAAATTGTGCTCAATGTGGTACTCTTCCCAGCACCATTTGCCCCGATCAGGGCAACAATTTCTCCTTTTTCGAGATGGAAAGTGATCCCTTTTAAAGCGTGGATCGCGCCGTAGTACACATTCAAATCCTGAACTTCGAGCATTGAATTAGACATGTGATTACCCATACTCGGCTTATTGTAAATATTTAGCGCTTTTTATCGCGGCGGAATTTTTCAGATAGGGCAGCAGCTCCAGGTCCCAGGTAAGCTTCAATCACTTTAGGGTTGGATTGTATCTCCTGAGGATTACCCCGCGCAATGATCTGTCCAAAATCCATCACCGTGATGTATTCACAAACGCCCATCACTACCCGCATTTGATGCTCGATCAAGAGGATGGTTAAGTTAAACCGCTCGCGAATGAAATGGATCAAGTCCATCAGCTCTACTGTTTCGGCTGGGTTCATCCCCGCAGCTGGCTCATCGAGTAGCAACAGCTTAGGATTAGCTGCCAATGCACGGGCAATTTCCATGCGGCGTTGCTCTCCATAAGGGAGGTTTTTGGCAATTTCACCCTGCCGGTCCTGTAAATCAAACACAGCCAGGAATTCTTGTGCTCGTTCAGTTAGTTCATTTTCTTTTTGGCCGAATTTGCGGTTGTGTGTGAAACCATCTGTCAAGCCATAACCAGCATGGGCATGGTAGGCAATGCGAACATTATCCAGTACAGTCAGATTCGGAAAAAGACGGATGTTTTGAAAAGTACGCGCTATCCCCATCTGGTTGATCTCATGGGGCTGCAATCCGGTGATTTCCGTCCCATCAAAAACAATATTGCCGGCTGTAGAAACATAAACGCCCGTGATCATATTAAAAACGGTGGTCTTGCCGGCTCCGTTTGGACCGATTAAACCTTTCAAATCATGGGGGAACAATGTGAGATCAAAGTCAGCCACCGCTTTAAGACCGCCAAATTCCTTGCTCAGGTTGGTGATTTCGAGCATTGGTTGGCCGCTCTGATTTTCTGGATTCACCGGGCTTACGGTCATTTGGGGTGCGGTGTTCATTTTGTCGCCTCTGGATTTTCTGTCGAGATGCCCCCATCCGGAGCCGGAGTTAATTTTTTAATATTCGCTGACTGGGAGTCGTCGGTTGAATGTGATTTTACTTTATGGCTAAGTGGCGGCAAAATCTGGCGCAGATAAGGCATTTCCCAACCGCCAAATATACCCGCTGGTCTTAAAAGCATGACCACGATCAGCAAGATTGGATAGACTACAAATCGCCAGGTTTCAAATCCGGAAGGCAGAATCAACCGCAATACGCCTTCCAATACCACCTGCCAGGTGAATGCCGCAATTAAAGTGCCCGAGATGCTTCCCAAGCCTCCGAACACAATAATAATCATTGGGTTGAAGGATGCAATGAAGTTAAACGTATTTGGGTGCAAAAAGCCGTTCACATGGGCGTACAAACCGCCGGCAATGCCCGCCATGAAGCTGCCGATGACAAAAGTCAAGATCTTGTAGTGAGCTACATCAATACCCATGGCTTTGGCGGCGATCTCATCTTCTCGAACGGAGACGATTGCCCGCCCATAGCTGGAATGGAGCAGATTCCGAGTAAAGATAACCACCAGCAATAGGAACAGGAAAACCCAGAACCAGGTGGTCACTTGTGGAATGCCGATCATTCCACGTGCGCCTTTCATCTCCTGGAAACCAAACATGGTGTCGGAGTTATTCAGCAAGACATTGACAATTACTGTGAAACCCAACGTGGCGATGCCGAAATAGTCTGAGCCTAAGGTCAGGACAGGCAAGCCGAACATGAAGCTTACTTCGGCTGCCACAACCCCTGCCAGGATAATCGAAAGGACAAAAACTAGCTCCATGCTGATATTAGGTGGGAGTGCGTGAAGCAAGCTGTTTATGGGTGGGATAAGGAACTTACTAATTTGGAGTGCAATCAAGATCAATACGATGACTGCCAGAAGATATAAAGTGAAGGCTGACAGAGCGTCCAGGCCGCGGGTTTTACTGAGAGCATGGCGGATGAGCACGATAGCGAGGCCGGAAAATGTGCCGGCTAACAAAACAACAATTAAACCATCTGCACTTTTGTTTACCGACCAGCGGTAAGTGATATCTGCCGCGCAGTATGCTCCAATAGCGTAAAAACCCCACTGTCCCAATGAGAATTGACCGTTAAATCCATAAATCAGATTCAATCCTATTGAGACAATCGCCATTGCTCCGCCGATAAGGATAATGACAATAAAGAAATCATTTAGAATGCCGGCGCTGATCAACACCTGGATAACGGCGAAAATCAGGAAGGCGCCGCCGAAGAATATCAGATGGTCCCGGGGAATTTTCTTAAACATAGGTTTACGCTTTCTCGCGCTCGGGTTCGCCGTAAATGCCTGTCGGTCGAACCAGCAGCACAAGGATGAGGATACTGAAGGCAATGGCGTCCCGCATAGGAGTGGAGATATAAGCTGCGCTGAGCGTTTCGGCTTGGCCCATAATCAAAGCCCCAACAACAGCGCCAGGGATGCTGCCAATGCCTCCCAAAACAGCGGCAATGAAGGATTTAAGACCGGGAATGATGCCCATCGAAAATACAATCGATGGGAACGCGGTTGCATACAGCACACCGGCAGCGCCAGCGAGGGCCGCCCCGATGGCGAAAGTGATCGAGATAATCGCGTCGACGTTGATCCCCATCAAGCGAGAGGTTGGCTTGTCCCAGGCCGAAGCTCGCATCGCCTTGCCAATGCGGGTCCGCCGGACGATGTATTGCAATAAGACCAGTAAGGTGATGGATACGACGAGGATAATGACTGCGATGCTGGAGAAGATAATGCCTCCCGGCGGACCGGCCTGACCAGATGGCAAAACTGCAATACCTTGCGGGCTGACCACCCAGACGGTCAATGGGAAGGGTCGTTCATAAGTAATGAAGTTCGGGGTGTAAACGAAGTTTAAGGCGCCAAAATATTCAAGAAAGAATGAGACGCCGATCGCGGTGATCAATGCGGAGATGCGTGGGGCGGTGCGCAACGGTTTATAGGCGATCCGCTCAATAACGAAGTTCAAAAAGGCGCAAGTCATCATTGAGAAGATGATCACCGTGAAAGTACCGACGCCAAGAGTCAACCACTGCGGCAAACCTGGAGCCAGCTTTTCAAGCCACAGGTTTAGCTGGAATCGAGTAATTAAATAGTAGCTGGTGAACGCGCCTACCATAAACACATCACCATGTGCAAAGTTGATCAGGCGAACGATGCCATACACCATGGTGTATCCTAAGGCGAGTAACGCGTAAACAAAGCCTAGCTGCAAGCCGTTGATGATCTGCTGGAGGAAAAGAGACGGATTGGCCAGTAATGACACCCCCAACTTCCATATAGCAGCCAACGCAATGACAGCCAAAAAACCTTTACCCAGCAGCCGTTTCTTAATAACCAGATCAACAAAAGAAGGTGCAGAAGTCTTGGAGGCAGTAGCAGCCATGCAGCAACCTCGGTTTCAGTTTTTGAGAAAAAGGGGGCGGTCTGTAGGACCGCCCCAAGTCTAATAAATTGGGTTACGGGGCAACGCTATCGACAAAGCTGACTTTCCCATTCGCAACCCCCAACACTGCTGCAGCCTTGATGGGATTGTGCTGCGAGTCGAAGGTGATGGTGCCTGAAACGCCTTCCATCTTGATCGCCTCTAGCGCCTTGGCGACTGCGGTTGGGTCGTCGGTGCCGGCGGCTTTAATCGCGTTGAGCATCAGATTGGTGGCATCGTAAGCCAGGGTAGCCAGGGCATCGGGCACTTTGGGGTTGCCTTTATCATCTTTATAGGCAGCACCGTAAGCCTTGAGCCAATTCTGGACGATAGGGCGGGTATCTTCGGCGGAGTAGTGGTTCGAGTAGAAGCCGCCATCCGCAGCGGTCAGATCCAGATCTGAAGAATCCCAGCCATCGCCGCCCATCATAACGGCTGTGACACCTTTCTCCTTGGCCTGCTTGCCGACCAGGTTGACGATGTTGTAGTAATCGGGCAGGTACAAAACTTCAGCGCCGCTGTCTTTCACTTTGGCCAAAATGGCGGAGAAGTCGGTATCCGTACCTGTGTAGGTTTCGCTGCCGACAACTTTGCCACCCATTTGCTGGAAGGAGTCGGTGAAGGATTTCGCCAGGCCGACGGTGTAATCATTGCCCTGGTCGTACATGGTGAAGGCCGTCTTATAGCCTTTGCCCGTCGCGAATTTTGCCATGACCAGCCCCTGGAAGGGGTCGATGAAGCAAGCGCGGAAGACATATGGCTTGGTGGTGCCGTCTTCGTTAACGGTCACAGAAGAGTTTGTAGAAGTCGGGCTGATCTGGACTACTTTCTTGGCGTCGGCGATCAGGGATACTGGGATAGAAGCTTTCGAGCAGACTTCGCCAATGAGGTAATGGACCTTGTCCTGGTCGATCAATTTATTAG
>Ga0209048_10000983_pt1 | contig 29914 bp, 29 predicted proteins | sample FrelakmetCRP12CR_FD_187146 | JGI IMG/M metagenome (GOLD analysis project Ga0209048, IMG submission 187146) | Freshwater lake sediment microbial communities from the University of Notre Dame, USA, for methane emissions studies - CRP12 CR (SPAdes)... | ecosystem: Environmental > Aquatic >... | reverse complement strand
GAGGCTGGCCTCGGTATAACGAGCCGGTGGCTGCGTCGAGTGGCCGTTGGCCTCGAGATCGCGGCAGTCGACGGTCTCGCCTTCCGCGACGGGTGGGATCGGCGACTCCTGGTCCTCGAGCTCCGCTTCGGGATCGTCGGCACCTTCGACGTAGGCCCGGAGGTAACCGGGGAACTCGATGGTGCGGCCTGATGCCGAGAACACCGCGTCCTCTCCGCTCGTCGACATCGCGCCGATGCGTAGCGAGACGCGCTTGCCGCGTGCGTCGGTCATCTGACATGCGATCGTGCGCTTCCAGATGAGCTCGTACAGCTTGCGCTCGTCGGCGTCGAGCTCCTTGCTCACCTCGTCAGGCGTGCGCATCTTGTCGCCGGCGGGACGGATCGCTTCGTGGGCTTCCTGCGCATTCTTCACCTTGCGCCGGTAGCCGCGCGGCGCGTCGGGGAGATAGTCGTCGCCGTACAACTTGCGGATGCGGGAACGCGCGGCGGTCACCGCCTGCTCGGACAGGTTGGTGGAGTCGGTCCGCATGTAGGTGATGAACCCACGCTCGTAGAGCCGCTGCGCGATCGCCATCGTGCGGGAGGCACCGAAGCGGAGTTTGTGACCGGCCTCTTGTTGCAACGTCGAGGTGATGAACGGCGCGTGCGGTGACTGCTTCCACGCGCTCGACTCCGCCGACCGCACTGCGAACACCGCGTCGCGAAGGCGCTCGACGAGTCCCGTCGCGCGCACTTGGTCGAGCTGCACGACCTCGGCGTCATCGGCGAGACGCCCGGTGGACGAATCGAAGTCCTTGCCCGTGGCGAGCCGGTGCCCGTCCAACGAGAACAGCGTGCCGCGGAAGCCGACGCCCTTCGCGGCGAGGTCGGCTTCGAGGTCCCAATACTCGCCGGTGCGGAACGCCATGCGAGCCCGTTCGCGTTCGACGACCAACCGCGTCGCGACACTCTGCACGCGACCCGCCGACAGGCGCGGCATCACTTTCTTCCAGAGGACCGGCGACACTTCGTAGCCGACCAGGCGGTCGAGCACCCGCCGGCCTTCTTGCGCTTCGACGAGCTTCATGTCGAGCTCGCGCCAGTTCGCGACGGCCGCTTCGATCGCCTCGGCGGTGATCTCGTGGAAGACCATCCGTTTCACGGGCACCTTCGGCTTCAGGACCTCGAGCAGGTGCCACGAGATGGATTCGCCCTCGCGATCCTCATCGGTGGCGAGATACAGCTCGTCCGCATTCTTGAGCGCGGCCTTCAGCTTCGCGACCTGCTTCTTCTTCTCGGCGGGCACCACATAGATCGGCGTGAAGTGATCGCTGACGTCGATGCCGAGCCGGCCGGCCTCGGTCCCCTTGTAGCGCTCGGGGATCTCGTCGGCGTTGCGGGGAAGATCACGGATGTGTCCGATGCTCGACTCCACGACGTAGCGGTCGCCGAGGAAGCCCGCGATGGTGCGAGCCTTGGCCGGGGATTCGACGATGACGAGGGGCTTGGCCACCTGAGGCTGTCCTGACGCTGGGCGCTCTACGGAGGCTCGTTCGGCGCGGAGGCGGGGAGACCTTGAGGCCTCCTCTTCTGCTGTTCCTTTTTCTGTGGTGCCACGCGGCCGGGCCCCGTGTCAAACCGCTCCCGACCCGTTTCGGGGCCGGCGACCCGTCTAACCTGCCCATTCATGGGTGCAGCAGATCTCATCTCCGCCGTCGGGACGGTCGGCCTGATCGCCATCGTTTTTGCAGAATCGGGCATTTTGCTCGGTTTGTTGTTCCCCGGCGATTCGCTCCTCATCGTCGCCGGCGCACTCGCGGCAAAAGGGAAGCTCAACCTCGCGACGATCCTCGTCGGATGCTTCGTGGCCGCGGTCATCGGAACCGAGACGGGCTACTGGATCGGCAAGCGGTTCGGTCCCGCGCTGTTCCGGCGCCCGGACTCGCGGATCTTCAAGCACGAGTACGTACACCGTTCCCGCCTGTTCTTCGAAAAGCACGGCTCGAAGACGGTGCTCCTCGCGCGGTTCATGCCGTTCGTCCGGACGCTCACACCGATGCTCGCAGGCATCGGCGAGATGCCACGCCGAAAGTTCACCGCGTTCAACGTGCTCGGTGCCGCAATCTGGTCGAGCGCGTTCATCCTCCTCGGCTACTGGGTGGGCGAGTCGTTCGCCGACAAAGACCTCTACATCGTGGCCGTCGTGCTCGTGCTCTCCGTGCTGCCGATCGGTATCCACCTGCTGCGTGAACGCAAGCGCAAGGCCGCGCTTCCCACGGAAGAGACGGCACGCGCCGAGGCCGACGAGTTGCACAAGATCCTCCGCGACGGCGAGTAGCTAGTCAGGGATCTCGAATCGATAGCCCATCCCGGGTTCGGTGAGAAAGTAGCGCGGCTTGCTCGGGTCGGGTTCGAGCTTGCGCCGGACCTGCGCAATGAACACCCGCAGGTAGTGCGTCTCGTCGTGATATTCGGGGCCCCACACCTCGTGGAGGATCTGACGTTGGGCCACGAGCTTGCCGCGATTTCGCACGAGCAGCTCCACGAAGTGCCATTCGGTTGGTGTGAGCCGGACCTCGCCGGCGGTCGTCGTGACTCGTTTGGAGGCCAGATCGATCGTGAAGTCCGGGGTTTCGACGATCGCCTCTTCCTCGCTCGGGGCCGCGCGGCGCAACGCAGCTCGCAGTCGAGCAAGCAGTTCGTCCATACCGAATGGTTTGGTGACGTAGTCGTCGGCACCGGCATCGAGCGCGGCGACCTTGTCGGTCTCGCCTTCGCGTACCGACAGCACGATGATCGGAACCGAGCTCCATCCCCGGAGTCCGCGAATGACCTCGATGCCGTCGATGCCAGGGAGACCGAGATCGAGCACCACCACGTCGGGATGCGTTCGCGCGGCCAGCTCGAGCGCGCGCTCACCTGTTTCCGCCAGCTCGACGTCGTAGCCCCGAGCTCGCAGGTTGATGGCGAGTGCCCGCCGGATCTGCGGTTCGTCGTCGACGACGAGGACGCGGCTCATCTCGGCGCCGGCAGGGCGACGACCATGGTGAGCCCGCCGCCGGGCGTGTCCTCGACGCTGAGCTCGCCACCGATCGCCTCGACGAATCCCTTGGCGACCGCGAGCCCCAATCCCACGCCCGTTCCGTTCGATCGATCGCCGAGCCGCTGGAACGGAAGGAAGATCCGTTCGCGCTGCGCCGAGGGGATTCCCGGTCCGCGATCGATCACTCGAAGATGGACGTCGTCACCCACGGCGGCCGCCTCGACTCGCACCGGCGATTCCGGCGACGACCACGCCAAGGCGTTCTCCACGAGGTTGGCGATGACGCGTTCGAGGAGCGCGGCATCGGTGTGGATGTGCGGGAGTACTTCGGGCACGTCGACGTCGAGGTGGTCCCCATGGTCCAAGCCGGCGATCGCCGCGTGGACCACTTCCTCGAGGCCCACGTCGCGGAGCAGGAGCTGGAACGCGCCCGTCTGGAGCCGGCTCATGTCGAGGAGATTGCCGACGAGTCGATTGAGGCGATCGGCCTCCTCGTCGATCGTCGCCAGCAGTTCACTCTTCGCTTCCGGGGTCCAGGCAACATCGGTCTGCAAGAGGCTCGTGACCGCGGCCTTGATCGACGACAGCGGCGTCCGGAGGTCGTGGGACACGGCGGCGAGCAGCGCCGTGCGCAGCTCGTTCGCCTCGGCCAGCGCAACCGCACTCGCTGCCTCCGATTGCAGTCGCCGTCGCTCCACCGCGAGCGCGAGATGGCCGGTGAACGCAGTCAGGACGGCAAGATCTTGGTCTTCGAGCTCGGAGCCGGTCATCACGAGCATGCTCTGCTCGTCGAGCGACAAGTTCATGGCGGACGCCTTCGGTTCCTTCGGAGGATCGTCACCGGCCGACGCCTCGATCTGCCAACCGTCGCCGTCGTTACGCAGGACCGAGACGGCTTCGGCACCGAACGCGCTCCGAAGTTGCGCGACGAGCGGCACGAGCGGATCGTCGGCGCTGGCGAGCGTCCCGCTCAACGCGGCCAGCGTTTCGGCCTGGGCCCGCGCCTGTACGGCTTCGGCGGTTCGCCGTGCGCTCCTGCTCACGAGCACGCCGACGGTGACGGACACCACGAGGAAGACGACGAACGCGATCTGGTCCTCGGTGTCGTTGATGGTGAACGTATGGACGGGGGGAGCGAAGTACCAGTTGGCCAACAGCACCGATTCGAGGGAGGCCAGCACTGCCGGCGCGATGCCGCCGATCGTCGCGACCGTGACCACGAGGAGGACGTAGAGCAGGAGATCGCCGGGAAGCTTGATCTCGTCCCGAAGCGAAGTGAGCAGCAACGTGAGGACGATCGGCACGGTCGCCGCAACGAACCAGCCGGTGGTCCGGCGCCGTACGGAAAGCCCGCGGATGTTCCCGCGCCGCGACGCGATGCGTGGCGTGACCGACGTATCGTGGACTGACGGCGTCGAGATCACGTGGACGTCGATGGTCCCCGACTTACGGATCACGCGGTTGATCACCGAACCGCGCGCGACCTCCGACCAGCGGGATCGCCGGCTCTCACCGAGCACGAGCTGCGTCGCGTTCTCGGACGACGCGAACCGAACAAGCGCCTCGGCGACGTCGTCGCCCGCGACCTCGTGGTAGACGCCGCTCAGTTCGTCGAGCAGCTCCCGTTGGCGCTGCAAGCCTTCGGCCGGTGGTGCACGAAGGCCATCCGACGAACGCACGTGGACACCGTGGAGCTCGCCGCGCGTTCGCCGTGCCATGCGCCCGGCACGTCGGATCACCGCATCGCCGCTCGGCGCACCGGTGATCGCGACGACGACCCGCTCGCGCGTCTCCCATGGCTTCAGGATCCCCTGCTCGGCGCGATAGCGCTCGAGCGCCTCGTCGACCTGATCCGCCACCCACATCAGCGCGAGCTCGCGCAGGGCACCGAGGTTCCCGGTGCGGAAGTAGTTGCCGAGCGCCGCATCGACGCGTTCGGGCGGATAGATGTTGCCATGGGCCATCCGCCGGCGCAGCGCCTCGGGTGTCATGTCGACGAGTTCGACCTGATCGGCCGAGCGGACGACCGCATCGGGGATGGTCTCGCGTTGCTCGATGCCGGTGATGCCCTGCACGACGTCGTTGAGCGATTCGAGATGCTGCACGTTGACGGTGGAGATCACGTCGATCCCGGCGTCGAGCAGCACCTCCACGTCCTGCCAACGCTTCGCGTTCCGGCTCCCCGGCACATTGGTATGGGCCAGTTCGTCCACCAACGCGACCTCGGGGTTCCGCGCGAGCACCGCGTCGAGATCCATCTCCTCGAACTCGCTGCCCCGATGCACCAATCGCCGTCGCGGCACCACCTCGAGGTCTCGGATCTGCGCCAGGGTGTTGACCCGGCCGTGCGTCTCGACGAAGCCGACGACCACGTCCGTGCCGCGCTGGTGGCGCCGCCAGCCCTCGTTCAACATGTCGAACGTCTTGCCGACGCCGGGCGCGGCGCCCAGGTAGATGCGCAGCGTGCCGCGGGCCATGACGCCAGCCTACGAAGTCTTCGCCGCGTCGAGCGCCAGATTCAGATCCAACACGTTGACGGTCCTTTCGCCGAGGAAACCGAGCTGCTTGTCGTTCGTGTGACTGCCCACGAGACCGAGCACGGTCTTCACGGAAACCCCACGTGCCTCCGCGACGCGGCGAGCCTGGAGCCGAGCGTTCGCCACCGAGATGTCAGGATCGAGACCACTTCCCGACGTGGTGACCGCATCGACCGGCACCTTGACGCCGGACGCCAGTCGGTTCTCTTTGCGGTACGCCGCGACGCGGTCCCTGACCGCTTTGGTGAGCACGGGGTTGGTCGGGCCGAGGTTCGACGCGCTACTCGCCGAGGCGTCGTACCCGTTCGCTCCCGCCGCCGACGGGCGGGGGTGGAAGTACCGCGGCTTCGTGAACGACTGCGCGAGCAGGCTCGAGCCCACGACCTTGCCGTCGCGCTTGACGAGCGAGCCGTTGGCCTGGTCGTGGAACAGCCCCTGCCCGATCCCGAGCACCACGAGCGGGTAGACGAGACCGAGGGCCACGGTCATCGCGAGGAACACGAGGAGCGCGGGTGGCAGTTGGCGCCGCATCACTTCACCCCCAGGGCCGAGATGATCACGTCGATGAGCTTGATGCCGACGAACGGCGCGATCACGCCGCCCACTCCGTAGATCAGCAGGTTGCGGCGGAGGATCTCCGCGGCACCGGCCGGCCGGAACTTCACGCCCCGCAAGGCCAGCGGGATCAGGGCCACGATGATGAGCGCGTTGAAGATGACGGCGGAGAGGATGGCCGAACGCGGCGTCTGCAGGCCCATGACGTTGAGCGTGTCCAGGACCGCGAGGCCGCCGAACACCGAGAACATCGCCGGGATGATGGCGAAGTACTTGGCGACGTCGTTGGCGATCGAGAACGTCGTCAAGGAGCCCCGGGTGATGAGGAGCTGCTTGCCGATCTCGACGACCTCGATCAACTTCGTGGGGTCGGAATCGAGATCGACCATGTTGCCGGCTTCCTTCGCCGCCTGCGTCCCGGTGTTCATGGCGACGCCGACGTCGGCCTGGGCGAGCGCGGGCGCGTCGTTCGTGCCGTCACCCGTCATCGCGACGAGGCGGCCGCCCTGTTGCTCCTTCTTGATGAGCGCCATCTTGTCTTCGGGGGTCGCCTCGGCGAGGAAGTCGTCGACGCCCGCTTCATCGGCGATCACACGAGCGGTGAGCGGGTTGTCGCCGGTGATCATCACCGTTCGGATCCCCATGGCGCGGAGCTCGTCGAAGCGCTCTCTCATGCCGGGCTTCACGGTGTCCTTGAGGTAGATCACGCCGAGCGCCTTCGCCGGTCCGCCGTTCTTCGACGCGACGACGAGTGGCGTGCCGCCCTGCCCCGAGATCCCGTCGACCACGGTTCTGAGCTCGGCCGGCACCTCGCCACCGTTCTCCTCCACCCACTTGCGCACCGAGTCGGCCGCGCCCTTGCGGATCGCGTGGCCGTCGTAGTCGACGCCACTCATACGAGTCTGCGCCGTGAACGGGATCAACGTCGCGCCCACGAGCTCGCGCGACTGCACGCCGTAGCGTTCCTGGGCGAGCACGACGATCGACCGGCCTTCCGGGGTCTCGTCGGCCAGGCTGGAGAGCAACGCCGCCTCGGCCAATTCCGGCTCGGATGCGCCATGGACGGGAAGCAGCTGCGCGGCCTGCCGGGACCCGAACGTGATGGTTCCCGTCTTGTCGAGCAACAGCGTGCTGACGTCGCCGGCGGCTTCAACCGCGCGCCCGCTCATCGCCAGCACGTTGCGTTGCACGAGACGATCCATCCCTGCGATCCCGATCGCCGAGAGCAATCCGCCGATGGTCGTGGGGATCAGACACACCAGCAATGCCACGAGCACGATGATCGTCTGCTCGGCCGACGAGTAGATCGCGAAAGGCTGCAACGTCACCACGGCGAGCAGGAAGATGATCGTGAGGCCGGCCAGCAGGATGTTCAGCGCGATCTCGTTCGGCGTCTTCTGCCGATCGGCGCCCTCGACGAGGCTGATCATGCGATCGATGAACGTCTCGCCCGGTTTCGCAGTGATACGCACGATGATCTGGTCGGACAGCACCCGCGTACCGCCGGTCACCGCCGACCGGTCACCACCGGATTCGCGGATCACGGGCGCGGACTCACCGGTGATCGCCGATTCGTCGACGCTCGCGATCCCTTCGATGACGTCGCCGTCGCTCGGGATCAACTCGCCTGCGTTGACCACACACTCATCGCCGACCGTCAGCGAAGTGCTCGGCACCGGTTCCGAGGAGCCGTCGGGGAGACGCCGATTCGCCATCGTTTCGGTCCGGGTCTTGCGCAACGTGTCCGCCTGGGCCTTGCCCCGACCTTCGGCGATGGCTTCGGCGAAGTTGGCAAACAGCACGGTGAACCACAGGAAGGCCGCCACGAGGGCCGAAAAGACGTTCACGTCCCCGGATGCCTTGTGAAGGTCGCGGAAGAACAGGATCGTGGTGAGCACGCTGCCGATCTCGACGACGAACATCACGGGATTGCGCATCTGTACCCGCGGGTCGAGCTTCTTGAGACTGTCGACGAGCGCGCGCCGAACGATCGCGGGCTCGAACAGCGGACGGGACGAAGTGGTGGGTCCGGACACGATTACACCTTCAAGGCTTCGACGATGGGGCCAAGGGCAAGAACCGGCAGGTACGTGAGGCCGACGACGATGACGACGACACCGGCCAGCAGCCCTCCGAACAGCACCGTGTTCGTCGGGAAGGTCCCCGCGGAGACCGGCACCTTCTGCTTGCGCACGAGAGATCCGGCGATCGCCAGTGCCGCGATCATCAATACATATCGGCCGACGAGCATCGCGATTCCGCCGGTCACGTTGAACCAGTTCGTATTGCCGTTGAGCCCCGCGAAAGCAGAACCGTTGTTGTTCGCCTGGGACGTGAACGCGTAGACGATCTCGGTCAGACCGTGCGCACCGGGATTGAGGACGGAACGCAGTGGAGTCTTCATCACCGCGGACGCCGCCGAGAACGCGAGGATCACCAATGGCACGGCGAGGATATAGATGACGACAAGCTTCATCTCTGCGGCCTGGATCTTCTTCCCCAGGAACTCGGGCGTGCGCCCAACCATGAGCCCGGCGATGAACACCGACAGCAACGCGAAGATCAGCATCCCGTAGAGACCGGCGCCCAGGCCGCCGGGGCTCACCTCACCCAACATGATGTTGACCAGCGGCATCATGCCGCCGAGTGGCGTGAGACTGTCGTGCGCGCAGATCACGGCACCCGTCGACGTGTGTGTCGTCACGGACGCGTAGAGGCCACAGGTGGCTGACCCGAAGCGTGTCTCCTTGCCCTCCATGTTGCCGCCGACCCCGGTCGAGGTCAGCGCTTGGTTCGCTCCTGCCCTGCTGAGACGCGGGTTCCCGTTCGCCTCGAACACCATCGCCAACGCGGTCGTGGTGACGAACAACGCGAGCATCGCCCCGAGCACCGCATAGCCCTGCTTGCGATCCTTCGCCATCCGCCCGAACGTCCATGTCAGCGAGAACGGCAGGACCAGGATCAGGTAGAGCTGGAGCATGTTGGTGATGCCGTTCGGGTTCTCGAACGGGTGCGCGGAGTTCGCGTTCAACGGCCCGCCACCGTTGTTCCCGGCCTCCTTGATCGCTTCCTGGCTGGCGAACGGACCGCCTGGGATCTGCTGCGTGGTTCCCTCGATAGTGGTGGCCTTCGTGGACCCGTGCGTGTTGTCGATGACGCCCTGGCTCATCATCACGATGGCGCCCACGAAGGCGAGCGGTAACAGGATGCGCAGCGAGCCGCGCACGAGGTCGACCCAGAAGTTCCCGAGCGTTCCCGTGCGCCGGCGCACGAGACCTCGGATCAACGCGATCGCCACGGTGAGGCCGACCGCGGCCGACGCGAAGTTCTGCACGGTGAGCGCCACCATCTGCGTGAAGTGGCTCATTGCTGTCTCGCCGGCGTAGTTCTGCCAGTTCGTGTTGGTGGCGAAGCTCACCGCGGTGTTGAAGGCGAGCGCCGGCTTGACGGCGACGGCATTCGTCGGGTTGAAGGGCAGATGACCCTGGAGCCGTTGCACGGCGTAGACGAACAGGATCGAGACGATGCTGAACGCCAGGAGCGACAGCGCGTAGATGTTCCATCGCTGCTCGCGCTCCGGGTCGACGCCGCACACCCGGAACAGGAAGCGCTCGATCGGGCGGAACACACGGTCACCGATCGTGCGTTCCCCCTCGAACACCTTGGCCATGTAGTTCCCGAAGAACGGGATCGAGACAGCGAGAAGGATGAGCAGGACAATGAGCTCGAGCCACGCAGTCGTCATCACAACTTCTCCGGAGCCACGAGCGCGTACACGAGGTAACCGATCAGCAGGACCGAGAGGATCAGCCCGATGGCGTTGTCGCCACTCATGCCGCGGCCTCCTCGGCGTGCTCCGGTTCGTCGGCGAAGACGGCGAGGTCGCTGTCCTCGTCACGCCCGATGATGCGATCACACAACATCACGAGCCCGACCATCAGCGCGAAGAACGCCGCGACGACCACGACGAACAAAAGGTCACCCATGCTTGCTGCCCTCCCCGTTCAGAGATGCTGCCGCTTCGTGTCTCCGGCGAGCACCGCACCGAGCTGGTCGGCGAGCGCGACCGCGAGCGCGCGGTCCTCCGGCGGTATCGCCAGACCTGTTCCCGCGATCGGCAGGTCGAGCACGAACCGCGCCACCTGCCGGCCCTCACCGAAGACCGGAAGCTCGACCTCGTGGCCGATCTCGGTCCAGGCGCTCTCGTCGTCGTCCGTACCGGGGATCATGACGCGCCCGTGGTGCAACACCGGGAGCTTGGTCAGGAACGGCGGGCGCTCGAACCGACACCGGCGAAGACCGAGCAGTTCTGTCAACTCCTCGCGCACGATGTTGACGAGGCGACCCGTCGGTTCGTTCCCCGCCGACAGTTCGGCGAGGCGACGCATCTTGCCGATCTCCTGGGTTCGCTCCACCACGGCCTGTTGATGGCGGTGGCTCCGCAACACGATCTCGCCGACCGCGAGCCCGACGATGACGAGCAGGATCGTGGTCTCGACGTCGTCGGCGTTGCTGATCGTGAACGAGTTGAACGGCTGGGTGAAGAAGAAGTCGAAACAAACGGCCGAGATCGCCGCGGCAACCGCGCCACCGGCTCGACCCCCTATGACTGCGGACAGCAAGACGACGACGACGAGTACCAGCGAGACGTTGGCCGTGCGGATGTGATCGCGGAAGGGCACGAGCGCCAGCGAGACCGCGACCGGTGCGAGGATGACGAACGCCCACGCGCGAACAGTGAGTCGAGGGCCGGAGACGGGCGAGACGGCTGCCATGTGATTGGTATACACCCGGCTCGCACCGCCATCGAGAGCCTTGACGCCTTCCTGACGCGCGGGCTCCGAGATCTGACGCGTTTCGAATCATGCCGGCCCTCGATCGCGCTGCGGCCCGGCCGGAGCCGGGCCGCTGCAAACATGGGTGAGGGAGTCTCAGATCACGGATCGGTGATCCGCCGATGACGGTCAGTCCGAAGCTGCCGTCTCCAGATCGATCTGAGACTCCTCGTCAGGGCCCAGGACGGTCTCGGCTTCATCGGCGAACGAGCCACCCTTGCGCTTCGAGAAGGCGATCGCGCCCATCAGTACCACCAACGAGACCCCCGCGATCACGTACCGCACGTTGTTGTCGCGCAGACTGATGATGGCCGGCAGCACCAGGAGCGACACGAGGTTCATCACCTTGATGAGCGGGTTGAGCGCGGGACCTGCTGTGTCCTTGAACGGGTCGCCGACGGTGTCGCCGATCACGGCCGCCTTGTGCGCCTCCGAGCCCTTGCCGCCCTCGTGGCCGTCCTCGATGTACTTCTTGGCGTTGTCCCACGCGCCACCGGCGTTGCTCAGGAAGTTGGCCATGAGCTGACCCGTGAGGATCACCGCGGCGAGGAATGCCCCGAGCGCGAGGTAGTTGATGCCGAATCCGATGATGATGGGTGTCAGCACCGCGAGCAGGGCCGGAGTGGTCAGCTCACGCAGCGACGCCTTCGTGCAGATGTCGATGACCGGTCCGTAGTCGGGCTTCTTGGTGCCGGCCATGATCCCGCCGTCGGCGAACTGGCGGCGCACTTCCTGGACGACGACACCCGCGGTGCGACCAACCGCCCGGATGGCCAGCGCACTGAACAGGAAGGCGATCGAGCCACCGATGAGGAGACCGATGAACGTCTTGGGCTGCGCGACGTTGATCTGCGTACGAGCGTCGTTGAACAGCGCCGAGCCGATCTTGTTGATCTTGAGCTCGCCACCGATGGTCTCGATGTACGAGGCGAACAGCGCGACCGCCGCGATCACGGCCGAGCCGATCGCGAAGCCCTTGGTGACGGCCTTCGTGGTGTTCCCCACCGCGTCGAGGCTCACCATGATCCGCTCGGGCTCACCCTCGAACTCGCCCGACATCTCGGCGATCCCGGCCGCGTTGTCGGCCACCGGTCCGAAGGTGTCCTCCGACACGACGACACCGGTGGTGGCGAGCATGCCCATGCCGGTGAGGGCCACGAGGTAGAGCGAGAACTGGATGTTGCCACCGCCGAGGGCGACGGACGTGGCGATGGCCGCGGCGATGGCGACGATCGCCCAGACGGTCGACTCGAGCCCCGAGCTCATGCCCGAGAGCACCACCGTGGCCGGCCCGGTTCGCGCCGCCTCCGCGATCTCTCGCACCGGTGCCCGTTCGGTGGAGGTGAAGTACTCGGTGAGGTGGCTCACGATCTGGGCGAGCACGAGCCCGACGACCACCGCGCCGAAGACCCTCCAGCCCTCGTTGTCGTGGTCGTTGCCGACGTAGAGCATGGACACGATGAAGGTGCCGACGACGGTGAGCAGGCCGGCGGTGATGAAGCCGCGGTTGATCGGCGCCATGGCCGAACGGTCCTTCGGCGTCGCCCGCACCGCGAACACGCCGACGATGGAGGCAAGCACGCCGACGGCCCGGGCGACGAGCGGGAAGACGAGGCCGAGCGCAGGGTTGGCGCCGATCGACCGGAACGCCGCGACACCCAGGATGATCGACGCGACCAGCGTGACCTCGTAGCTCTCGAAGAGGTCGGCGGCCATGCCGGCACAGTCGCCCACGTTGTCGCCCACGTTGTCGGCGATGGTGGCGGGGTTGCGGGGGTCGTCCTCGGGAATGCCCTGCTCAACCTTGCCGACGAGGTCGGCTCCGACGTCGGCGGCCTTGGTGAAGATGCCGCCGCCCACTCGCATGAACAGCGCGATGAGCGAACCGCCGAAGCCGAAGCCGATGAGGATGGCCGACGCGGTGTTCTGGAAGATCATGATGATGACCGTGGCGCCGAACAGCCCGAGGCCGACGGTGAACATGCCCGCCACGCCGCCGGTTCGGAAGGCCACCTTCAGGGCGGCCGGCAGCGACCCGCTCTTGGCCGCGGCGGCCGTCCGCACGTTCCCTCGCACGGCGAGGCTCATGCCGATGAAGCCGGTGAGACCCGACATCACGGCACCGGCGATGAAGGCGAGCGTGCGGAATGATCCGGACTGCCCGAACGAAAGCGCCTCGACCCCACCGGCCTTCTTGACGGCGGTCGAGGTCAAGAACACCACCACGGCCACGGGCACCAGGATGAGCGCAATCGTCCGAAACTGCCGGCGGAGGTAGGCCATGGCCCCCTCCTGGATCGCCTGGGCGATCTCGATCATCTTCGGCGTGCCCTGGTCGGCCGCGAGCACGCCCTTCATGAGGAAGAACCCGACGGCGAGCGCGAGCAACGCGGTGCAGGCGGAGAAGATCAGCCAGAACCACTCGGTACCACCGAGCTTGAAGACCTGGTAGCCGCCCTCAGCTGCGAAGATGTTGGACATCGCCTGCCTGACTCCTTGTGGGTGTGGTGACGCGGTTCCCCGGTGGGTTGCATCGCGGGCCCCGTCACGCGCGAGATGGGCGTCGGGATCACCGTGCCCTGAGCCGGGTGAACGCTACGAGCCGAACAGGCCGAGAGTCCAATCTTGATGGTCGCCCTCGCTGCGGATCCGGTCTACCCGGATCCGCGGGCGCTCGGGACTCCGAATTGGACGGTCGAGCTCCGCTGCGCCCTCCCGGTCATCCGACCAGGGCTCCGCTTCGTCTCCGGTGTTCGCTCGTCTCCGCTCGCTCACCGCGGCGCACCGCGGACCAGCGTTCACAACTCGCGCTATTGGGCGATGAGCTCGATCTCGGGGTTGAGGATGGCCAGGTAGCCGCGATGCTCGCCGACCATGCCTTCGGCGACCACATGACGGCCCAACTCGACGCCGGCGACCTTGCGCCGGCCGAGGAAGACGAGCAGCAGTCCGCCCGTCTCGTCGACCACGACGGCTTCGAGCGTGGCGACATCCGCCCAGGGCTGGACCCGAATCGATCGGATCCGGCCCTCGATACGGGCGATCGTCCGCCAGCGGACGTCACCGATCGGGCCCGCCTCGGCCCTCGCCGGCGCCTGCCCGTTTCCGGTCACGGTCTCGGTCAATGGCCCGAGTGCTCGTGCGACTTCCGCGGCGCCGCAATACCCGCGAACTGGAACGGCACCATCGTGACGTTGGCGTGCGGGAGCTGCCCGACGGCGCGTGCGATCTCGTCGGCCGTGCGGTCGTGGAGCAGCTTGTGCCAGAACCGCCGCCGGATCTGCGTCGGGATGAGCACGCTCACTTCCGTGTTGCCGTCACTCAGCTCGGCCGCGACGACCTCGACTGCGGCGCGAGCGATACGGCGCGTCGGGCAGTCGACGAGTTCCAGGGCGACACGCGACAGACCGAGACGGCGCCATTCCTCGGCAAGCTGTTCTCCGTGCGCGCGGTCGACGGCGATGTGCACCGCGCGCAATTCGTCGGGCATGAGCGCCCGCGCGTACTGAATGGCGCGGGCCGCACTCACGTCGAGACTGTCGATGAGGACGAGCACCACGTGCCGGCGGAGGATTGGCTGCGTGATCGCCGCGGCGGCGTCGCGAGCGAGCTCGTGGGCCTCGCTCTCATATTGCTTGTTCAGCCGCACGAGCAGCACCACCATCACCGGCACGATCACGAGGATCGCCCACGCTCCTTCGTTGAACTTGTAGCGGAGGAAGACGCACAAGACGACGAAGGACAGGAACGAACCGAAGCCGTTGATGAAGATGCCCTTGCGCCAGCCCGGTTCCTTACGCGTGTAGTGGTGCTTTGCCATGCCCGCTTGGGAAAGCGTGAACGACGAGAAGACGCCGATCGCATAGAAGGGAATCAGGCGTTCGACCTTCGCCTGCGTCGCGAGGATCAACAGCGCGGCCGAACCGGCGAGGAACAAGATCCCGTTCGAGAACACCAGCCGGTGCCCGCGCTTGGTGAGCTGCTTCGGCATGAAGTTGTCACCGGCATGGAACGACGCGAGCCGCGGGAAGTCGGCGAACGAGGTGTTCGCGGCGAGCACCAGGATCAGCATCGTGCCGGCCTGCAGCATGTAGAACAACGCGTTCTTGCCGAAGATCTGCTGCGCCACTTGGGAGATGACAGTGGGGTAACCCGACTCGGTCGGGACCGGGTGCACCTTGGTGGCCAGGTAGGACAGGCCCAGGAACAGGGTCCCGAGCGTGACGCCCATGATCACGAGCGTCTTGCGGGCGTTCTTCCACTCCGGCTTCTTGAATGCGGTCACGCCGTTGGAGATGGCCTCGACACCGGTCACGGCCGTCCCGCTCACTGCGAACGCGTGCAACGCCGTACCGAGGCCCGCGGCCGCGAACACCTGACCGAGGGTTCCGGTGACGCTCTTGCCGTGCGGAACCGCGTCTTTGAGGCTTTGCAGGTCGAAGTGCCCGACGTTGCCACTGATCGACTGGTAGATCCCGACCCCGATCATCAGCAACATCATCAGGATGAAGAAGTACGTCGGCGCGGCGAACGCCTTGCCCGACTCCCGAACACCTTTGAGATTCATGAACGCGATCAGCGCAATAAAGAAGAGAGAGATCGGCACGCTGTACGGGCCAACGGCATGGAACGCTGACGCGAGCGCCGCGGTTCCTGCGGCCACCGACACCGCGACGGTGAGGACGTAGTCGGTGAGCAACGAGACGCCGGCAACCTGCGCGGGGAGTAATCCGAAGTTGTCGCGCGTCACCATGTACGCGCCACCGGCCGTCGGGTATTCCTTGATCGTCTCCCGGTAGGAGAGGATCAAGAAGAACAGGACGACGAGCATCGCGAACGTGATGGGCACGACCAGCGTGAACGCGCCGACGCCAACCGCCACGAACAACACCCGCAGGATCTCTTCCGTGGCGTACGCGCTCGACGAGATGCAGTCGGACGAGAAGACCGCCAGTGCCGTCGGGACGCCGAGGCGCTCGTGCTCGAGCTGATCGGTCTCGAGGGGCGGTCCGAGCACCTTGTTCTTGACCCGGTACCCGAAGCTCTCGGGAATCTCGATCTCCGGAGCGGGCGGCAGTGGCTTGGGCGCCGACTTCGACGACATCGTTCGCATCCGCCAAGTTCACCACATCGGGCCCCGGCGCCCGGATCGGAAGGCGCGCAGACCACCCGGTAGCATGCGCCCCCGGATCAACCGGGTCATCCGGAACGCTCAGGGCATGGGAGCGACACGTGCACGTCGTGGTAGTTGGATGCGGCCGGGTCGGCAGCGAGCTGACCGAGCTGCTCGAGCGAGATGGACACACCGTGGCCATCGTCGACAAGCGCAAGGAATCGTTCAGAAGGCTCCCGTCGAGCTCGAAGGCCCAGCAGGTGGTGGGCTTCGGCTTCGACCGTGACACGCTGATCGAGGCCGGCATCGAGAAGGCGGGCGCGCTTGCCGCGGTGACCAGCGGCGACAACTCCAACATCATGTCGGCGCGCGTCGCGCGCGAGACCTTCGAGCTCGAGCGCGTCGTCGCCCGGATCTACGACCCCCGCCGCGCGGTGATCTACCAGCGGCTCGGTATCCCGACCGTCGCCACGGTCTCGTGGACGACCGATCAGGTCGTCCGGCGGTTGCTGCCCGAAGCCGAGCACCAGGCGAGTTGGGTGGACGGGAGCGGCAGCGTCTCGCTCGTCGAGCGCGATCTTCCGTCCGCCTGGGCGGGACGCAAGCTCAAGGACCTCGAGGAGCCCGGGAAGTTCACGATCGGCGCGGTCACCAGGCTCGGCAACGCCCGGATCTTCGACGGCTCACTCGTCGGCCAGGAGGGCGACATCCTCCACTTCATGGTCGACAACGCCGCCGTGGCGACGCTCGACGAACGCCTCGCCGGGCCCGAACCCACCACCGGGGGACACTGATGAGGGTCGCGATCGCCGGAGCCGGCAACGTCGGCGTGTTCATCGCCAACGAGCTCGTCGACAACGGCCACGAGGTGCTCGTCATCGAACAGACGCCGGCCACCGCGGCCAAGGTCCCGGCGCGCGACGGCCTCACGATGCTCGTCGCCGACGCCTGCGAGGTCTCCTCGCTCAAGACCGCGGGCCTGGACTCGTGCGACGTCGTGGTCGCCGCGACGGGCGACGACGAGGACAACCTCGTGGTGTCGCTGCTCGCCAAGCAGGAGTTTGCGGTCCCCCGGGTCATCGCCCGGGTCAACCACCCCAAGAACCACTGGTTGTTCAACGAGTCGTGGGGTGTGGACATGTCCGTCTCCACGCCGCACCTCATCACCGCACTGGTGGACGAAGCCGTGAGCGTCGGGCGACTCGTGCGCCTGTTCCAACTCGAAGGCGGCGCGGTCCGTCTCGTGGAGGTCACCCTCGCCGACGACACGCCGGTCAGCGGCAAGGCCATCAAGGACGTCGAGATCCCCCGCGACGCCACGTTCGTCGCCGTCGTACGGGACGAGCACGTGGTGATGGCCCGAGGTGACACGACCTTCCAACCCGGCGACGAAGTGCTCGCACTGGTCACGCCGGAATCCGAGGACGCCGTGCGCAGCCTGCTCACGGGCCTCTGATCCCGAACGGGCCGGCGCGGACGGGCTGATCCCGGACCGGCCGGTGCGACCGGCCCTGCCACCACTCTCGAGCCCGGGTCTGGCATCCTGGCGCAGATGTCCGCTCGTTCCCCCCTTCTTCGGCGCGTCGCGCTCCTCGGCATCCTGATCACGCTGTGTGCGTGTTCGGGCGGCGGGAGCTCGAAGCAGTCGGCGGGCGCGAAGACCACCAGCACGGCACGAGCGGGTTCCAGGCTCGAGCTCAAGCTCCAGCCGACGCAGGTGGCGAACGCAGGGGACAAGAACGCCACCCTGGACGACGGGACCCGCGACAAGGTGCTCGCCGCCGTGCGCGCCTACCTCGACAACGGACTGATGAAGCCCCTCGCCTCGGGCTCCAAGGCCGGCGATCTCTCATCGGCGTTTGCCGCCGGCGCGTTGGCCCGGGCCACCGGCCCCGACGCCGCCACCGTTTTCGACGGGGGACTCCCGAAGGTGAGCGGCCTCGAAGCCAAGACGGCGACGGTCACACTCACGGACCTCGCCGGCGGGGACGGCGCACCCTTGATGGTCGGCGCCGGACTGGTGGTCGATCTCGAGGGAACGGCAAGCGGGAAGCCGGTCCACATCCACCGCCTCGCCGACTTCGCGCTGGCTCCGGACAACGGCGTCTGGAAGATCGCGGGCTACGACGTCGCCGTGCAACGTGACGGCGCCGGCGTCCCCGTCGCCGCGGCGGGTTCCACCGCGTCGACGACCGCCGGAGCGACGACTTCGGGGAGCAAGCCATGAGCATCCGACTCCGGCACGTGGTGATGACGATCGTCGCGATCCCGATGACGGTCGCGTTGATCCTGGGGCTCACCTTCGCGGCGTGGTTGCACGGTTGGAAGATTCCGCTCGCGTCGGGGAGCACCTGGTTCTCGGTGACCGCGACGGGTGAAGCGCACTACAGCGACGATCCCACGCAACCCGTGTTCATCCTCGTCATCGGCAGCGATCTCCGGCCCGGAGTCTCGGGCGGGCGCGCCGACGCGGTGCACGTCATCGGCGTGAACCCGGCGCTGCATCAGGCCACGATCCTCGACATCCCCCGCGACACCGAAGTCGCGATCCCCGGCCACGGCCGCAACAAGGTGAACGCCGCGAACTCGCTCGGCGGGCCAAGATTGATGGCCGATGCCGTCGGGAATCTCATCGGCATGAAGATCCCGTACGCGATCGTCACCGATTTCGAGGGATTCCGCGGGCTCATCGACGACATCGGCGGGCTCGACATCAACGTGCCGACGGCGATGCACGACTCGTTCTCCGGCGCCGCGTTCAACGCCGGGCCGACACACATGACGGGGACGCAGGTGCTCGCGTTCTCGCGGGACCGCCACTCGTTCCCGAACAGCGACATCACCCGCACCGCGAATCAGGGACTCGTCGTCCTCGCCGGCCTGGCGCAGTTCCGAGCGCAGCACACCGGAGTCTCCGGCACGCTCCAGGGACTGGCCACGTTGGGGCGGCACACGCAGCTCGACGGCATCGGGCTCCGTGACCTGTATCGCCTGGCCCGCCTCGGTCTCTCGGTCGATCCGGCCAACGTCAAGAACGTCGTGATGCCGTGGGCGTCGGGCCACGGCTCGAACCTCGCGGTGGGACCCGGCGCAGCCGGCCTCTTCGCCGACTTCCGCGACGACGGCGTCCTCCAGACCCACTGACCGTCGGGTTTCGCGCGGCCACCACCCGATCGTCTTCCCGGCAGAATCCGGCATCAGGTGTCGTTTGCTGCAGGGAAGGCGGGAACGCGTACGGGCAACGGCAGCGCCGCGATCGAGGACGGCTACGGTCGGCGGGCATGGATGCGTGCGAGACGCTCGACGGCATCGCCGCGGACTTCCTGCTCGGTGAACGCCTCGTGTTCCGCGAACAGATCCCGGCCCGGACGCCCCGCCACGGTGAGCTGGCGCGGCCATTGCACCCGGAGATGTCCGAGCGGCTCGTGGCCCGCAGGCTCGACGCGTTGTTCACCCACCAGACGGCCGCGATCAACGCGCTTCGCGACAACGGGAACGTCGTGATCGCGACGGGCACCGCGTCGGGGAAGTCGCTCTGCTATCAGGTGCCGATCGTGGAGTCCGTCGTCGCGGGCACCAACGACACTGCGCTGTTGATCTTCCCCACCAAGGCGCTGGCCCAGGACCAGCTCCGTTCGTTGCGGTCGTGGTTGGTGCCGGGCCTGCGCGCGGTGACGTACGACGGCGACACGCCCGGCGACGATCGCACGTGGGCGCGCAAGAACGCGAACGTGGTGCTGACCAACCCCGAGATGCTGCACATGGGGATCTTGCCGTCGCACCAACGGTGGGCCACGTTCTTCATGCGGCTGCGCTACGTCGTGATCGACGAGCTGCACACGCTGCGCGGCGTCTTCGGCAGCCACGTCGCCCACTTGTTGCGTCGGTTGCGTCGCGTCTGCGAGCACTACGGATCGAACCCGTCGTTCTGTTTCGCGAGCGCGACGATCGGCAATCCCGCACAGCTCGCATCGCAGTTGTGCGGACTCCCGGTGCAATCGATCAACGACGACGGCTCGCCCCGCGGCGAGCGCTGCTTCGCGGTGTGGCAAAGGCCGCTGCTCGACGCGCACAGCGGCGCCCGCGCGTCGGCGAACGTCGAGACGGCCACGCTGCTCAGCCGGTTCGTGCGTGAAGGCCAGCAGACGCTTGCCTTCACCCGGAGCCGCAAGGGCGCCGAGCTCGTCGCCGGCCACGCCAAGCGCATCCTCGAAGAGGAGGCGCCCGAGCGCGCCCGGCAGGTCGCCGCGTACCGCGCCGGGTACCTCGCCGACGAGCGACGCCGGCTCGAGAAGGCCTTGAGCTCGGGTGAGTTGCTCGGCGTTGCCGCCACCAACGCGCTCGAGCTGGGCATCGACGTCGGCAGCCTCGACGCCGTCGTGCTCAACGGCTTCCCCGGCACGCTGGCATCGCTGTGGCAACAGGTCGGTCGCGCCGGTCGCACCGGGCGTCGCTCGGCGGCCGTGCTGGTGGCCGGTGATGATCAGCTCGACCAGTGGTACGTATCGCACCCGCGGGAGTTCTTCACCCGCGAGCCCGAAGCCGCGGTGATCAATCCGTCGAATCCGTACGTGTTGCGCCCGCAGGTGAGTTGCGCGGCGCACGAGCTCCCGCTTCGACCCGAGGACGGCATGTACTTCGGCGACGGCCTCGACGACGTCGTGCGCGAGCTCGTGCTCGACGACAAGCTCAAACCGCGCGGCGGCCGGATGTTCTGGGCCGGGAAGGACGCGCCCGCGCCGTCGGTGGGGTTGCGTACCGGTTCGGCGGAGGAGTACCGCCTCGTGGCGATGGACGACGACCGCCTCGTCGGCACGGTCGACGAGGCGCGCGCCTTCCACGTTGCCCACACCGGCGCGATCTATTTGCACCAGGGCCGCCAGTATCGGGTGGAACGGCTCGACACCGTGCAGCGGATCGCCTTCCTCGCCGAGACCGACGACGACGAGTACACCCAGCCTCGCGAGGAGACCGACATCTCCATCACCGACGAGGACCACGTGACGGCCAAGGGTGGCGGGTTCGCTCACCTGGGTTCGGTCGAGGTCACGAGCCACCTCATCGCGTACCAGCGCAAGCGCGCGTCGAACAACGAGGTGATCGAAACGGTCGAGCTCGACGTGCCGCCACGCACGCTCCCGACGCGCGCCTGCTGGTACACGGTTCCGTACGACACCCTCGCCGCGCTCGACGTTGCGCCCGCGCGGGTGATGGGCGCGGTCCACGCCGCCGAGCACGGCCTGATCGGCATGCTGCCGTTGTTCACCATCTGCGATCGCTGGGACGTGGGCGGCGTCTCGATGGCGCTGCACCCGCAAACCGGTGAGCCGACGATCTTCGTCTACGACGGCTATCCCGGCGGGGCGGGGATCGCCGAGCTCGCGTACGCGGCGCTCGACCGTCACGTCAGCGCCACGCTCGAGCTGATCCGCGCCTGTCCCTGTGACGACGGGTGCCCGTCGTGCGTGCAGTCGCCCAAGTGCGGCAACTGGAACGAGTACCTGGACAAGCAGGCCGCCGTCGCGCTGCTCACGGTCCTCGATCGGCGGTGACGGCGGTGACGGACGTGATGGCCGTGTCGGCGACTGCGGCGTGGGCACGTGCGCGCACGCCTCCATTCCGCGAAGCTCCGAGCCCGCGAACGCCGAGCGCCACCTCCACCCACGCGTCCTGATCCATGCACCGGCACGACACCAGACGCGCGCCGTTGGCTTCTGCCGTTGCGCGGGCCGCGGCCTCGGCGGCGGATCCACCTTCACCGAGCGCGAGCGCGTCACCGGCCGCGAGGGCGGCCGCATCGGCGGCGGTTTCGGCCCGGGCCTTGCCCGCGGCCGCGGCCCCGAGCCTCGCCGTGCCGAACGCGAACAACATCGCGAGCGCGACGACCGCGAGCATCAACGGCACGACCGAACCCCCGTCTCCCCTCCCCCGAGACCGCGTCACCGTTCTCGACGTCACCGTTCGACCCGGATGACGACCCGAGCGTGCAGCAACGGGTCCGGGAACAGCGCGCCCACGATCGGCAGATCGGTCCGCGACCGGTACGACACCTCCACAGTGAGCGGTTCGCCGACCTTCGGGCGCGGTCCGACCACGACGAACGCGCCGGGCAGGACGCGCCGCCCGGCCCGCACGGCACTCTGTGGATCGGGATCGACACTCGCCGCCCGCGCCGCCTCCCGACCCGCGTGCAACACGGTGATCTCGTCGCGGGCCACGAGCGCGACCTGCACCACCGCGAGCATCGCGAACAAGAGCATGGGGAGCAGCAGCGCGAACTCGACGGTCGACTGCCCGGCCTCCGGACGCTTCGACCGGTCCCGTGTTTGCACGGCTACGGAAGGATGCGCGAGATCACCGCGTCGAACAGTCGTGTGACGGCCTGACTGTGGGTGGCCCACGTGACGAGCAAGGTGGCGACGGCCGCCGCGCCCAGGATCACCAACGCGTATTCGGCGGTGGTCTGGCCGCGATCGTTCGCGAACGCGGCAACGAGCTTGCGGAGTGAACGAGACATGGAACAACGCCTTTCGACTGGAGCTCGGCGGGGGAAGCGCGGCGTCATCGACGCATGGCACTCGGAAGCGAAGAGCGGGAACACAGAACGAGAACACAGAACGAGAACGATGGCGTCAGAGACGCGAGAAGCCGCCCAGCAGCGTGGGGATCACGGTCAACACGGCGAACGCGGGGAGCACGAGCAACACCAGCGGGAACAACAGCCGCACCGGGATGGCCCGGGCGCGCGTCTCGGCCGCGCGTCGGACGTCGGCTCGAATCGCGGCCGCCAGTCGCGACAGCCCGTCGGCGATCGGCGCGCCCAGCTCAACTCCCCGGAACACGGCAACGACCGGCTCGAAGACCGCGCACTCCTCGCCGAGCGCAGCCAGCGATTCCGACAACGAGAGACCCAACTCGCACCGGCGCACCACCCGGTGCAGCGCCGGCGCCGACCGCGGTGGGGCCCACATCGACGCCTCGCGCAACGCGGTGAACGGCACGCACCCGGCGCCGATCGCGACCCCGAGGAGATCGATCAGAACCGGCAACTCGGCGCTGATCACGCGTGCGTCGGCCCGGGATCGGAGCCGACAATGCACGTCGGCGAGCACGCGTCCCACTGCGCCGGTCCGGTGCGCCCAAGCTCTGTGTGACGGTTGCGCGTCTCGGAACGACAACGTCCGAACGCGTGATGCTTCGGTCTTCCGACGCGACGCACACGCGATCGGCACCGCGGCCATCGCGCCCCAGCCGAAACCGAGCAGCCAGATCATGCGACGCCCGATCCCACGATGTGCCGGATCCATGCCACGGCGAGAAATTCCAGGGCGAGGCCAACGGCAAGACACACCCGCCCGGGCGTCGTCATCGTCAATACGTGGAGCGCGGAGGAATCCGAGAGCACCGTGAACACGAGGAACACCACCGGCGCGAGCCCCACGACCCATGCCGAAAGACGGGCCTGCGTCGAGAGCGCACGAGCTTCGGCGCCGACCGCACGGCGATCTTCGAGCGACGATGCGAGTCCGTCGAGCGCGCCCGCGCCCGGACCGCCTATCACCGCCGCGATCGACAGTGCGCCCGCCACCGCCCGTGCCTCGGGTGATCCGAGACGCGTCGCCCACCGGCTCAGCGCGTCCACGAACGACGCTCCGAGTCGAGTCTCGTCAACGACTCGCGCGAGCGAGACCGCGACCGGTCCGGTTCCCGACACCGCCGAATGCACTTCGGTCGAGACCGTCCCACCGGCCCGCAGTCCGTCGGCGACCTCGCGCAGGAACGTGGGGATGGCAACGACCATCCGACGGTGCCGGCGCGTGTCCACCGATCGCAGCACCACGGGCAGCGCGCCGAGCGCCAAAAGCATGACGCCGAGGGCCACGGCCGGCGACGACACCAGACCGACGAAGCCCACCATGATCAACGCGGTTGCGATCCACACGACCGCGTCCTCGGCCGGCACGTCGAGCTCGACTCGGTCCAGGACCCGTTGCATCACCGCGCGCCCCGGAACCCGCCTTCCGCCCGATGACTCCTCCTCGCGGAGACGTCGGGTGACCTCCGATCGACGAGCGCTGCGCAGCAACAGCCCAACGGTGATGCAACCCGACAGTGCGACCGGCACCGTCGTCATCGCGCGACCCCGTCGGCGGGGTCGATCCCACGCCCATGCGGGAGGAGCACGCGTCCCGGGGTGGCGATCTCCACGAGACCACCCACTGATCGGTCGAACCGCGGCCGGATCTCGAGGCCGCCGCGCTCCGGGGCGCACACCTCGCCGATCGTCTCGACCACGCGACGTCCGTCCCGGCGCGCCATGTGGACGACGAGGTCGACGGCGGAGAGCAGCTGCGCGCGGAGCGCGTCCACCGGCAACCCCACGCCGGCGAACATCGCCAACGTGACGATCCTCGTGAGCGCGTCAGCCGCGCTGTTGGCGTGGACGCTGCACAGCGAACCGTCGTGGCCGGTGTTCATGGCCTGCAACATGTCGAGCGCTTCGGCACCGCGCACCTCACCGAGGATGAGCCGGTCCGGTCGCATCCGCAGCGCGGCGCGCACGAGCTCGCGCACACCGACCGCGCCGATCCCTTCGGCGTTGGCCGGCCGAGCCTCGAGGCGAACGACGTGCGGGAGACCGAGCGCGAGCTCCGCCGTCTCCTCGATCGTGACGACACGTTCCCCACGTTCGATCGCGCCGGCGAGCGCGTTGAGCATCGTGGTCTTCCCCGTGGACGTACCCCCGGAGACCACGACCGTCAGCTTGCGTTGCACGGCATCCCGGAGGAACTCCGCCGCGGCCCACGACACATCGAAATCCTCCACCGCGAAGGACCTCGGCGTGAATCGACGGATCGTGACGCACGGCCCGTCGATCGCCAACGGCGGGACCACCGCGTGCACCCGCGTGCCGTCGGCGAGGCGGGCGTCGACCATCGGCGACGAGCGATCCAAGCGCAACCCGAGTGGCGCAAGGATGCGCTCGACGATGCGCAGCACGACGGTTCCGGGCAACACCATGTCGGTCGATTCGATGATGCCGCGACGCTCGGCGTACACACGACCGGACCCGACGATCATCGTCTCGGTCACCTCCGGATCGGCGAGCAGCGGTTCGAGGGGGCCGAGGCCGAGTGCCTCGGCCGCGAGCTCTTCGACCAGCGCGTCGAGCGCCTCCCCGGCGAGGAGCGGCGCTTCGTCGGCGGCCAGCGCCGCCAGCGTGCTCCGCACGGAGGCTTCGTTCGCGCCGATCTCGAGCTCCTGTTCGACGAGGCGGCGGTGGATGCGCGCCTTGACGTCGGGGAGCGAAGGCCCGTAACCCGGCGCCGGGGGCACGGCCGGAACGGCGAACCCGTTCACGCGGCCCGTCCTCGCCGGCGCGGCAGCAGACCCAATGACTCGAGCAACGTCGCGGCCGGGCGGCGCAACGCGTCCGGGAGGCGGGAACCGAGGAGACCCGCGTCGACCGTGCGGGCAATGTCCGCGCGGGCCGGCACCCGGGCGAGCACCGGCCGGTCCAGGACCGCGGCGACGTCCTTCGCGCCGATCGATCGTCCGACCTCCTCCACCAACACGGCACCCGCGACGCGGTCCAGCAACGGATGCCGCGCGATCCGGCGCAGCGCGAGATAGCAACCGCGCGACACGACGACGGAGTGGTCGGCGAGCTCGACCGCAGCCCGCGCCGCGGGCGTGTCGGCCCGGCCGGCGTCCAGTACAACCGACGCGGCGCCGTCGCGGAACGCCATGACCAGCGAGGCGCCGGCCTCGGCCGCGGCCGGCGGTGCCGGCACGCGGGAGTCGGTGCCGGCGGGGATCAGGCTCAGCCCGGGCGCCACGTCGACCGACAGGCGGTCGAGCGCCTCGGTCGGTGCGGCCGGTCCGGCGGCCAGCCAGTCTCCGACACCGGTACGCGGATCCTCGGCCAGCCCGAGCACGGCCGGTTGGTCGCCGTCGAGATCCACCAACCGGGCAGCGCCCGTCTCGCGGGCGAGCAGCAGCGCCGTCGCAGCGGCGATGACGGATGTTCCGGAGCCACCCTTGGGCGACCAACAAGCGATGAGCACGATTCCTCCTCGGGGCGCGAACGGGCCACACGGAGGAAGAACGGGAGAAGTGCCCGGCACCGTAAACCGCTCTCGCGGGACGTGTCAAGAGGCCGTAGGGTGGGGGCGATGGAGGCCGCCTTCTTCGACCTCGACAAGACGATCATCGCCAAGAGCTCGGTCCTCGCGTTCGGGAAACCGTTCTACCGCGAGGGCCTGATGTCGCGTCGCACGATCGCGCGGGCGATGTACGCGCAGGTGGTGTTCCTCCTCGTGGGCGCCGACGAGGCGAAGATGGAGAAGATGCGCGAGGCGATGCTGTCGCTCACGCGCGGTTGGAACCAAGAACACGTCGCGTCGATCGTCCACGAAGCACTCGACGAGGTCGTCGTGCCGATCATCTTCGCCGAGGCCCTCGAGCTGTTCGACGCGCACCACGCTGCCGGCCGCAGGGTCGTGATCGTGTCGTCGGCACCGGCGGAGGTGGTGGGTCCGCTCGCCGAGTACCTGCGCGCCGACGACTGGATCGCGACCCGCGCCGAGCTCGATGACGACGGCAACTACACGGGCCGCCTCGCCTTCTACGCGTACGGACCGCACAAAGCGGAGGCCATTCGTGACCTTGCCGACCGCGAGCACATCGACCTCGGCGCCTCGTACGCCTATAGCGATTCGATCACCGATCTCCCGATGCTCGAGGCCGTGGGCCACCCCGTCGCCGTCAACCCCGACAAGGATCTGGCGCGGATCGCGGCCGAGCACGAGTGGGACGTTCGCGAGTTCCGCCGGCCGGTTCGGCTCCGCGACCGCGTCCCGGTACCACCGGCCGGACCCACCATCGCGGTGAGCGGCGTGGCCGCCGCCGCCGGCGCCGGCGTGGCCGCCTGGTTGTGGTGGAAGCACCGGCACGAGCACGCGGCCGTCGCGCCCGGCTCCTGGACCCGGGCGTCGTCCGTTCTCAAGCGGCCGTGACGCGAATCGACCGGGGTACGAGACCCCGGTCGATTCACCGACAACGAGTGCAGCTGGTTACGCGGCGCGAACCTTCTTCGCAACCGCAGCCCCCAGCGCAACCACGATGAGGAGCAGCAGCAACTTCTTCATGAAGACCCCTTCCGAGACGACCGCCAAACCATGCTACCCCGAGACGGGCCGCGACCGCACCTCCGCTCCCCCGCTCCGGCCGGCACCCGGGAAGCACCCGCGGCGGGGCAGGCGGAAACGAGCGAAGCGCCGGTCGAACGAGCTCGATCGGTGCGCTCGCCCTTACGAAGGCGGGGCGAAGAACTCGAGCGCGATGTTGTCGGGGTCGCGGAACGAGAGGCCGGAACCGTAGGGGGCATCCACGATCCCGCCGTTGTCGATACCCAGGTCAGCGAGCCGCTTCTCCCACGCTTCGAGCTCGCCTCGGTTCGCGCACCCGAAGGCCAAGTGATCCAATCCCGGCCGCAGCTCGGTGAACGCCTCGTTGCTCGTCAGGCGCGGGAACTGGTGCAGGCCGACGAGTGTCCCACCGATCATCCAGACGACATGGCGGAACGGGCCCGTGTCCTCGTCGATGACGGGCTCCGAATCGAAGAGCGCTCGATACCACGGCACACTGCGTTCGAGATCGTTCACCGTGAGAGCGACATGGGTGATCGCGGGAAACTCCGGCATCTTGGTTCCTCCCCCCGCTCGTACGATCGTGCGAGCGACGACATCCTTCACCTTCCGGCGCCGTTGCGCAACGGCGCGAATCGTCAATGTTCCGTCGAAGCCGGTCCCAGGCCGGCGTCCGGAGCGAGCGCGGTGACGATCCGATCACGACGGCGGTCCCATCGTCGACGGACGCCAACGCCACGATCGCCAAGCCGCTGATGACCCACAGCGCTTTCACGAGGTGGAGTCCGCGGACCAGTCGTAGAGGACGCGCGTGCGGCACACGAGATCGTGGGCGCCGAGGTTGTCCCGGCTCACGAGTATCCACAAGAGGAGCATCCAGCCGATCGTTACGCACAACACCGCGCGACCGAGCGCCTGGAGCGGCCGGAGACGGCGTCGATCGCGCGACACGACCCGCAACCCCATGATCCGCTTGCCGAGCGTCCGGCCGTCGCCACCCCAGCCGATCGCGAGGTAGAGCGTCAGCAACAACCACTCGGCGCCGACCGTCACGCCGACGGCCGGCCGCGGGATGTGCAGTGATTCGTCGGTCAACAGGAACCGAGCGAGGGCAACCCCTGCGAGCAGCAGTACGTAGATCCCCTGCACGATGATCCCGTCGATCCCGTTCGCGCCGAGCCGCGACGCGATGCCGGCGGTCCGGCCCTGCGCGTCGCGGGCCCGTTCGTCGCGGCTCGTCGCGCTCATGGGCTCGCAGACTCGGTCTCGGCAGCAGCGGCGGCTTCCGGTTCGGCCCCGGCCGCGGACTCGGCTCCGATTTCGGGCTCGGCCGAGGAGTCGTCGTCGGAGGCCGCGGCACCATCGGAACGTGCGCGCTTGCGGAACAGCAGGCGGTCCGTCACCCGTTCGACCACGGCGTCGGCTCCGATGGCCTGGCTCCTGACGACGTGCACCGTCTCCCCACCGATCGAACTTGTCGATTCGCGAATGATCCCCGGAAGATCCACGGCCCCGAGGATCTCGACGACGAGCGGGGCGAGATCGACCTGCCCGAGGAGCGAACCGAGGTCGATGCGTTTGATCAGCGCGTCCAGGTCGAGGTCACCGAGCAGGTCCTCGATCGGGATCGCCGCGATGATCTTGTTCAGGTCGATCCGCGCGACGACCGCGTCGGCGAGCTCGGGTGCGAGGCGGCTGACGAGCTCGCCCACCAGGAACCGGTTGCGAGCCTGTTCCTCCTCGCCGCGCGTCCGCCATTGCTCGAGGTAGCGCTCGACGCGCCCGGTCCCCGCGGGCTCGACGCGACGGGTCCCCGCGGGCACAGCCCGCGGAGACCGCTGCGACAGCGCACGCCTCGTGAGAATCACGCGTGACTCGATCGCCGCGGACGCCTCGAACACCCGGCGCTCGGCCGCGAGCCCCACGCCGATCAGCGCACCGGGCAGGAGCTTCAACGCGCTCGGGGAGCTCGACGCTGCCGCGCCCAGCGCCGGAGCCTCGCTCGCGCCGATCCGCGTGATCGCCGAGCGTGCCAGCGAACCACCGAGGCCGACAACACCGAATCCGAGCCGCGTGAACCGCTGCACGGATCGGGTGATGGGTGCGGGGGGCTCGTACGGAACGAGCGCGGTACCCGGCTCCCGGACGACCTCCGCCGCCGGGGTCGCAGCGCCATTCCCTGCGGTCGTCGCGTCGCTCTCGATTTCCCCCACCATGGTGTCCACATTACGGCGCGTTTGTCGCTCGGCTTGACGAGGTCCGCCTCGCGCTCAGACGGGCTCGTCCACCGGGCGTGCGACGAGGTAGATCAGCATGCCGAAGAACGGGAGCACGACGATCAGGAACGCCCACCCGGCCTTGGCCCAACCGCTGTGGTCGTGACGGCGGAAGTTGTCGATGAAGGCCCAGATCACCGCGAAGAACACGGAGAACATGATGAACCACATGAGCAAGACCCACAACATGCTCAGCAGCGGGAAGTCGTACGCGAGCAAGGTGCCTCCTCTCCTCGGAACGGCTCGACCATAAGCGTCCAAGACGGACGTTCCTGAAGTCAGAGGTCATAGATGGCGGGAGTGCTCACCGGCGCCGAGTTCGAAGCGCAGAAGGCCAAGGTTCTGGCCGGCTGAACCGGCGCCGTCGGCCGTCGCGGGCAGGGCGACTCCCGGACTCGCTATCGGGCGGACTCGCTATCGGGCG